>Ga0307515_10015781_pt1 | contig 13896 bp, 18 predicted proteins | sample 17_EM_MG_FD_194513 | JGI IMG/M metagenome (GOLD analysis project Ga0307515, IMG submission 194513) | Populus trichocarpa ectomycorrhiza microbial communities from riparian zone in the Pacific Northwest, United States - 17_EM | ecosystem: Host-associated > Plants > Roots > Unclassified | place... | reverse complement strand
CAACTCCGTCGTTGGCGTTCTCGCGTGGGTCAGCAGAACTGTGATTGGGCTTAAGTTGGACTTGAACGGCAATCGACATTAGAAGGTGCGGAGGGTAGCGATCAGGATGGCCAGATGAACTTGGAGGGTTGCGCGCGTTAAGACATGGTTTTGCCTTGCAAGAATACACTACGTGATCACAATATGCCTCTACGTGGGTTACTCGAGGCACTCAGGATTCGACCCGAGGATCATAGGAATGTGACTAACGTGACATGATGCGCTTTGTTCTACACCGCCTAACCGTCCTATCGGTGTAATCGACAGGTACCGTCATCCGATGACGTCAGGCGATATTTCAAAACTGTCAACAATGTTTTCTCTTACCACGCGCGCTCTCAAGGTCCGGAGAGGCTCGTACTGGGAAGGTAACCACCCAAATAGCCCAATATGCAACATGAGACGGCGCCGGACTGATCTGGCGGGAAGAACTTTGTCAGTTTTCACGGAACTATGGCTCCTCCACGTGCATGACGAGCCCACAGACCCACGCGCGTTGTGCCCCCCACCGGCCCACCGGCCCGTCCCTTGGGGTCGGACAGGGTGTGTACCCTGTCTATATATCAAGCGCTGGATGAGGTTCGAAGAGTTCCGTATCAATTCCCCAGCCAACCTCAATTCCCAACCTCATCTGCGAGCCAACCACGTGCTGAGCCAAGACTATCCAGCGATATGTGATTCGGTAACGCCACTACGCTTCCTCACTCTTACTCGGTTGCTTCTAATCACAATTCCTTCCTCCGACCCTCCTTCGGGGATGCATGTCCACTCATCCACCTCAACGACCAGTCATCGGAATCCCTCCCACAAGTCGCAAACTGTACTTCCTACAGTTTCACACCCGATAACGACAGAATCAGAGGGAATTTATTCTTTGACTTGACGAGTTGTACCGATCCACCTCCGCCTACCAATACCCACCTTCAAGGACTTGTGGCCTTGAGCCAAGCGTCTAGTAGAAGCAGACTTTGTACAATTGCACCATCAGAGTGGAGAAGATGATCATGTTTATTGAAGAGAGGAACCGTAAAGGCACGCGCTGCGCTCTATATATATTCGCAATAAATAAGTACATAACGTCATAGTTCGCCGTCCATGTACAACAACATCCAACAACTGTGGCGTGGCCGAAACCGATGTGATATGGCCTATATCGGGTCCTGCACGCTCAGAGATACGTTGAATCCCCTATTGTTATCGGTCCTGTTCAGCTGGAATGAGGTTGAGTGGAAATGACGGCGGACCCGAGAAGATCTTCGAGATTAGTTCACTGGCGACGAATTGCCGGGCTGAGGGAGTGAGCAGGGTCATGAACTGGCAGTTACTGAGTATGGCGGGAGAAGCGTGGAGACGTCGGGTGTCTATTCTGCGGACAATAGACACGCCTGTTGTCGATACGATTGGTGCATGGTACCGGTGGCAGAGGCTGGTTGTCCCTGCGGCCGGGCCGCAGAAACACTGAACAAAGGAAACAGATTGGGTGGTACGGGTCAAACGGTCTGACATACCATTCGGGGCTAGACGCTATGTAATGACAATCGGGGGATATCCCAGCCTCCGTTGAAAGAGGAATTGGAGCTCTATACATGGCTCAGACAATAGACTCGTTAATGATACAAACCCGTCATACATTCCTAGGCATAATTAAAGAAAGTGATCCCCAAAGAAAGACGACCCAGTGGTATGCCGGATGTGACATATACAATAAATTGGACTCGTCTCTATTTGCCGAAAAAGATCTGTATGGCTTTCCAGATTCCCTCCTGAATCTTCTCTTCGGCCTTTTTCAGGAGGTCCAGCATCTGCTCCAAGCTTCCTTGCGTCTTTTCTAACTGCGCCTGACTGACTTCTGAAACCGCGTGGCTTTGTTTCAGAGTGTGGATGGACGTGGGCTTCTGTTTCACAGCCTATCCACAATGGCGATAAGATTAGAACGCCAGCGGAGATGCAAGTAAGTTAAACAACGTACGCCCGAGCGCTTTGCCTCCGTTTGGCCCTTCGGAGCGCGATGGTCCTCAATAATGGCTTTGACCTTCAGGGACTTGTCATAGAGAGAGACAATCTCTGTTGTCGGCTGTGGCTCAAGGCCGTCTAACCAGTCAAAGAGATCCACCAACATCTCCAAGGCGTTCTCCTCTCCCACCTTCACCGCTTTGCGAAAACTTTCCCTTCCGGCTTTCATATTGGGCTCATTTTTGAGTCTGCGGTACTTCTTCTGGAGTGCGATGGGGTTGTTGAGGAGGAACTGTGGGCCGCACTTGAGCACATCGGGGACGGTATCCCCGGAGAAGTTCAAATAAAGAGGGCTTGAGACATTGGTGAATAGAAAGGCAATGTTCGCAGCCATCGTTTTGGGGAATATGGCGGATAGAGTGGAGAGAACATAGTCGGTGTTGACTGAAACGCGTGATACGGTGCCATTAACAAGAACAAGAACAGCATTAATAGTGTCGATGTGGTTCTTAATCTGTCTCTCAATACTTTGCTTGTGGAGGTCGTCTTGCTCAATGCCACCGGTGTCGGCTATTAGACCAGGTGTGTCAAGGATGCGAACCTTGGGGGATGTTATGCATATTCACCACGTTCATATATGCTTATACTTACCACTATGCCGTTCTTGCTCGTAAATTCGTAAAGTCTGGCGGTGTTGGTCCGGCTCTGGGTGTTGGAACCACCTCGCTCGTTGGTATTGTCAAGAACGTCGAAGTTGTAGTGGTCAATGTCGTTGCCAGCAAAGACATTGGCGATGAATTCCAAGACTGAGGACTTTCCAACACCCATCTCCCCAACAAGGAGGATAGTGTATGGGGCTTTCGCCTTGTTCTTCGATGTCTTGAAGATTGCCTTCCTAAGAGACTCCACATCGCTAGACAATAGGGTCAGAGCTATTGTGTTGGAGATGACATTGTGCCCTACTTGATAGTCGGGGTGTCAACCCCGTCGTCGTCTTCCAAGGCGTTCTTGCGTGGGTCAGCACTATGATTGGGTTTAAGTTGGACTTGAACGGCAACCGACATTGCTTAGAAGGTGGGGGAGAGGTAGCGATGAGGATACCCAGATGAACTTGGAGGATTGCGCTTTAAGAGATGGTTTTGCAAGAATACACCAGGTGATTACAACACGCCTCTACGTGGGTTACTCGAGGCACTCAAGATTCGACGCAGGGATCAACGGAGTGAATTAATGTAACATGGGTTACTCGAGGCACTCAGGATTCGACGCAGGTATCAACGGAGTGAATGTAACGTGGGTTACTCGAGGCATTCAAGATTCGACGCAGGGCTCAGCGGAGTGAATGTAACATGGGTTACTCGAGGCACTCAGGATTCGACGCAGGGATCAACGGAATGAATGTAACGTGGGTTACTCGAGGCTCAGGGTTCTACCGGGGATCAACGAATGAGGAAGGTGACGGACATGACGTGCTTTGTACCGTTCTGCACTGCCTGACTATCGCCACCCAATAACGTCGGCCGATAGTCCAAAAGCGTCAAAACAATGTTTTCTCACGATTCTCTTACCCACAACGTGAGAGGGAGCTTATTATAAAGCTGATCTGGTGGGAAAATTTTTGTCAGTTGTCACGGAACCATCATTGCCTCTCAACGAGCCCGAGCCCGACAAACCCACACGCTGGTTGCGAAGGTCAGGGCCGGACCTGAGGACAAGCAGTGTACCCTGTCTATATCAAGCACAGTATCAATTCCCCAGCCAACCTTGATCGCCAACCTCAATCTGCAAGCCGCCAACCACGCGCTGGGCCAAGACTATCCGGCGGTATACGTCATTCCGTAATGCCACCACGCTTCCTCACTCTTACCCGGTTGCTTCTAATCACGATTCCTTCCTCCGACCCTCTTTATGTCCACTCGTCCTGTCACCGCTGTGACATTTCCAGCCTCACGGACATGGTCCGGCGCGTCGCCTTCCCCTTATGGCATTGGCGCTCGGCTCGCCAACGCGCGATGGCCCTGCTACTCGGTCTGCGGAGACCCCATCCTATTCATTCTAGTCTAGTTCCTCGTCAACAGATTTCCGATCCCTTTATTTTATTTCCTTTATCTAACACCCGTGTATCCCGTCGCTAGTCCGGCCCTCAGTTTGAGGATCAACTACAGTACCAGTCCCCTTCTCACTCCTTCGTTCCCATCCCTAAATCCATTCCCGACGATGACTGGTCGTCATTGGTAGTCAGCGGCATTGTACGGTATACGCCCTATCTTGGCCCCGACATCCGCCCTCTGACCAGACACGGCTCTGACATGTCCACTTCAACGACCAATCATCAGGATCCCTCCCAGAAGTCGCAAAATGTACTTCCTACAGCGCCACATCTGATAACGACAGAATCAGAGGGAATTTACTCTTCGACTTGATGAGTTGCACCGATCCAGACAGTGTTTCAATCACCGAGGTTTCAAACCCACTTGGATACGAAACCTCCGCCTACCCGATACCCACCTCAAGGACTTGTGGCCTTGAGTCAAGCGCCTAGTAGAAGCAGACTTTGTACAATTGCACCATTAGAGTAGAGAAGATGGTCATATTCATCGAAACCAGTGCAGAGAGGAACCGCAAGGGCACGCGCTGCGCTCAATATATATTCGCAGTAAATGGACTGACAAAGTACAAAACGTCATAGTTCGCCGTCCTTGCACAGCAACATCCAACAACTGTGGCGTGGCCGAAACCGATGTGATATGGCCTATATCGGGTCCTGCACGCTCAGAGATACGTCGACTCCCCTATTGAGATTCGGTTGGGCCTCCGGACTCCCGCTTCTATTTTGCCCTTGACAGCCCTCCAGAGCTCCTTTGCCTGCTGAGCGAGAGTGCTGGTGACCTTGGCCATGATGCTCTGCACTGCTCATAGAGAGCGAGAATCCTTGTGGTCGGTACGTCGAAGAAGTTGTGACTTACTTGAAAGAAATTTCTTTTTTCGCATCCAAACCGTTCTCGCGTGGGCCAGTGGAATCGTGGTTGAAGAGGACATTGCAACTGGAATGACCGGTAGGTAACAACGGTTCGGTATTCCGTAATATGACCTGCAACTGAGGCAGGACCTGAGCGGCGGTTGGGATTATGACACGCTGGAGGCTAAAACAGACTAATCTGGTGGCTACTAGGCAAACACTTTTTAAGCAACGCCGGCGCTTGAACACGAGGCTGTGAACTCGGACCGGCTGAGGCGGCAGGAAGTGGAGATGGGGGTGGCCTAGCCGAAAACCGTCAATCTTCGGGACGGGGCCAAGGACGGGATAGGATTCGGAACAAAGCACCCCCCACAGCCGGCAATTAACGTCCAATCCCTCGACTTCGTCCTGGCCAAGAACACAGATATCACAGCCAACGATAGGGGTTGCCCCTCACTATGAGGATTCCAAGAATATGTCGCTGTTGTCACCTCTCTCACCGTGCAGATGAAACAGCTGCGGAGGAAGGTCAAGGGGAAGGTGCAAGAGGGACTCAGGAAGGTTAGGCAGATCTTCGTGAGAGAATAGAGGCAAGTCAGGCCGTCTCTTCCTGTGTGGGATCCGATGTTCTCCACGGAACACCGCACCAGATGTGGTCCCGTTTGATTTCCTCGGTCACGCATTTAAGGAAAGGTATGATGCTATACTTGGTTGTTAGACAGTCTATTGTACGATGAATGTTGATAGAGCGCAGCGCGTGTCCTTACCGTTCGTCTTCTCGCAGTTCCGCGATCCGCCCGGTTCAACTGGAATGAGGTTGAGTGGAAATGACGGCGGACTCGAGAAGATCTTCGATATTAGTTCACTGGCGACGAATTGCCGGGCTGAGGGAGCGAGCAGGGTCATAAACCGGCAGTTGCTGTGAGTATGGCGGGAGCCGCGTGGAGACGTCGGGTGTCTATTCAGCGGGGGATAGGCATGCCTGTTGTCGACACGATCGGTGCGTGGTACCGGTGGCGACAGAGGCCGGTGGTCCCTGCGGCCGGACTGCAGAATCACTGAACAGAGGAAACAGAACACGCGTCCCCGAGGCAGGGTCGGAGGAAGGAAGGGTGGCGTGGAAGGGTGTGTTGTTACGGATCATGGGCCGTGAGTCGTCTTTGGACTCGCGGATTGTGGTTGGTTGCGGAATTGATACTGAGCGGACCACTTGTCCTCAGGTACGACCATCCTCAGGTACGACCCTCCACCCTCCTCAAGTACGACCCTGACCTTTGCAAGCGACGGGCCGGTGGGGCGTGTCGCGATAGCATCGTTGGGCAGTGCAGAACAAAGCAACCATGTTCGTCACGTCCCTCACTCCGCTTCATTCATCCATAGGTCAAATCCTGAGTGCCCCGAGTAACCCACGTAGAGGCATGTTATGATCACGCGGTGTACTCTTGCAAAACCATGTCTTAAAGCGCGCAATCCTCCAAGTTGATCTGGGTGTCCTCATCGCTACCCCTCCCCCACCTTCTAAGCAATGTCGGTTGCCGTTCAACTCCAACTTAAACCCAATCACAACTCTGCTGACCCATGTAAGAACGCCTTAGAAGACGACGACGGAGTTACCACCCCGACTATCAAGTAGGGCACAACGCTAGCTTCAACGCCATAGTTCTGACCCTATTGTCTAGCGATGTAGAGTCTCTTAGGATGGCAGTCGTCAAGACATCGAAGAACAAGGCAAAAGCGCCATACACTATCCTTCTTGTTGGGGAGACGGGTGTTGGAAAGTCCTCAGTCTTGGAATTCATCGCTAATGTCTTTGCTGGCAACGACATTGACCACTACGACTTTGACGTTCTCGACAATACCAACGAGCGAGGTGGTTCCAACAGTCAGAGCCAGACCAACTCCGCCAGACTTTACGAATTTACGAGCAAGAACAGCATAGTGGTAAGTAAAACTATATATGAACGTGGTGAGTATGAATAACATTTTCCCAAGGTTCGCATCCTCGACACACCCGGTTTAGCTGACACTCGGGCGCTTAATCAAGACGACCTCGACAAGGAAAGTATTGAGACACAGATCAGAGAGCACATTGAATGCATCAATGCCATTCTCGTCCTCGCCAATGGCACCGTTCCCCGCGTCACAGTTGGTACCGAGCGTGCGCTCTCCATTCTGTCCGCCATCTTCCCCAACACCGTCACCAACAACATTGCTTTCCTATTCACCAATGTCTCAAGCCCCGTATACCTCAATTTCCCCAAGCACACCCTCCCAGAGTTCCTCATAGACGCTCCACATTTCCTCCTCGACAACCCTATCGCGCTCCAGAAGAATTATCTCAAAATGAAGGATGGCCCGAACAAGAGGATGAGAAAGGCGAATCTTCACGAGGTGGTAAAGGCCATTGAACAGAATGCATTCGAGATGTTGGTGGATCTCTTTGACTGGTTAGACGGCCTTGAGCCACAGCCGACAACAGAGATTGTCTCTCTCTATGACAATTCTCGGGAGGTTAATCCCATTATTGAGGACCATCGCGCTCCAAAGGGCCAAACGGAGGCAAAGCGCTCTGACGTACGTTGTTTAACTTACCCGCATCTCCCCTGGCGTTCTAATCTTATTACCATTATGGATAGGCTGTGAAACAGAAGCCCACGTCCATCCACACTCTGAAACAGAGTCAGGCACAGTTAGAAAAGACGCTAGGAAGCTTGGAGCAACGATGAGCTTCCTGAAAACGGCCGAAGAGAAGAATCTGGAGGGAATCTGGAAAGTCATACAGATCCTTTTCGGCCAATAGAGACAAGTCCAAGTATATCCTCGAATATTGACTATGCCACATCGACTCCATGCGCACCACTGGGTCGTCTTTCTTTGGGGATCACTTTCTTTCATTATTCCTAGGAGCAGTGTATGGCGGAATAAGAAACCATGTTTGTATCATTAAAGAGTCTATCGTATGAGCCATGTATAGAGCATAGCACATGTCCTTATGCCCCCTCTCCTGTTCATCATTCATAGATTTCAACAATTATGATCATTTCCTCTACTCTGACAGCGCACTTGCAGCCCGCACCAGGGGTTCATAGGACATGTGCTGCGTTCTATATAATACAAGATACCAGCCGTTGTTTCATAGTCCGCCATACGGAGTGAACGCCAAAGAGTACTGAGCCAGTGTACGTGACAAGGCCATCATCAGGAGGAGATAATTTAAGTTGATTCTGATTGACGAGAAAGATTCCTACGACGTTTCAGATTCCCTCCTGCGTCTCCTCCCAGCGTTTCCCACGGGCGGGATAGGATTCGGAACAAAGCGCCCCCCACAGCCGACAATTAAGGTTCAATCCCTCGACTTCGTCCTGGCCATTCACACAGATACCACAGCCAACGATGGGGGTTGTCTCTCACCATGAGGATTCCAAGAATATTGTGGTCATCGTCGTCACCGCTCTCACCGTGCAGATGAAACAGTTGCGGAGGAGGGTGAAGGGGAAGGTGCAGGAGGGAGTCAGGAAAGTTAGTCAGATCTTCATCAGAGAGTAGAGGCAAGTCAGGCCATCTCTTCCTCGTGGGACATTACCACACCACCATGTGGTCTGATTTCCTCGGTCACGCTTTTAATGAATGCTACGATGCTATGCTTGGTTTTTGTACAGTCTATTGTATGACGAATGTTTATGGAGCGCAGCGCATGTCTTTACCGTTCGCGGTTCCGGATGTCCGGTTCAATCATATCGGAATGAGTAAGGTCGGGTAGAAATGACCGCGGACTCGGGAAGATCTCCGAGATTAGTTCACTGGTGATGGATTTCTGGGTTGAGGGAGTGAGCAGGGTCATGGACTGGCAGTTGTGCGAGTATGCATGGCGGGAGCAGCGAGGGAGCGTCAGGTGACTGTTCTGCGGGCGGTAGGCATGCCTATTGTCGACTATATCAGTACTTGGTACTGGTGGCAGAGGCTGATTGTCCCTGCGGTTAGGTCGGATCGCATTGGAGGTCAGGGGTGTCCTCTGGACTCTGCGCCACTCATTCAATTTAGCTCAAATTGAGTTACAGCGCTCCGTGAACGTAGTACCATAAGTTCAAAACTTCTGAATCCATGACCCACACCGGCAATGTTCCGCACTGCAATCTCGTTGTACCGGTGGTTCTCCAGGCGGTTTCCATACTCTCAGGTGTGCTTCTCATCATCAATCATTCAGCCTCAAAACCTTCCACCGTTTTTTTCGTCACCCTCAAACTCTTAACCGTTGTTAGATACAACATCTGTGCAAACCCGGTCCAAGGCCACATCTCATGTACCTCATGTGGACACGTTGAAACCTTACCTCGTGTCCAATGTTGGCCGGCGACTGGAAACCGCCTCACTTCTGTAGCCCGCTCGCTTATGCTGCTTTGCTCGAAGTGCGATTGAAAGCGCAGCTTTGACATCAAGGACGGCAGTAGGTACACTCGAGGCTGAGGTGATTGTAATTGAATCCATTGAATCGAATCATTGCAGCGCGCAAATGCGAGAGCGATAGGCTCCGTTGAAGATAGGGTCAGGACTGAATGGAACAGGACTGCATTTCCGTAATTCTTGCAATCCGCGGAATTTCAAACTGTCATGGCTAACCATCGCCTACCAACCTTCCTGGTCGGCAAACACTTGAAACCGGGTAATGGTGATATCGTTTACACCCGTGATAACACCTAATGTGCGTATAGTCGGCATGGATCATAGCCAGATCGTGTCGGCCGTGGCTAAACGCATTCGACTCCTAATTCGGCTTCTTACAATTCTGACCATTGTTCGGGTGTCGATTCTATTGTACCATGAGGTATAGAGTATATGCAGCCGGCGAGAAGCGGAAAGTAATTACGGTTCTTTTCGAGAGGAGAAATGGAGAGTTGGGACAGTGTTGTCCCAGGCGCTCCAGTGGTCATCGTGGTTCTTCTCGGCACTCAGAGACCGAATGCCAGGTTGCAATCGCAAAAGGCGCGGAAGGTCGTACGTGCAAGTGCTTGTGATGCTTGTAATGAATTTGGCTGGACCATGACGAGCATGACAGGGCCATGACAGGAGGGTGGGATCTATGCCCGCTAATTAATCAATGTCAGCCGTGGGCGGCGCTTTGTTCCAAACCCTGCCCCATTCGTCCGTGGCCCCGCCCGTGGCCCCGCCCCGAAGATTGAGTGTTTCCGGCTAGGCCACTTCCTGTCTCATTATTGATTCAAGCGCCGGACGTACCAACCGAGAAGCGGGCCTTAAAAAGAGCGTTTGCTAGTCTCCTCGTCGCTGCGTCATCTTCCATTTTGTCTCCAGCGTATCATACAAGCAATAATACCAACCACCGCTCAAATCATGCCTCAGTCGTAGGTCATTTTATGAAACACCGCGCCGAACCGTGGATACCTATCAGTCGTTCCAGTTGCAATGTCCTCTTCAACCGCCATTCCACTGGTCCACGCGAGAACGGTTTGGATGCGGAAAATGAAATTTCTCTCAAGTAGGTCACGTACAGCAACTTCTTCGATGCAACTCCTCTGATCATCTTTTCAAGCGACGTGGAGTCTCTCAAGAAGGGTATTATCAAGACATCAGCGAATAAGTCATACAACATCCTTCTTGTTGGAGAAACTGGTGTGGGAAAATCCTCAATCATTGAACTAATCGCCAATGTCCTCGTTGGAAACGACATCAATAATTATAACTTCAACATACTCGACCGTGCCAACGAGCGAGGTGGTTCTAACAACCAGAGCCAGACCAACTCGACCCGCCTTTACGAACTTACGAGCAACAATGGCGTGACGGTATGTCCCGACATTTGTAAATGTAATGAGTATATGTAACCTCTTCCCAAGGTCCGTATACTCGACACCCCTGGGTTGGCCGATACTCAGGGTATCGAGCAAGACGAGCTCCACAAGAAGAGCATTATCACCCAAATCCAAAGTTACACCGACTCCGTCACTGCGGTTCTAGTCCTAGCCAATGGTACTGTCCCACGTGTGACTGCTGGCACCAACTATGCACTCTCCACCCTATCCGCCATATTCCCCATATCTATGGCTGCGAACATTGCCTTTCTATTCACCAATGTCTCGAGCCCTCTTCATTTGAACTTCCCCAGGGATACCGTCCCCAATATTCTCAATTGTGGGCCACAGTTCCTCATCAACAACCCCATCGCGCTTCAGAAGAAGTACCTTAAGCTCAAGAATGTCCAAAATATAAAGACAGGATGGCCGCATTTACGAGGAATGGTAAAAGCTGATGGGCAGGGGGCTTTGGAAAGCCTCGCCGATCTCTTTGACTGGTTAGACGGCCTTGAGCCACAGCCGACGACATAGAGCACTCCTCTATATGTCAAGCACCAGGCCATGGTTGCGGGCACTCACGCACGCACCGGTCAAACAGTCACAAAGAAGGCAAAGCATCCAGCCAGCCGTGGGTGTTTCAATATCTTCTCCTAATTGGATCTTCACTGTGCCCAACTGCTCCTACACTTTGTTATATAAATCTCTCATTTCTCTATATTGGTGGAAATTGTTAACCGTCGGGTAGTCTGGCTGCGGTTCGGTTACAAAACAGATGACCGACTATGACCGACCGAAATTTCGGTTCGGTTAACCGAACCGTAAATTGGTTATAAGTTTCGCGACAAACCGTAACCGCGGTTAACTAAAACTTTCCACCCCGCCCTCCCGCCTCGTTTTGCTTTTACACTAGTAGACTCTCATCCCGAATTTGCAGCAGGGACATTTCCTAAGTGGTCCATTCTATAACAAGGGAATATTCAATTTCCCAGCTTGGAAGAGCGGAACGGATCTTTTCCAGCAGTTTCGCTGCTGGCCGGGGTCTCGACCGGATTTTAGAAGGGGGCAGGAAATGAAACAAGCGTGGACAGCAGCTCAAGGGAAATGAAACCGTCCCTATTCCGCTCCTTTCCCTTTCCCTTTCCACGGCACATTCAATCATGCCTCAATCCCTGTAGAACATTCAGCGTGCCTTGGGGGTGCGACGGGATGGGAGGACAAGACAGATTTCGTTGAGGATAGGGCTGGGACGGAATGGAACAGGATTGCATTCCGGAAACCGAGTAATGGTAATCTCATTTTCACTCGTGATAGTACCAAATGTGCGGTAGAGCTGTAGATATGGATCATAGCCAGAATGTGTCGGCGGTGGCTAAATAAGCGCATTGGACTTCTAATTCGGCGCGCTTCTTACGATTCTGTCCATTGTTCGGCTGGCGATTCTATTGTATCATGAAATATCGAAGATATACAGTCAGTGAGAAGCGGAAAGTCCTTACGGTTCTTTAGAGAGTTGGGACACCAGTGGGTCCAGTGGCCTCCAAATGGATTCCGGCCCTTCCACCAGGGGCCGGGATGTCCTCCAATTCTCATTGCATAGCCTCTAGTCCCGTCATTTCTGAAAAGTAGGTCAGACCTAGGCAGTTGTCTGTGGCCCACTCGCTTCCTTTGTTCAGTGATTCCGCGACCCGACCGCACTGCCCGTCTCCTGCCAAAAACTCGACGCCTGCAGCACGCACCGATTGTGTCCACAGCAAGCATGCCTATCGTCCGCAGGATAGTCCCCTGACGTGACGCTTCCGCGCTGCTCCCACTATACTTGCAGCAGCTGCCGGTCCATGACACTGCTCGCTCCCGCAGCCCGGCAAATCATCTCCCAGTTCAGTGAACTGATCTCGAAGACCTTCTTGACTCCGCCGTCTCTTCCGCTCAACTTTATTCCGAAGGAACTGGACTGAACGAGATAACGAACAATAAGGACGTGCGCTGCGCTCTATAAACATTAGACGTACAGTAGACTGTCTAGCAACCAAACGTAGCCTCATAAATGCGGGGCCGAGGGAATCAAACAAGACCAAATGTAGTAGTATGATGTTCCCCGTACACAGGAAGACATGGCCTGATTGCCTCTACTCGCTGATAAATGTCTGCTTGACCTTCCTAACTCCCTCTTGCACCTCCTTCTTGACCTTCCTCTGTTGGAGATAGATGCGCTGTGCACCGAGCATCGGTCTGCCTTCCATTCCATTTCTTGTGGCTTATGATTTCATCTCCTCCATTTCTTGTAGCTCAGCTCGTGATTATTGGTTCTTGTTGTCTGGTATGTAGCTACTCGTAGTCTGGGTACTTAATGGACATCTGGGTTTCGTCTCTTCGCCCCTCGATTTTCGACATCCTCCGAGGCTGCTTCATCTGTTCTGGGAGAGAGGTGATAACGTTGATCACAATTCCTCAGGATGAGGGACAACCCCCATCGTTCGCTACGAACCAAGGCCATCCACCCAGTCAAAGAGATACACCAGCACGTCCCAGTCGTCCTGCTAGGCGGCCTTCACCTCTTCGCACATTCCCGCCCTCATATATACCCTTCACCTCCTGCCCCGAGTTGAGCCCGGGTTGAGGACAGCCATGAAGGGGCCAGCAAACAGGCGTAGGGTTGATCGAGTGCGCAGTGCATACGGGGAGTGCAATCAAATCTCAAATCACAAGTGAAGCACCACCCTTCTGCCATTCAAAGCAAAACTTCGACCAGCAGCAATAAACGAAAAGTCAAGCTGACCCAATGCTACTGCTGTGTCGAAGAGCGTCGCTAAAAGCGTTAACTGAAACGCCTAGTACAGATAGCCTGTGTACAAGTGTGCCATCAGAGCAGAGGAAATGATTATATTTTGTTGAGAGAACCATAAGACATGTGCTGTATTCTATACAATACAAGAGACTAGCCATTATTTCATAGTCCGCCATATGTGCCATTGCTTCATAGTCCGTCATACGTATCAAACGCCAAAGCGGTGGATAGGGCCATTACTCCCTCTGGGAGATACTTTTACAAGAAGATCCCCAGGATTTTCAGATTTCCTCCTGCTTCTTCCCCTTAGCCCAGAGCCCCCTCCAAACTCCCTTCCATTTATCCGCCCTGCT
>Ga0307515_10015780_pt1 | contig 13897 bp, 4 predicted proteins | sample 17_EM_MG_FD_194513 | JGI IMG/M metagenome (GOLD analysis project Ga0307515, IMG submission 194513) | Populus trichocarpa ectomycorrhiza microbial communities from riparian zone in the Pacific Northwest, United States - 17_EM | ecosystem: Host-associated > Plants > Roots > Unclassified | place... | reverse complement strand
TATGCAAGCCTGTACAATTGGTAGTCTATGGACCCGGATATCAAGATGAGGAGCAGAAGGTGGAAAAGGACACGTCTATATACATATGCCAAGGCTCAAGCGAGCCCCCTAACTAGATCCGTTACGGTGCCGTAACACTATAACTAGGCTAGTCCTATTATAATACACCCCTCCTTTAGCTAAAGGCCTAAAATAATTTAATTTTAGTTAAGGCTTATTACTTATTATATTTCGTGTACTTGCGTTAGGTAGTAGTATAGGGGTTTACCGGTTTTAATTATTAAATAAACTAATTAGGATTTTTGTAAGGGATCTTTTGGCGGCTGCCAAGGCCAGCCCTCGGCTAGGCCTTGGCACCTCCTTATAAGCTCCCTTGCCCTGTCGCTCGAAGATGACAGAAACAGCCTATCGTTTAGCCACAATAATAACTAAGTCCTTGCTGCTTAGTGGCCCAGAGTGGCGCAGCTACTGTCTCTCTAAGCGCTCAATCGCTAAACCTTTACTATATCGTATGTTCCCGTCTTCGCCCCATGAACGTTATTCTCACATCCTTTTTAGGTCCTCTTCGATCTTGGCCCAGGCTGGGGGCAGTAGAGTCCCGGTTAGCCAATAGTTATCGTCGTGGTCTTTGCCTAGCACCACGATCACATTCCTGGCCGCTGGGCTCTGTCGCATCGATTGCGCGTGGTGGAACACCATGGTGCCAGGCGGGTTGCTTCTCGACTGTCCTGTCTCGCCGGCACGCACAAGTGCGGGGCTGAAGTCGGCCGTCTTGAAGAAGTTGGCCCGGGTCCAGTTGGTGAAGGGCATCAGCAGGGCGTTGGACTCGCAGTACAACATTGAGGCCGGGTCGCTGCCAGACTTTTGTTCCCGTCGTAGCTCGCGCAGGTAGGCCAGCACTTGAGGCTCAGTCGATTGCTCCATCAGATGACGCCGGTTCTCTAGAGCAATATGCCCCAGAGGTCCTGTTGCGACCTCGGGAGATACGAAGGTGAAGGCTGCCACCGCCATGTTCTGGACGTAAACACCGGAAGCTTGGACTAGCGACGAGAGTCGAAATCGCGCATTGAGCGCGTGAAGCGCCGCCACTGGCCGCGGCTGCGGCAGGGAGGAAACCACCGCGCGCAGTGTCCACGCTGTCAGCACGTCGCCCTCACTGATAAAAGGCTTCTCCGCCCCATCATCCTGAGCGGCCAGGTCGCCCTGCGCCTGGCGTTGCAACTCGGCCACTACCTTCTTTGGTAAGAAGATGGTGCGCGTCTCGACGACCCGGTTCCGCAGCAGATCCCCGGCAAATCGTATCCCGAACATGGCCATAGCCCATCCCTTCAGCCGCTTCTGCCCCAGGCTGTACTCCTCCTCTTTCTCCACAGGCGCGTCTGTGGCTGCACAGATCGCGTCCTCTCGCGCACCGAGCATAGGCGGCACTTCCGACTCCCGCCCAGCTAGCACCAGAGACCAGCCATGCAGGAGGGCCTGCTGGCCCATGACATCCATGAGTGTGTGTGGCCATGAGAGCGCCACGAGCGTCGCGTTGTTAAACGAAGTGATGTAGAGCGACAGCTGGGGCGCGTCTGTGTAGGCAAAGTCCTCGAGCGTCTCCGGCGCATTTTCCCGAGCCGCAAAGGTTCGAAAGGCCTGGGGCCCGGACTGGATGGACGGGGCCTCAGTGGCTTTAGGGAGGGTCTTTGCCAGCGGATGGTCTTCGATATCCATGGCTAGGGATTGGTGAGTATAGGACACAGCAGGACGTTCCGCTGTGAAGGGCCGTGGGACATGAATCTCCAACTCTCCATTCTCCTAACGAGCGTGAGTCAACAGCTATTGACCGGATTGATCAGTCGCAGATATCAAATAAGAAGCTTACTTTTAACCTCAACCTACCGCCGACCTTCCTCCAGTCTCCAATCTCTAGCAGTCTTGACAGCGAGGCGTGGAGATTGTCCGTATCCAGCACGTCGTTGAAGCATAGCGTCCATGTGACGACGATGCTCCGGAGCGTCTTGGTGTCGTCTAGCATATGAACGGGGTAGACATCGTCGCTCTCAACCGGCGGCGGTAGACGTCGTGCGGGAGACGCTCCGAGTAGGCGCCGTAATGCCTCCATCCTGTCGACGCTGAAAGACCTTTGGTGTTGATGCAAGCACAGTCCTCGAGACCTGCGACTTAGACATCCGCCAGCCGTTGTCCCCCATGCGTATTGCAAGCTTGCATCCCTTATATGATTGCCGGCCCTTGTTGCAGTAGCGCATTGATGCCGGAGAAATAGGGGTTCGCTTAGTAGTGGAGCCACTAGTAGCCAATTGAAAGAACCGTATGAAGCCGCAGCAGAGTCGACGCGTTCTGACGCGAATAACAAGAGGTCCTACAACCCAACACCAAAAAACAACGACATCATAATAGAGACTCTGACCTATCCCTTTTTATGCAAAACTGCCGCTTTTGTCTACTGCCCGAGAGCGTCTGGGGGAGGCGCGAAGGCTACTAATGAACCGGTGGCATCAACCTTGGTTGGCGAGGGTAGTAAGCTGAGAGGACATTGTTAAGGGTATGTTTGGTTGCAAATTGCCTCCAGATCAGAATTGTCTTGATCCGTGCATCCTCCGGCGTCAATTAGTAAGGTACTAGTGGCGTCTAATTTGATGGCTTCGTTTGATCTGTAATTGAGTCAATTGTTTGGTAAGGCTCCAGAAGAGGCTCCAAATCATTAATCAATTTTTAAGCCCACCTTTGAGCCCACCTTTGCGCCCACCTTTGCGCCCACCTCTGCCCTCAGGCCTCTATCGCGACTTAGTGTCGTAATACAATGGAGTCTCCTACTCGTGCCAATCGTCAATCAAGTTGATTGAGGCCCTCTACCCCGTCACCCGTATCACGCCCGGCTCGCCGCGCATGCGCAGGAAGACTCTAATTACGAGAGTAAGAAGGACGTTATATATAACGTACAGGTGCTATGTGAGGATCGTGTACGCAGGTGGAGTCGCCATATTTGACAAAGGCGTCGTCGCGTAGAGCTCCAGATTGATTCTGAATCTGGAGATAGAGGTCAAGGCCTCCAGAATATTCTGGTGCCAAGAGCTCCAGAACAACTACCTTGTACGGTAAAGCGTGCAAATTTAACGCGACTGCCGATCTGGAGGAGCTCCAGATTGAAAAGTCGTCAGAATCACCGAACGATCGCGTCAGATTCAGATTTGACCTCCAGATCAGATTGATTCTGGAGCCTCCAGATTGATTTTGGAGTTGCAACCGAACATACCCTAAGGCATAAGCGGAGCGGGTAGCGGAGGAAGCGAAGCGCGGAAACCATGCGTCAACATTAGCGAAGGATCAGACTCAAAAGAGCGAGACGAAGGTCGCGGAGGCCCGAAGCGTATGTTCGTATGTTCCTTGCACGAAGACCCAAGCCATGCTGCTTCAGCACGTAGCAGGTGTGCAAGCTGTGGACGTGTGAGATCGTGAACAGGATAATTTCGAGTACGTTGGCGCTTATCTGGCCTTCCCTTGCCATCTCGGCCCGCAAGGACTTACGCGCAGCCACAGGCCTAACAGCCACAGGCTGGGCGATCTGATAGCCCATGTCAAATTACTTCGTAAGCCACACCTAAGGCGCGCGGGGTTTATCTCGGTCCTAGACGATTAACCAATTATAAGCTGCTTACATAACAGGTTAATCAGCTTATATTATTATCGTCTGGTATATAGTTCGGAAATTTATTAGTCCCGCGCGCTAATTTATATATAATTTTTACCAAAACTTACGCACTATACTATTTTTTTTAGCTATTAATTAATAATATACTAACGTCTTTATAAATAATTAGCTAATATTACGTTCTAGAGCTTTATAGGGCGATTCTAACGCTGCCAAAATTATTATGTTACGAACGCTTTAAGTACAATATTATGACTACTTGGAGAAGAGTTGGAAGAAGCTAGTTGGTTAATATAAGCACGGTTTAGTATAGAGCCAGTGGAACCATGTGACGAGGAATAGTAAGCAAGTCACATAACGTGCTACGTAAGGAACGAGAGAAGCGGAAGGAACTTATGTACCTTACGTATAACACGTACCTTATATATAAGGAGGGTTTCCTAGGAGTACGGTTGTATATTTAAAGGACCACAGTCCCTACTCTAGATAGTTCTTTCCTTATAGTAATTCTTAGAATACAATTAGAGTTAATCTGTTAGGCAACCACTCCACTAGTTATTATTACGTTATTAACTTACTTATAATACCTACACACCTAGCCTAATAACGAGCCTATTGTAGTACCTGCTATAAGGTTCCGTTACACAATTACTACCTAGTTACGGTTTTAATAAGTTAAACAATATGCCACCAAAAGCAGCCACTATGACGCCATTAACGGCGGCAACTACTTTAAGGTTAGGAGGCGACACTAGTATAGTAGATACTGACTCGCAACAACCTATAACGGTTAGATAACTATAAGAGATAGTTAACTAGTTAACAGAGAATAATATAACACTTAAATAAAGGATTAACGGGATAGGCGTAGTAAAGGTTAAGTTACTATTAATCGAAAGATTCTTAGGAGAAAGATTAAAGCTTAAAGGATTTCTTACGCAAATGTACTTTAAGGTAGCGCAGGAAGGAGCAAAGCTGGCAACACCTATAGATCAAATAGCGTATACAGGACTATTCTTAATAGGAAGAGCACTTAAATGGTTTAAGCCTTACCTTATAGAGATATAAGTAAACGGAATAACAACTATAAACTAAGAAGTACGGTTTATATTTTTAAGTTAGAACGGATTCGTAGAGTAATTTATACAAATGTTTGGAGACCTAGAGGCAGTAACTATAGCGGAAAGAAAACTCTAAGATATTACGTAACGAACCTTAGCAATTAAATATATAATATAGTTCCAAACGTTAGTAATATAAGTTAAGTGGAATAATAGGGCGCTTATAGCACAGTATAAATAGGGACTTAAGGCTAAAGTCTAGAACGTAATTATTTTGATAGAAGATGCGGATACCCTAAGGGAATTAATAGATTAAGCGATAAAGATCAACAATAGGATCTTCTAAAGGGAATAGACTAAGAGAGGTTAGGATAGAGTTTTATAATTATATAAGGCGCAGAGTACGCAACAACTAAAGCTAAGTTAGAAACTATAGTATAGCGCAAAGCCAATGGACCTAAGTAGTACTAAAGAAGCCTATAAGAGATGGAGTAAGAAACTATAGAAACCTAAAGGTTAAGGATCTAGTGATTATAGGACTAAGAAGCAGAGGCTAAACCAGGGATCTTACTAGTAGAAGACGTTTAGGTGGACTCTATAGTAAAGTTAATAGTTTAAAGACGGAGCTTATATAAATTGCGGGAAATAGGGTTATTTCGCGAGGGATTATAAAGATGGTTAGAGTTACTATATAATAAAGGGAACCTAACTAGTAGAAGATATATACGTATAGAGGGATAATAGTGTACTACGAGGAACGAAAGAATGTTTAATTAGAAGTTTCGCGTTTTATTATAATAACGCATACTAAATTTATAAAGACGCCAAATATAGCGCAAGCTATTAGCCATAAGAGCTAAAGTTAAAAGGACTTAGAGGAACCAGGGAGTTAGATAAAGAGTAAAATTAACTCTATAAGCTGGATTAGGATGTTATAGCAATATGCGGATAATAATTAGCAATAATAATAATGGAATCAGAGTATTTATTAATTAATAGCGACGAGGATAGTAAAGAAACCAACTAGGGGTATCTAAACCTTAATAACGCGATAGAAGTAGAGACTGAGACCGCTATAGAGTAAGGTTTAGTAACGGGTATTATAATACTGTTAGATACGGCATCTATTACTTTATAAGACGGCAGGAGTAGTATCTAAAAGAGATTAAGTAAGCAGACAACTGCTAGTGCTAGCTTACCACTTAATAAAGGTAAAAGGCCAAAGGCTTAAGATTCTTAAGACGAGATAAGAGAGATCTAAGATTCTAAAGCTAAGATGAGGATAACCTAAGGACCCACAACGGACAGAAACCGATGGAGTAGGGCAGCAGCTTAGTTTAAAGATATACAAATGAGCTCGGGATAGAGTTTCCCAAAGGCATCAGATTCTCAAGACAAGATAGATAAGATTTAAGACTCTTAAGACGAGATGAGAACACTACGGACGCCTAGTTAGACTAAGGCGGGAGCTAAACTTAAGTTAGAAGCAAGCTCAAAGTTAACTATTCTAGGTAAATAAAGTGTTTAGCCTAAAGATTAAAAAGTTAATACGTTGGTTAAAAAGTATAAGGACGTTAAAAATCTATCGGAAAGATAACGACTATAAGAAAGTATAGAAGAGTTTAGACGACAAATCTTCGTATAGTAAAAGTAATCTATAGAGCTAAGAATGCTAGATCGCTTTAGGAAAAAGATACCTACATAGAAGGTTACTAATAGGCTAAAGATAGGTATACCTAGAGCCAAATGGCTTACGGAACTAAAAGAGGAAGAGAATCTAGGGATTTTAACTAGATTCTAAGAACGATATATAAAAGGCTATTATAAAGCAGCAATAAAAAGATACTTCCTTACGGACAGATTGTATATACTTAGTAAGCTGTACCGTAAGTGGTTCAGGCAACGACATAATAATAAGTAGGAAGACTTTTATATATAGTTAGACGAAAAGGTTATACTAGATTAGGCAATATTAGAGAGACAGATAAGTTACATTAAAGGAGCCTTAATTATAATATTAAAGGATTTAGAGGAATAAGCTATAGACTAGAAAGAGACGATGCAAATATCAGTACTAGTAAATAAGACAGTAACGTTTAGATTAACGCAATAGAGGTTTAAACTTAAAGATAAAAACGAGTTAAGAGTTAACCTAAGACACCTAGCGCACTATATATTGGCATAGATTGCATATATAGACGATATATACGATATACACAAAAACCTAAAAGAGAAGAACTAGAAATACCCTATAAGAATATATTAAGCACTAGATAAGAAACGGTTTAGGAATACTAAGTATATATATAGTTAGCATCCTACGGAAGTTTAAGAACAAGGGGACTTAATACTTTAACTAGGAAGATTCTTTACGGAAGAATGCCTAGATAGATAATAGTGGTGGGAATATCTAGAAAACACCTATCTATGGTATATTAAAGACAAAAAGCGAACTAAGTATTGGCCTAAGTTGGACTAAGTATAAATAGGATTAAGTAGCTAATAGTTGGGAAAAGTAGAGGCCTACGGGATTAAAGGGAGCTAGTGGTAGAGCCTTAGACCCTTAAAGGAATTTAAGGACGACACCTAAATTTATAAGTTAAGTAGTAAGATTAACAGTTTAAGGCACTAATAGATAGTGGAGCAATAAGGAACCACATCTTATTAGTAGCAGTTAAAAAAATAGGATTACCATATAGAAAAAAGGAATGTCTTTACCTATTAGTAATAATTTTAGGAGATCTAATAGCCTATAAAGGAGGCATTATCAATCTTAAAACAGGACCTATTTAGTTAACTATTAAAGGGAGATAAATCGAGATGTCTTTCGACATATTACTATTAGGGAATAATAAGGCAGTGTTAGGAATGCCTTAGTTATAAAAATACAATCCAAAGATCGATTAGGTTATAGGTCAGGTCAATATCGGAGATACTTAACGCCGCAAGATGCGATAATAAGCTAAGATGGTATAATACTAAGTAGGAGCGACCTACAAGGAAACAGAAAAAGGGTTAAGCCATATACTAAAAAGATACCATAAGTACGGCAAGAAACTATAGTCACCAGGAAGTAAAAAGCTATTAGAGTATATAGCATAGGACTATAAGATAGAATTAGAACTAGAAATAAGTCTAAGGTTCTTTCTAATCTATAAGCTTACCAAAGAAGAAGGTAGAGCGTTAAAAGAGTTTATCCAGGAAAACTTATAAAAGGGATACATTAAACCATCGCAATTATTAGCGGGTTATCCAGTACTGTTTATACTAAAGAAAAATGGCAAGCTAAGGCTGTGTATCGACTATAGACAGTTAAATAGCATTACTAGAAAGGATAGGTATCCTTTACCCTTAATTAGCAAAATCCAAGACAGGATAGGCAATACGCAAATCTTTACGAAGATAGATCTAAGATGGGCGTACTATTAGATTAGGATTAAGGAAGGCGACGAATAAAAGGCAGCCTTTAGATTAAAGGAAGGACTGTATAAACCATTAGTTATGCAATTCGGACTTATAAACGCACTAGCAACGTTCCAGAAGCGAATTAATAATATATTAGGAGAATACTTAGATAAGTTTGTTATGGTATATCTCAACAATATTATTATCTACTTAATAACTAAGAAAGAACATAAAGAACACGTTAAATAGGTTTTAAAGAGACTATAAGAGAAACAGATGCCAGTAGCAATTAAAAAATGCGAGTTCTTTATAAGGAAGACCAATTTCATTAGATTTATTATCGAACTAGGTAAGTTAAGCATAGACCTAAAGAAGATTAAAGCTATAGTGAATTGGCAAGAACTAGAGAACGTTATGTAGTTAAGATCATTCCTAGGGTTTTACAATTACTATAGGAGGTTTATAGCATAATAGTTAAAGAATATTAAGCCGTTTACTCAACTAACAAAGAAAAAGGAACTATGGGTATAGGCAGAAGAGCAAAAGAAGTTATTTAATAAACTTAAGGAGTTATTTACCCAGGAACTAATCCTTAAAATCTATTAACCAGGACTAGAGACAGTTATTAAGACGGATATATTAGACTTTATACTAGGAGCATACTTTATACAGAGATATAAAGATAGATGGCACCTAGTAGTATACTATAGTTGGAAGATAATACCACCAGAGTTAAACTATAACATCTATAATAAGGAGTTATTAGGTATAGTTATAGCATTAAAGAAATGGAGAGCATTCTTACAAGGCACAGAGAAACCATTTATAGTTAAAACGGATTATAAGAACCTAATAGGATTCCTCATAACGAAGGAACTTAACTAAAGATAGGTTAGATGGGCAGAAACGCTTATAGACTACTATTTCGAGATTTAGTATACCAAAGGTACAGACAATATATAAGTAGATGCTTTAAGCAGAAAAGCCGAACTATAAAATAATAAGAAGCCATTAAGGGCTTTATTGCAAAGGGATATAGATAGATTAATTAGGTACAATTACCCAAAAATCACAGCAACTTAAGAGGATAAGTTAGAGAAAGTCTATAAAATACCAGAAAGCTTTTAGGCATAGAGAATTCTAGAAGTATAGCTAGAAGATCTATAAACAAATATGTACAAAAACCAAGAAGTAAAGTATATCCCAAGAAGCATAGCAGAGCACTTTATGGAAGATTTCTATAAGGGATTAACTTAAGGACACAATGGGGCTATGGGCTTAGTGTTAAGACTCTAAGAGGAGTATATCATTGACGGAATCTAAAGGATAGCTAAAAAGGTCACTAGAGAGTGTTTAGATTACTAAAGAAATAAACTAACAAGGCATAAGCTATATAGAGGGCTATAACCTGTTAAAATACCAAAGAGACCATAGGAGGTTATATTATAGGACTTTATTATTAAGTTGCCAAAATTAAGAGATCCTATTACCGGACAAGATTATAATGCGATCTTAGTAATAGTAGATAAGCTTACGAAGTAGGGATACTTTATAGCCTATACGGAAGAAATCTTAGCGAAGGATGTCGCTAAAATCTATATTAAAGAAGTGTTTATAAGATATAGAGCACTAAGTAAGATTATATTGGACAGAGATCTAAGATTTATAGTAGCATTTTAGGAGGTATTCTTAGCGGAACAAGGAGTTTAAGTAGTAACTTCCACTGTATATTATCCGCAGACAGACAGTTAAACAGAAAGATTAAATTAAATATTAGAGCAGTATCTAAGGCACTATATTAATCATATACAGAACAATTAGGTATTACTATTACTAGTTACACAATTTACATATAATACAACACCATAAGAAGGAATAGGTACTTCACTATTTAAGGCGAATTATGGATATAAGCCAAGAACATTATTATTACCACGTTAAGTAAAGAAAACGAGTAGTAGAGCTAAAGAAAGAATAAAGACTTTAATAGAGCTTTATAAGAACCTTATAGAAACAGCTAAGGTAGTATAGCAAAGAATAAAGAAATACTACGACGCTAAGAGATCTAAGGGACTAGATCTTAAGGAGGGAGATAAAGTATGGCTACTACACAAAAATTTCAAGAGTTAACGACCAAGCAAGAAGTTAGACTACGTCAGACTAGGACCTTTTAAAATTATTTAAAGGATTTTACTGGTTACGTTTAAGTTAAACCTACCAGCTAAAATAAAAATCTACCCAGTATAGCATATTACAATGCTAGAGCTAGTATACGGGAATATTAAGCCACCGGTTTATAAAGCAGATATATATAGAGGGCAAAAAGAGGACAAATAGTAAGTTTTAAAGATCGTTAGTTATAAGGATATTAACGATAAAACGTAGTATAAGGTAAAGTAGATAGGCTATAATAAGACTACCTAGGAACCACTAGAGAATTTAAAGAACGCTATAGGAAAGGTATAGAAGTATCGGAAGAGAATAGGTTAGGTAATATTAATAAGAAAGGATCACCAAAGAACGAGTTACTTAAGGGGGACCCAGGAAGATCGACTGCCAAATTACTTAGAGTTATTTCCTTTACTAATTAAAGAGAATCCGTTCTTTTATCACTAAGTTCTAGTAAACCTTATTCCACTAGTTTTTACTCCTTAGAACGAACCTTCTTACAAACTTTCTTAAGACGAAGGAGACGAGTAGACGCAGCAATACGGGCCTCTAAAGCCTTCTGCTCCGCATCCTAAGAACATTCTAACTTAGTAAGGGCGTAAGTTAGCTTACTATCTAAATAAGTAGCAGCAGATTAAATACGAGACCCTATAATAAATTACTTAGGGAACTTAAAGACTATTAAGAGTTATAGGACGCGTACACTTAGCGTTAGTAGAAGAGCAAACGTTATAGGATGAGCGAATATTTACTTTAGTGCACTCTAAGTAAGAGAAAGGTTGTTAAGATAAGGGACTTACTAACGCAATATAAACTAACCCCTCTTTCGCATAACAAGAACACAGAGATGGCATTATTTCACCTAGCGACAGTATAGCAGCAATAGTGCGTGCATAACGTTGCGCGTATAAAGAAAAAGATGCTTTAGGTATAATGAGTAACGATGTTAACTAGATTAATTAGACGGATATTATACCTCTAGTAAACAACCTGGAGATACTTGGGATCTTTAAGGACGAAGATAGGAAGGAGGGAGATGGTGTTACGGACGCTTTAAGTACAATATTATAACTACTAGGAAGGGAGTTAGAAGAAGCTAGTTAGTTAATATAAGCACGGTCTAGTATAGAGCCAGTAGAACCATGTAATAAGGAATAGTAAGCGAGTTATATAATATGCTACGTAAGGGACGAGAGGAATAGAGGGAACTTACGTACCTTATATATAATGCGTACCTCACGTACAAGGAGGGTTTTCCTAGGAGTAAGGTTGTGTATTTAAAGGACCACAGTCCCTACTCTAGATAGTTCTTTCCTTATAGTGATTTTTAGAATATAATTAAAGTTAATTTATTGGGCAACCACTCCACCAGTTGTTATTACGTTGTTAACTTACTTGTATTACCTACACACCTAGCCCATTAACGAACCCACCGTAGTACTTGCTATAAGGTTCCGTTATAATTATAAGAAAAGGATTATAAGAAAGAATTATAGACTATATCTTAGCAGTTAAAGACAACGGCAAGCTAAGGCTCTATACGTTAAATCCTATACTAAAAGGTTTTACGGAACTATACTAGAACACTAAATTGCCTATAATACTTATAATTAATTATAGACTGGCATAAAGGCTTAGAAGTAAAGTTGTATAAAAATCCCTATATTAGCCTAGGTAGTTACCGGCATACTTTTAGTAGGCTTCTAATAGGTTTCCTAGCAATCCTCACATCTTTTCTCCAGTTATATTTTTTCCTTATTAAGGGTTTTTAGGAGTTTAAAGTAGGGGTTAAATAGATAGATAATATACAGCGATATACTAATACCTCTCTAATATCTCTTTAAACCTCTTCCGGGACGAGCCCTTATAATCTCCCTACCGTAAGGTAATGGCGATTAGGGGCTAACCGTAGGAAGGGGGGGGGGTAATATAAGGGATATTATTGCGGACACCTTAGGTTGCCCTTAGGACAACCCCTAGACGCCCCTTAGATGGTTGCCGGTTACGTATTAGAGGCACGTGCCCGTAGTATATAGTCTCTACAGTCCTAGAGGCCTTACCTCCTTAAGGATTCATCTCTCTTACTAATCTATCCTATTCCAATCGTGTCCTTATAGCCCCCTATTTACAAGATCCCCTTATAGGTAACCACTCTACTAGTTATATTTATGTTATTAACTATTCTATACCTATATACCTAGCCTATTAATAAGTCCACCGTAGTATTTCCTATAAGGCTTCGTTATATATTCCCTACTAAGGTTATAGTAAAAGAAGTTAAATAATATGCTACTAAAAGTAGTAGCTATAATAGCGTCCATAGCGGCGACTACCTTAGGATTAGGTAATAACACTAGTATAGTAAATACTAACTTGCAACTAGTTACTATTGGATAGCTATAGGAAATAGTTAATTAATTAATAGATAATAATAGGATATTTAAAGAAAGGATTAATAGAATCGGAGCAGCTAAGGTTAAGTTACCCTTAATTAAGCAATTCTTAGGGGAGAAGTTAAAGCTTAAAGGATTCCTTATATATATATACTTTAAGGTTACGCAAAAAGGAGTTAAACTAAAAACACCTATAGATTAAGTTGCTTACGCAGGATTATTCTTAATAGGAAGGGCACTTAAGTAGTTTAAACCTTACCTTATAGAGGTATAGGAATATAGTATAACAACTACTAACTAAAAGATACGGTATATATTCTTAAGTTAAAACGGGTTTATAGAACGATTAATATAAATATTTAGAGACCCAGAGGCAACTACTATAGTAGAAAAAAAGCTTTAAAACCTAGTATAAAGGACTTTAGCAATTAAGTATACGATATAGTTTTAAACATTAGTAATATAGGTCAAATAGAATAATAAAGCGCTTATAGCACAATATAAATAGGGACTTAAGGTAAAAGTCTAGGACGTAATTATCCTAATAGAAGATGCGGATACTCTTAAGGATTTAATTAATTAAGTAATTAAGATTAATAATAGGATCTACTAAAGAGAACAGACCAAAAAGGGTTAGGATAGAGTTTTATAGTTATATAAGGTGTAGGGCACGCAATAATAAAGTTAAAGTTAAAAACTATAGTATGGCGCAGAGCTAATAGACCTAAGTAGTACTAAAAAAAATAAGAAATGGAATAAACAACTATAGAAACCTAGAGGATAAGAATTAATTAATTAAAGGTCTAAGGAGCAGAGGCTAAACTAGGGATTTTAATAACAGAAGACGTTTAGGCGGACTCTATAGCAAGAAAAATAGTTTAAAGAAGGAGCTTATATAAATTACAGAAAATAGGATTATTACGTTAAAGACTATAGAAGTGGTTAGAGTTACTATATAGTAAAAGGAATAAGGCTAGTAGACGATATATACGTATAAAGGGATAATAATGTGCTATAAGGAATAAAAGAATGTTTAATTAAAAGTTTTGCGTTTTGTTATAATAACGTATACCGAATTTATAAAGACGCTAAGTACGGCGCAAGCTATTAGCTATAGGAGCCAAAATTATTAAAGTTTAAAGAAACTAACGAACTAGTTCGCAGATCGGATATTAAGGACGATAAATTTAATATGAGGCAATAAAGGCAGCTTA
>Ga0307515_10015779_pt1 | contig 13897 bp, 17 predicted proteins | sample 17_EM_MG_FD_194513 | JGI IMG/M metagenome (GOLD analysis project Ga0307515, IMG submission 194513) | Populus trichocarpa ectomycorrhiza microbial communities from riparian zone in the Pacific Northwest, United States - 17_EM | ecosystem: Host-associated > Plants > Roots > Unclassified | place... | reverse complement strand
AGTAGCTGGTGCAACCGGTCAACATTCATACAACTATATATATTACAACCTGCATGGGCATCGGCGAAATTTGGACAGTCGGCAAACTTCCACAGCCCCACCTCCTCAGCAGCCGTTGTTGACCAATGAAGGTACCATTGAAGGTGGCAGCGCCTGGGTCTGCAGGCGAAGCCGGGCATGTCATCCGGGCATATCTCGCATCGAGGTCACCAGCCATTTTTCACCAAAGTTATGCTGCACTGCTCTGGGTAGGCGGCAAGGAATGACGCAATTCGGGGAAATGCGTGACCAGTGCGACCGTCTGCACACAGAACCGCTACTCCGCTCTTCACCAGCCCCTCTGGAGTGCGCAATATTGTTGCAATCGATTGATGATAGGCGAACCTATTGGTGTGGGTTCTTGGTCCATTTGGTCAATTCAGTAAAAGACCGATTAGTATTAACCCATTTGCCTTGACCAATCGTCTCTTCGCCTCAGAGAGGTTGCCGATACCGAGATAAACCGGCCAAGCCGTTTTGTTGCCGCTTAGCGTAGAGAGCATAGTTTTGTCACCGCCGAGTATAATGGGGAAAACTGTTGATCCATCTGGCAAAGATTCCTAGGATGTGTTAGCAATGAGTAATGAGGTTCTAATATCTAGACAAATCCGGTCAACACTGGAGCTGACACTCTTGACATGCTACTCGCTCTGACACGATGAAACTGACATGCTATCTCTGTCACGCTCTCCAACACGCTCTCTCTGACAATATGACTCTGACGCTCTCCGACACCCTCTCTGAGATGGTCTCTGACACGCTCTCTGACACGCTCTCACTGACAGGACTCTCTTACACGATCTCTCTGACACGATCTCTCTGTCATGCTCTCTCTGACATGATCTCTCTGACATGAGTTCTCTGACATGATCTCTCTGACATGATCTCTCTGACATGCTCTCTCTGACACTCTAACTCACCCAAACACAACGAAAATCTGACAAGAAACAATCTCTCAGCTTTTCCAAGGAAACTTGCCTGCGTTTTCCACCACCAATCTGCGGTCTACATCTCGGCGTATATACTTTCGCCACTGGAATTCATTTGTTTGACTGGCGCGTATGAGAGATGGTCCTTAAACGGGGGATGCCCTAGGATACATCTTACCACTGCAATAATCTTCCAATACCAGAACACTGTAGCTTTTCCTTCAATATCAACAGAACTCTCCTCCAATGCGCATACAAATCCGTCCGTTTCTTCCATCTCCGCAATGAGTTGATAGAGCTGGTCAGGGTTTTTGGCATTGGCGTCGGGTACAATCAGTCTTCGTTTGAGTATGTTGTTGAGTTTCGTTTTCCCTAGGTTGGTATCCACAATAGAATGACAAAGTTGCCAATGTTGGGGTGTAGCAAACGGAGCAAGGGGGTCCCATTCATCATCCTCAACAGGATGAGCTCGTACTGTGTCATTGATTGTGGCTCCTGCGTTGGGGAATATCTCCGTCTCGGATGCCTGGCTGAGTGTATCGTCTTCAACTTGGGGAATGTCGTCTGCTGGTTCGTAGTCTAGCCCATCTGACGCGGAATGATTGCTAGAATTTTGGTGAAGACGCGCATGTGTTGAACGGCGGTGACGAGTGAGACCACTTTGTCTGGCAAAGACCCTGCTACATACAGCGCAAATAAAGGACTGCATTGTTGAAGTTGGAAACTTTGAGATTGAGTGCCCCATGGAAATTGATCATAGTGAGGCTCTTATCCCATGTGCCAATGCTGTGTATTCGGCCTACCCTAAATGGACTGGGATGCTAGCCCAGCCTTGTGATATTGTTGTACCACACACTATGGTTATGCTTGGAGTATACTATCTTTAGCCCCCTTCGTTTCCTTGTATGCTGGGAAGTTCTGCATCTAAGCACAATTTTCGGCTTCCCTAAACGGAACAGTGTGAGTTGATGTTTCAGCTGCACACCGATCAGCATTGCTACACCACAACCCATCACTTGCTTCCAACCCTCGTTGTGTTTGGTTTTCCAGAAACCCATTGACATTTTTGCATTTACCTATTCCGACCTGTCTCAACTACCTAGCATTCTGCTTCTTCAGACTCTCCTCACTTCAATCTCCAGCGCTTTCTCAACCGGCTCGACTTGCATATTGGCATCACAGTAACAATGTGAGTTGGAGTGGTCACCCCACCAAGCGTGGGTCAGAGCTCGTCTAGTACTAGTTGGGATATAACACATACAATCCTCACTTATTCACTCAGATCAATCCACGTTAACTTGACGACCGTCATATCAACTCAGCGGCCCTCATATCCACTCAGCGGCCCTCATATCCACTCAGCGACCCTCATATCTGTCGAACAACAATCATTATGGCACCCCCACGAGTTCCACGGAGATGGCCTACCAGCGTTTCGAACTGGACCAAAGATATCTGTGCCTCTGTGCTACAGAAGACGACCCAGGACATAGATGCTGTGAGTAGCCGGTCTGCATTCACTGAAGGCCTTGCAGCAGTCCAGGGATGAAAAACTAAACACGACAAATCCACTATCCCTTCGTACACCAATATCTAATTGTACACCATGGTGCAAGGTGTAGGAAAGACGCGTGACCAGGTTAGTTCATCCGACTCTGACATTGAGTCTCTGCAATTGTGTCTCTGACATTGGGTCTCTGACATTGAGTCTCTGACATTGAGTCTCTGACATTGGGTCTCTGACATTGAGTCTCTGACAATGAGTCTCTGACATTGAGTCTCTGACATCGACTGACCTCGACCTGACAAATAGGAGTTTACGGACATTCGCGAGACCCTTGGGGATAACTCTCGAGATCTCCTGGGACTTACACCGGGCACGAAGCTCAATGATGATGATGTCAGTACAATGCAAAGACCCATCTCATGCTTACAATGAAGAGTCACCCGAAGGGCCACCACCACACCCAAAGAAAGCCCCACCAAGCCCCGCCAGAAATCCTAAGACCGCAACGAGCCCCGCCGCAAAGCCACAAACCTCATCAAACCCCGTGCCAAAGATCACATCAGCTCCTTCGTTAGAGCATTTACTGGTCCGTCCTACTACACTGATCAATGAATGCACTTCAGATGTTCGTGTTGGGTCTACTACACTCGCAATTTGAAGCTCAACCTCATTGCGACCAAGGGAAGATTCGGTAGCGCGGGGTAGGCGTACCACTCGTAGAGGCACTACACGATCCGTGGTATCGTCCAAGATACCCTCTCCTACGGTTTCGGCGGTTTTGGGGGGTGCTCAGTCACCTAGGTTCAACCCTTTTCATATCAACAGCTCTGGCAGTGCCCTCGGGCAACGATTTTTCGGACAGAATGAAGCACGCGATCCCTTGCCACTTTCACTCGTAGATGTCAGCAGCAGGAGGCGAAACCGTGGTTCAACCAGCTTATCAGCTCAATCTGTTGTGGGAGGCACCTCACCTGGAAATTGATACCAAAAAGCCAGAGAAGACCGTATTGATCGTTTTGATCACGTGGATTGAAGATGATCACCCGGTAGATATTGAGGAAATGTTGAAAAGGCCTCGAGTTCTGAGAGACTTCACAAAGAATCCTAGTGCACCCCACTGTTATGACCAACTTGTTGCCTGGATTACTTGGCGATATGATCTAGCAACCTACTTGCGGGCAGTTGACTCCTGTTTGGCAAGCACAACGTCCACCCAGGGTGATAGTCCATTGTCCAGATTTGCACTGATTGACAGTCCATTGGGAGAATCAAGCTGGGATGACTGTCTGACCTTGGCTGAAATTGAAGGCCGTCTGATTGTGACATTTTTTACCATGAACAAGACGGTCATGGTGGATGACAGAGACAATGAAATCGAATATATCAAGACCGACCCCCTGAACCTGGAACAAACATTGTCCATTGGGGTGAAACAAAAGGACGACGAGAGCGAGCCGTTAGTTATTGACTTACTGGACAGTTCCGAAGACGAAATCAGTGGCGATGAATTGGATGATATGGAGGAGGAGGAGGGGGGGGAAGGGAGGGAAGAGGTACCAGGGATGCCGGAGGACCAGGACGATTCCGATGCTGGAATCATGCCGATTACTCACTATGCACTGCCCAGTCATTCCTCCGGCCGGACTGTGGAACCAGAGGACTAAGATTTCAACATTCAAAATGCGGACGAATTACATCAGGTAGACGTGGACTTCAACAACATTGCTCTAATGGAACTAGAGAGAGCCAACGACCCTGATGCACAAGCACAGACGGAGGACCAGACGGATAATGTCGATGTGGACTGGTGAGTCATTGTCCTTGTCCGAGTGGTCGCTGTCAGAGCCGTTGTCAAAGCTGTTGTCAGAGCTCAGCCCGCTGTGAGAGCAGCTGTCAGAATGTTTAATGCAGCTAATTTTTACTCGCAGGTTAGCGGAGCTGATGGAGAACCAAGATTTTCAGAGAGAAAACTTGGAGCAGTCAATGGCAGCGTTAGGCATCACCATGGGAATCAGAACTGTCAAGGCGCTCCACTAACCCACGTGGTTACAACCGCATCAAATTATTGCGGTGAATTGGGTGGCAGAGATGGAGAATAGCTTGGCGAAGGGTGGTTTATTGGCTGATAACTGAGGTACTGGCAAGTTTAGACCCTGCTGTGCCCTTGGGATATACTGTTCGCCACACTAACAATCATCAGACTCTGACAGCACTAGCTTGAATATGTCACCAAGTTAATGTCTATGAACAAAAAATCAAGAATCCACCTCCTGGATTCGACAAATGGGAGATCAATATGAACGGCTACAAAGTGAAGGTTGAACGGGGCGAGAAGGTCGGAAGAGAGCTACGAAAGCCGCGCTGGGAGGCCTGCCTCGCATCATTCATTCCATGGTATGACCGGAATACATACCACTATAGTGACTTCATGCTAACGTTGAAATAGCCCTAAACCGATGGTGGCAGAATTGGACGCTGCGGTAACTAAGTTCAGTGAGTCAACTCCACATCTCCATTACCATACTTCTTACTGGAGGAGGGCATCCCATCGAGCCATTCTTCATGGTAAACCATGGAGAATAGTCATGATCTCGACCATTGAGACATGCTACCAGCAGTTCAACCATGAGGAAGCCGACGGTTCGAAAATTTGGGGCCCTGGCAAATTTCATCGGGTTATGTTGGATGAAGCCCACAGGTTGAGAACCAGCGGGACCCCAAGTGGCAAGTTGAGGAAGGCTGATGGCACATTGGTTGAAATGGACTCCCGCGATTACGATAAGCATATGGCGTCGCGTATACTCAGTCTGGAGCCGCAATACCAATCGATATTAATGGCAATCCCATTGCTGAATGGCGTCGATGACTTGCGTTGGATCCTGCCTTTCCTGGAGAGTTCATCCTGAATAACTGTACAGCTGGCGCGAGATACATTCAACTATACTCTCAACATTGATGACGATTGGATCGCGGACGGCAGTAATGCGCCAGGTACTGAACGTGGGGCAGAGTTCACGCGAGTTGCAGATCCGTACAAGAACGGCCCAGAATTCGGATCACTTGTTCACTGCACAACAACGGCTTGGGATGCTGATATGTTGCCCATAATTGGTGAAGTGCGGATATTAACAACGGCCGCGCAAACATCGGATATATCAATCAGATGGCAACGCTATGAGGAAACTATTGGGAAGCGAGCTTTTGGGGTTTTATGCAAAGTAATGCTATGGTGAACAATGGTGAGCCATATCCCATCCAAGAACCAAAAGCCCATCATCAACATCCCTCCTATGCATGTAACCACCGAACTTGTTACATTCACGAAATCCTCTGGAGCCAGGCAGTTCTACATTACTTTGGTAGTCGGTAGCTATAAGGGGCTTAGAGAGAGATTCACCGGGGTTGCCTCCGCGCAGGCTACAATGATGGGCAAGACCAAACCTTTTGGCCATCGTTGGCGTTTTATTCCCCTCATCTCCGTAGATCTTATTCTTCGCCCTGCCTCCATGGATGTGGAAATATCTTCTTTGAAACGATTGTGGTCATTACCTTCCGGAGTTGCTGACACAGGCAGACTGAACCTGATCATGCTGAGGACGGTTAATTCTCAGTGTGCAAAGGTTCTCCCAGGGAAGACGGACCGAATATCTCCGCCTGAGAAGGTCCATGGTATGACTTAAGATCAGATCGAGGCTGTGTCGCGGTTTGGGGCTCCAAAGTTGACTTGGTTCAAACACTATCTCCGGAACACCTTGACAGTGAAAGACAATGGAGAGAAGGTGACTCTGTGGGTATATTGGCCACTTACCCAGTGGCTCGTCGAACAGCTTAGCACTCCTTCATAATCCCACTTTCTGCCCCTCATATCCACTCTGACAATCAACTCTGACACTCATCCACTCTGACATGTGACTCGGACACACATCAACCCTGGCATTTAACTCTGACATCGACTCTTCGTATGACAATACTAACTGTGCACAGTACTGCCGCCTCTTAGGTTACAATTGTTTTGCTATCCATAGCTCAATGAGTGCCGATGCGCGTGCCTCTGTGAAGCAGTCATTCATCAACCATGGGCAGCTGAGGGTCCTTGTCTTGTCCTATCTGACAAGCAATGAGGGCTTGAATCTACATCATCATTGCCGAAATTGCATCAGGGTAGAAAAGGGTACGAATCACTCAATTGAACATCAGGCATGGTCGCATGTCCGGCGGATTGGTCAATAGCAAACGCAACACACAACTTGATTGGTAAACCTCACCACAATCGATCGGTTGATTGAAAACACCCACATGATGAAGCAATCACCAATGCCATATGCGCAGGGGGATTTCCAGAACGCTGCCAGTGAGGACATTGATCTCGATGCTGATCAAGTATATGATAGCTCGATAGAAAAGATTTCCCCACAGGCACACCGGTCTGCGGTGATTGGTCAATATCACCATGTAATAATGGACGTTATTTAATTTGTGATCTTTCAATTCCTTCCATGTTTGGGTCGGCGCTTTTTTTCCTTCTGGGTTGGTTCTTGGGTTTGGGATCACTCTTTCGGGTTCACAGTTTTGTTCTCTGTTCGGGTTTCCGGGTTCGCCCCGCTGGGTCTTGGGTCGCATTTGGGTTATCTCAATGTTGTCTGTTTGGAAGGTTTCAAGCAGTATAGATGACTAGTACCGACCAATGGAGTAATTTAGTCGTTGACTTTGACTGCCGACCACCCTGACTGTGACTCTGACAGCAGCCACTCTGACAGCAGCCACTCTGACAGCAGCCACTCTGACAGCAGCCACTCTGACAGCAGCCACTCTGACATCAGCCACTCTGACAGAAGCCCTCTGACAGCAGCCGCTCTAATAGCAGCCACTCTGACAGCAGCCACTCTGATGACAGCCCTCTGACAACAACTCTGACAACAATCCGACAACCGCTCTGACAGCGACTCTCCAAATAGTTTGCCATGACCATGCTCGGCGGACAAAAAGTCTTTATCATTTGGCAATGCTAAATCTCTATTGGTAAGCGCTCTTCAAGCATATCGCCCAGCAAGTATTCTACAGTCAAGGCGAGAATAAACGATTGTTTTGGTACTTGATAAATCCATATTGAAGGGACACCGTGATGACACACTATACTGATATCCCTTAATACCGATAAAAGCTAAGACTAACGCCCGAAGACAGAAAGTGAACAAAATAAATATGCAGTGCGGAAGCACAATGGTCTTATCCAACCAGATATCCATGCCACCCGGCTGTAGGCTCAAGTTTGTCGTTAGTGTGCATTCACTTCGGAGATATGAAAGACATTCACAGTGCCCAAGGGGGATCTTTTAACGCTTTCGAATACGAATTTGACTTGGCGAGCGTTTGATGGTCTTGGCTGCAGAGCCGATACGTGGAGTAGCCGCCGCTCTCTTCGTGTTGTTAACCGATATATTATAGTCGGACCGGCACTGTTTGAGGCTTTGGGACGAGTGGCCAGTTGTTGCAGGCATTGGAGGGTAGTTAGGTAGAGAACGTTGTGGGTAGCAAATGGAATTCTATGCTGTAGAGAGTACGAATTCTAGTGCCTGTGTACTAAAGTACTCCACGACCTATATATATACTACACACTCCCAACATACAGTTGCCAAGATCAGCAGAAGTACGACACATTACATTACAATGGGTCCGTGACATTGATTCATCTACCCAATCCTTGGGCCACACAGTACACTACAATGGTTCCGTGAGATTGATTCATCCATTTCAATCCCATGGCCCAGTTGCGAGTATAATATGCCAATCGAGCACAACTCGGCTCCGACAAGGTTGCTCCGCCAAGGTCACCCTGACACGGTCGCTCTGACAAGGTCGCTCTGACAGGTTGCTCTGGCATGCACATCCTACTCTTCGATCATGCACAGTACCAATTTCGTATGGCCGACACTAACTACTTACTCTGCTATAGATCAGTGGACACCAGCGGTCACGAACCGGATATGGGATAATAGTGGCCCGCAGGGTACAACCAAACCTTGCTCAGCTGCCTTTGTAGGGATATGGGGGCCTAACCACTAACCAACACGAACTACTACCCGGAGGGATATATGTCGTCCAACATTCAAAAGCGTGAGTAACTTCCTGAAAGTTCTTAGGTACCTACTTGCATACAATGGAGAGCTGCACCGCAAATCCCATCGACCTCCAACCATTTGCAGTTTCATGATGCTTACTACATGCGATGCAATATTCAAATTATTCGGACTTCATTTTGTTCACCGTCAGGTCGGGTCAGCGGCCATTGTCCACGGAGCACCAGTGGAGAGATATGGGTGGACTTGCGAGAGCACACCATTCGCGACTGTTTCTGCCCCTTCGACTCACATAGTAGTGAAGACCATGCTGTGCCGTAACGAGATCCACCTGTGTGGTGGGATCTGCACAGCGAGATCCCAGAGTGGTTGCTGGAGAAGGGTCTCATAGTGTGGCCCAACGTAGGGGGTTGTGGGCAAGAATATCGTCGGGAAGATTGACAGATTACTGACACTTAACAAAGTGGTAAAATATCGATTCTAACTTATGGAATCAATAAAACTTACTCTGAAAATGGGAATGTCCAGTATAACTTTGACTGTGACATGAGAGACCCAACGTATACAGTATAACTCTGACAATTACCTTAACTCTGACAATTTCCCTAACTCTGACAACCACCTTACTCTGATACAGGAAGCAACCCCACCTATACCACGGCATTACTTCAATATTGACTCAGGATACCCAACGTATACGGTATAACTTCGACTCTGACACTTTCCCTAACTCCGACAACCACCCTACTCTTATACGGGAAGCACCCTCACCTATAATACGGCATTGCTTCAACTTTGACTCAGGAGAACCCAATGTATACAGTATAACTTCACCTCTGACAATTACCTTAACTCGGACAATTTCCATAACTCTGACAACAACCCTCCTCTGATACGGAAAGCAACCCCACCTATATTACGGCATTACTTCAACTTTGACTTTGGAGACCCAATGTACATGGTATAACTTTGACTCTGACAATCACCCTAGCTCTGACAATCACCCTAACTCGAACAATCTCCCTAACTGACAACTACCCTACTCTGACACTGGAAGCAACCTCGCCTATATGGTAATTACTTCAAGGCTGACACGGAAGACCCAACGTATACGATATAATCTCAACTCTGACAATGAACTTGATTCTGACACATTTACAGCATAACTTCGTCTTTCACATCGAACATAACTCTGACACGGGAACCACTATTATTAGATCTGTTTTTAACTCTGACAAGGTTGTTTTTGGATGCCGGGAGATAGAAATGCATTATGTAATAAACCGTGACGAGCCGTGGATTCTTTGTACATGCGAAGCCAATACACCTAACGCGAACCTGCACAGTAACGTACAATGCACATAAAGGCAAACGGCACCAGATCTGGCAGAAGCACCCGCGACCGTTCTAGACAATCCGGAGGCAGCAGTGGCCGCACTGATCTAAATCCCAGTGGTAGGTCCCAGGGAAGCAGCAGCTACAATGATAATCAAAACTCTGGCGCCAGTAGCCGTGGGACTCACTCGAATGAAATTAGCCGACAACGACATCAATCCGGGGGCGATAATGGCGGTATCGAGAACTCTGAAGGCGAGCGCCTGAGTTATTGCGATGACGATGACGATGAACCGCGATCCCCACATCGAAGAACCCGCATATTAGATAACTGTACCCATTCTTCCAGTTTGAATAACCACGGAGGGGTAATAACCCATCCAGCTCGACATTTGTGTCTGACTGAAAATTTTTAGGTGCGAACACGTAGTCCTTCCAGCAGCCAGGAACGTGTTAGTAGGAGCAGAAATCATGATCCCTGCTTTCCACTGACTATTTCTAGATGGGAACACCTAGTTCGTTCGACAACCAGCGGAGGGCAAGTTGAAGCAGAAATGTCCACCCCCGCATTGACTGACAATACCTAGGCGCAATGGATCACTCTTCCCCCTGGCAACCCGGGGGGGGTAATAACCACACCTGCATCCAACATTAAACTCTCTAGGCGACAATACATAGTCATTGCAATTACCCCGTGACACTCCTCCTGGGAACCAGGTGCACTATGCTCAGCAGGTAAGAGCAACATTTCCTTATGGGCTTTGACTTTGTGTAACCTCTCTAACTTAGGCAACACCTAGATGCAAAAGCGGAATAGGTCCCCCATCGATACTGGCCACCGGCAAAAGCGTAAGGTGGGTGACATCGTGGTGCCAAAAGGGTGGTGGGACATCGCGCGACATCTATTCTTTTGCAGAATTCTTTGCGAGGACCCTTACCCAGTCCATGTTGACAAACTGTCCGGGGACAGCAACAAGGAAGCTCACGAAATTCTGAGTACGGCGATCAAGGTGTTTGACATCTCAAAGCAGCTATCTACACAGCAAGTATTCGCATGTTTCAAGCCCTGTTCAGTAGCATTGACAACCAAGCTCTTGAATTGCCAATCAGCTGCCTGAGCGCTCTTTTGCGAACAGGCTCGTGAAGTTGCTCCCAATCAATATGCCACTACCTTTCGGACCCTTTCGAAAGATGACCATCAAAAGCTAGTAACAAGGCTGATCTCTCCTTGCACTTACCGGTATCATCATTCAGACTGTGAGAGTGAAGTATGACTGAACACCATCGATTCTATTTATGTCCTGACAATCAACTTAGATACCAAAAAAGATGTTTCTGCATCGCTCGCTATCAGGCATGATGGCAAAAACCTTCTTCGAGAACTGAAAGCATAAATTCACGCGGAGGCCATATCTTTCCCACTTCACCGACGAGGTGACAGCAGAATGTTTGTTTCTTGCTACAACTGCAGTAAAACATTCCTTGGACAACTGGGCTGGTGGGAGTTTCCTCCGGATGGTATTTTAAGCAGATACGTACAGGAGCATCCAGAACACCATTTTGGACACACGTATCTGACAGTTTAGTAGGTACATATAGTGATCTATTCGAACAATGGGAAAGTATCCCACCAGGGATACACAAAGCATCTTGGCTATACATAAGGACAGGATTGACGCAATCAATGGTCGTGATTGGAAAGCACCTGCTGCCACACGGTGGGATCCGGAGACGGTAATCGACGATGAGGATGTGTAGCTGCTTATGTATATAGTATATATTACTTTGACGGTTTATTATTGGAATACAATTGTTGGAAAACTGACTAATTTCATTCCACCCATAAATGGTTCTAAAATCACGAGTAGAATAGCAATTGGTGAAAAACATGTCTACATTCTGATAATGGACTGGGAGTCCTGACGAAGATGACGGCGAGGATACGTGCGGACTCTGACAGCTGACGGTGGACTCTGAGAGGATCAGGGCGAGAGCATGAGAAGCCTCTGACATGATCACAGCGACTATACGTGCGGACTCTGACAACTGACGGTGGGCTCTGACAAGACCAGGGCGATAGCATGAGAAACCTCTGACAAGACCCCGGAGACTATACGTGCAGAGTCTGACAACTCACGGTGGGTTCTGACAAGACAAGGCCAATAGCATGAGAAGCCTCTGACAAGATCACGGCGACGATACGTGCGGACTCTGACAGCTGACAATGAGCTCTGACAAGACCAGGGCGACAGCATGTGGAGCCTCTGACAAGATCACGGCAACTACTCTGACAACCGACTGTGAGTTCTGACCAATCAGTGCGATTGCACAAGTAGCCTCTGCCAAACGATCCATAGTGCGGATCTAGCATACTTGATTACACCATGTCCTGCACAAACACTCTCGCTATCACCCTGACAGTACGTACTTTGAACACCAAAGTAATGGGGTAAGCCAGAAATACTACCGTAAGGTTACCATGAATTACGCGTATAATATCAGGATTAGGTATAATGGTTCTGGGCCGAATTACATTATCCGCTGTTATGGCTATTACAGGAGGCTACTGGATGTGATATACCTTACAGTAAATTACACCTGGCGAAATGACTTTTTCCCGACTGAGTCCGGTATGCAGAGGAGTAAGGAAAGAGCACGAGCATGGCTGGATGACCGAAGGCATGAGCTGGCCGGCCCTGGGCGAAGAATCAGTGGTCAGACCCGTCATACTGGACAACGCCACCACAGCCAAGAGAGCCGCGCAGCGCTGGGCAAAAGAAAAAGAGGCCAAAGTAGGAGCAGGAGTCTGGAGGTTGTGGACAGATGAATAGCGCTCAGACGATGGCCAAGTGGGAGCCGCAGCACTATGTAAGCACAGAGATGGGTGGAGGTCCCGCTGCCGCTTACTGGGCACGGGACGAAAGGGGGTTTTTGACGCCGAACTGTGGGCAATTGGACTCGTGCTCGAGGTGACGATCAAGAATAGTGAAACACTGCAATGACATGGGGTGTAGACAGTGGCGGTCATTCACGATGCACAAGCAGCCATTCGGCGGACGGCGCATCTGGAACCAGGCCCTTGATAGCGGCTGGAAACACGGATCAATCGAAGGGCGCAAACGCTCCTCGCCCACGGCATCAAAAGAAAGATCCACTGGGTCTCGGGACACTCAGATATCCCTGGGGATGAAGAACCTGACCGCCAGGCGAACGTATCCCGCAAGGCCAGGGGGGACACGGGGATAGAGCGGCCGTACACCTTGGCCTTGGATGTGGCCAGAAAGATCTCCGAGGAATGGTCCGCAGCCAACGAGCAGTGGGATGTTGACAGGTGCAGCAAGCACTTCGGCTACAGACTCAAGGGCAAGGCGGGGGCCAAGAGATCAATCCCAATGACAAGTGTGAAATCGCTGGCCGCCAGGTTTTACAGACCAAAGTCCAGGCATGCACCCACTGGAGTCTACCTGAAACAGTTCGGCCATGGAGAGGACGACAAATGATGGAGGTGTGGCAGCGGAGGCAGGACAGCGGCCCAGATGCGGGCGCACCTCTTCCGCCATTGCAGTCGGTGGAGAGAACAGCAAAAAACACAACGGATAGAGGTGGGAAAGGCGACGGGCTGGAAAGCGGGCAGATGCCGACCTGTGCAGATCTCGGAGCCGTTTTCCAGAGACCAGTGTGATCTAGCGGTGGTGGACTTCCTGGGGGCTACTGAAGTGGGGAAGTTCCCGCCCAAATTGATGGAGGGAGGGAGCGGGCAAAGACGCTGACTCAAGTGCGGGGAGCGGCAGCAGCGGGCATATATCTTTTCTTTTTCCTTTCCTTTTCTTTCCTTCTGTTTTGGTCTTTCTTTGAGCTTCCATTTGTCAGCGGGGATGAAGGGTAGCGGAGGGGAGCTCCGCCATCTAGCCGGCTAGCCCGGAGGCGGAGGGGAGATCAGGTCCTGTCATACTCTATTAAGAGTGCATACAGTATGAATAAACAACAACAACGAGGGCGAGCCCGTCCAG
>Ga0307515_10015778_pt1 | contig 13897 bp, 14 predicted proteins | sample 17_EM_MG_FD_194513 | JGI IMG/M metagenome (GOLD analysis project Ga0307515, IMG submission 194513) | Populus trichocarpa ectomycorrhiza microbial communities from riparian zone in the Pacific Northwest, United States - 17_EM | ecosystem: Host-associated > Plants > Roots > Unclassified | place... | reverse complement strand
ACCCGAAGCTGCTTGAGGCGCGGCAGCCTCAGGAAGGGGAGGATTTGGCCAGCACGATCGCCGGCGTAATCCAGTTCCTCCAACGACTCCAGCGATATAACCTCGTCGAGGGTGCCTTGCAATGTCACATTAGAGGCGCTGATGCAAATCTTCTGCAGTCGAGGGCAGCAGGAGAAGCACCGGAATAGCGCACTCATGTGGAATTGACCCGCATCCCCTTGCAGATACAAATAAAATTCGGCTAGGTCTGGAAGTGGGAAAGTGGATTCGAGGGTTGGGTAAATGCCACTGAAGCTGACGTAGCGGAGTGACGGTGCTTGTCTACCGAGGAAGTTGTCGGGGAGGCGCATGGGACCTCCATAAGCAGACATTTCTAGGTGCTGCAGGGATGAGGTGGGGTTGCAAAAGAGGAGGGATGCCGCGAGGACATCCACATGGGGGCCCCCGATCATAAAGGATCTTGTTCTTGCGATGTGAGGAGCGAAGTACTGGAGCGCGTCAAGGGTTTGGAGCGAGTCCGTGTCCATGCTGATATCGATAGGCGCCGACTTGGACCGTTCGAGGTACGTGACCGTGCGGTCGGCATCATGGCAGGACTTGAGCCGGAAACAGCCCCACAGAGATGGACTGGATGTCAGGGTAGAACGCCAGTATTGACAAACGTGCGTGGCGGCGACAAGATCCCGCTCGCTGGTGCGATATTCGAGGACCCTAGACAGGATCTCTGGGGGAAGCCCGTTGACAGGAATATACGTGTTCCTGATCGCCCTGGTCGCCTGCAGGATCTCAGATAGATCCCTCTCAATGTCAAATATCTGCAAATCACAAGTTGATCAGCGACGAGGCCCGGGGTAGTATCGAGATATCCAGAAATCAGACCTTCGGTGGGTTTAACTCAAGAAAATTTCTGGATAACGAGTTGAATCAGGACGATGACACCGCAGGCCATGGACGTGTTTACCTTCTAGACGGAGAATTCGGATCCAAGACTTGAGCCAAGGCGTGCACCAGCTGTTCGATGCTGAGATCACTTCCAGGGTATGATTGGGACATGGTGGTGGATGTGGAATAAGTGCATTCTGATGATAGTTGGATCAGCGTTTATACTGCACGATCACATCCTGTGTGCAGCGGTCAACTAACACACATGGAATATCTTTCGTTCCCCTTCTTCCAATCGCGCACTTATCAACCAAACCTCGCCAGCACAACTCACCCTTTCAGAATCAAGTTTGACGGTATTAACGCTCCTCCTTTGGAAAGGACGAGAGCGACTGTAACTGGGCCTCCCTTGTACAGCTCCAAGAAACCTATCGATTGGTTTCGTGGGCCTAAGTAATCATCCACCCATGGTCTCACAACTGGTGCATAGGAGCCTGTAGTTAACAATATCTGACATTTACAATGGAAGGCGATTCGTTGAAGGTCGCGGTGAACGTATGTTAGGGTCTACGTCGACATCAAAAGGTGCCGGCATGTAAGCCTTCGCGGGCGGTGTGCGGTTGACATCACTATCAGAGACCGGAAACAGGTCCAGAGTGATGGAGTGGGGATGAAGGCAGAACGCCAATACCGACAAACGTGCGGAGTGGCGACTAAATCCTGCTCGCAGGTGCGATGTTCGAGAACTTGTAACAGGACCTCCGGTGGAAACCTGCCGGTAGCAGTCGACGCATTCTTGATCGCCCTGGTCAACTGCGAGATCTCAAATGAATCCCATCCGATGCCCAGAATCTGTGAGTTATGGGGCGATAAATGATGCCGATGAGGTCGTATTGTTTTGAGCCCCAGATGATGGTCGGGGTCCCAACAATTTTCTTTCTCGACGAAGACATTTGAAAACGTTGGGAAAGCCTAAAAAGAGTGTGGAAAGCAAGGGGGAAGTCGCTCAGTATCGGTGGCTATCGTCACCCGTCTCCGTGCCCGTCATCCACAACAGAGGTCGGACGTGCGGGGAGACGCTGAGGGGTCGTCAGTGGATGACCTCGTGGCCTCCTCTTTCCCGCTCGTATCGGATGCAGCAGCCGTTGCTACGACTCGAGTGAGGGATCGTCCAACACACCAGCTACGCAAGCCCACAAGGATGTCATCACTGCACGGTCACGGGTTGCGACAGATTGAGCCAGATGTCTCGCCACAACCCGACGACGACAAACTGCCCGCAGGAGTGGCGCCTCCCCAGGGAGAACAGTCTCGGTCTGGTTGCGAGGGATTCGACACAGGTTGGTCTCCAGATGTGGATTGCGTTCTTTCCCTATTCAAGAATAAGAGCGGGTTCGAGCAACTCCTGAGCCTGGAACCTGATCAAGTTCGGAACTATGCAGACATTCTTGACGCGGTTCGGTACTCCATAAAACTGGTGCTCCGACTGATCTAACTCTATTGTCAGTCTCTAGACGAGAGAACAATCCATAACCGAACACGGACACAGCAATTGAAGTGCTTGCAGATGCTTTGCGGAACATTTGGGATCCTTCCATCATCATTCATCCTCCCCGACACATTCGGCGGACGTGGATCGATGCCATTCGCCACGGGCGGTTTCTCACACGTGTACCAAATGACCTTCAAAGGACGCCCTGTTGCCGTAAAATATCTCGTGGTCAACGCCGGTGGAAAGGAAAGCCTTCGGAAGATGCGCAGGGTATGTAGTTCTGCGAATAGACGCCAAAAAGATCATTCACGCCGGAGTCCTAGTTGCTTGCCAGAGAGGTTGTTGGGTGGAAGTGGCTCCAGCATGAAAACATCTTGCCATTTATTGGAGTGGCCCCGGAGCTTGCGATTGTTTCTGATCTTATGGAACATGGAAATATCATGGAGTTTACCAAAAAGCACCCGCGCCACAACCGCCTTCATCTAGTGAGTAACGGCAGTATATGCATCATCCTGATCTAACCGTTTGGGTTCAGCTAATTGGCGTAGCAAGCGGGTTAGAATACTTACACGGTCGTGGTATTGTTCACGGAGATCTCAAAGGAGTGAGTGGCTACACCTGCCGTAGGGTTGGGTCTGACCTGGACTACATCAAGGCCAACATCCTGATAGATGCCAAGCGATCTGCCCTCTTAGCCGACTTTGGACTCGCCATGATCATCGACGAGTCAACCATTGGGTCCACCACAGGTGGTCATGAACTACGGGGTACGACTCGGTGGATGGCACCGGAGATGCTACTCCCGGAAGAATACGGGTTCTCCGACGGTTGCAAAACGCGGCTTCCATCCACCAGTACGGACATCTATGCGCTGGGGATGACCGTGCTTGAGGTATGTGCATCTACAAAGTGGCCTCCGAGCACTGGACATCAGTAACACCCCGGTAGGTATTAACAGGAAAACGGCCTTTCAACGATATAAAAAAGGAGGCGACTGTTATGCTTGAGGTCATGAGAGGGAGAAAACCTGGTCGCCCCCCTTCGGGATTTTCAGATGCGTTATGGGACCTTTTGTTGACGGCTTGGGACGCGGAACACGGATCTCAACCTTCCAAACGACCACCTATCCAGACGATCTTGAACCAGCTGCTAGTAGATGCGAACGAGTGGGACCAACTTATCATGTTGCCAACCCCAGAGCAAGGGGGCGAAAGCTGTACGTCTCTCGCGCGCTTGTTATCACACGGAGAACCGCTCAGACACTTTCCATAGTAACGAGGTAATTGTGGAACTCCGCATGGGCAGGATACGATGGTAAGTGCGTAGTTTGATTCATCGAATTTTTGATTGTGACACGGTGACTCCAGAACTAGTGGAGGTGGCACAAAATGCCAGACCGGCCCCAACGACGCCTGACAGTCTCACGACCACACGTGGGCATCAGGCATCAGTCCACTTGTCTCGCATTTCCCGGCGTAATGTGTCCCCTCAGGACGCTCAGCAAGTGTTGACTGCTGCGTTTACGACTGATGACTATATCGATTGCACGAGGAACCTCACAGGATGGAATATCGACCCGCAGGAATATGTCGACGGGTTGGATCAGGTCGATTTTCGTCTGTCCATGCTTACGAGGAGCACGTTGACAACTTTCCCATATCAGATAATAGATACCCTGACACCTAGGTCAGAGATTTACAACCGTTCTCTCCGAGCACTGAGAAAGACTTGCGGTATCTACGGGATCCTCCCTTCTTCGCACCTCATGTCGCAGGGACTGACCCTGGGAACGGCCGATACGATGAAACGCCCGTTCGCCTCCGGCGGCTTTGCTGATGTGTGGAAGGCCAGAAACGATAACGGACAGATCTTCGCGGTAAAAACTTTCCGTGTCTATGAAGAAGACATCCCCACACTTGTGAGAAAGGTACTTCGGGTCTGTCACTCAGTCTACCAGTATCTCTCACTGGAGCACCGTCCCCAGGTGTACTGCAAAGCGGTCGTCATCTGCAGGCGGATGAGGCACAAAAATGTGCTAAGTGTCGAGGGTGTTGCGCCTGGGCTGTTTGAGTTTTGTCTGCTCTCCAAGTGGATGGATAATGGCAATTTGCTGGACTACGTGAGGACTCATGGTCAATTTGATCGCTTGAGTCTCGTGAGTTCGCCTGCTTTCCGGCAGGACATCGATTCATCCTCATCACCTATGCTCAGTTACTTGGCATCACACGTGGCCTCAACTATCTCCACTCCAATGAGGTGATTCATGGGGACTTGAAAGGCGTAAGCAGAGCGTTCAGCTATCTTTGCCACCATCACAAATGCTAACTCGTCGGACTTTCCTGAAGGCCAACATCCTCATTGATGAGCGGGGCTATCCCCTCCTCGCGGACTTCGGTCTCGCCTCAATCACGAAAAATATAGTCTCAGTCAACGCTTCAACGCCTCACCGCGTGGGCACGATCCGTTGGGCCGCCCCAAAACTCCTTGACGTGTTTTCTGGCAACCGCAATGAATGGGCAATTCCCACCATCATGTCTGACGTGTACGCACTGGCGATGGTATTATTGAGGTTGGTGTTCTTTACCTCGTCAACCCAAGTGCTCTCGTCCATGATTTATTGTTAGCTGTACACCGGGAATGTTCCTTTCGCCAAAAGTTCAGACCCAGCTGTCATAATAACGGTGGAAAGGGGTGGAAGGCCACCCAAGCCGGTCCTCGCTGAAGCGCTTGGATTGACCCCGGCAGTCTGGGAATTGACAAAAAGATGTTGGCATAAGAAACCTGCGAAACGGCCAGACACCTCCGAAATCCTCGCACGACTCGAGAGTATGTCGCTATCCACGTGCTTGGACGTGAGTTCACTGACACGGGAATCAATAGATAGCAGGTACGAACTGTAAAATTTGTGAGCAGGCTGAGGGCTATCTTCACCAGATAGTCCAAATACCCAGATTGTAAAACTATAGAAGGCACAAAATACATTAGGAGGACCCTCACGGGGGAACGATAGAGGACTCTTGCACCCATAGCCTGCAGATATCGATCTAAGGCAACCACAATGCCAAGAAGAGGGGGAGCGCGGGGGAGCTCAGGGAGGCAGGCTACTGCATACCATACTACGAAATCCCCTCACAACGGTTCTATGTGCCTTTCTCAAAAGGTGTTACGCAACAAAAACCTGCCCAGAAACATTCCGGACGCTGTCCTTCCCCTTAGCGACGTATGAGATTATGAAAGCGATACCACGGAAAAGTGTGGTAAGCGACGTCCAAACAGCGTTGGGCTCCAAAGCGTTCCGGATTCGATGACAAGGAAAACATCCAAATATCATTGCAACGGACACGGCCAAGTCGGACTTCTCGAAACTACAACAGAAGTATCAAACGTGACAAAAGGTCTACGAGATACACGGAGCTGATAATTAAGAGGAGGTCACGGGCCTCAGGGTCGAGTTCTTGAAAGTCCAGGGACGAGAGTGACAGCCTCATGGGGACTGCGAAGCGCTTGTTGCGTCCCGCCCGGAGCACATCCGTACGGTGCTCGTATCCCTCCCTGGCCAACTGGCTGTGGTCCACTTAACATGATGCGCAACTGCGGCTAACAAGGTGATGGAGGGTGAGAACTCCCTGGACATAAGAGCTGAGTCGGGACGATCATGGCGCGGTGTTATTATATGGACCTACCTTCTCGGCAGATAATGTGGACCCGAGACATGAGCTAGGCTGTACGCCAGCTGTTCGACGGTGAGCTCGCTGCCAGGATGCGAGCGTGGCGCGGTGGTGGATACGAAACAAGTAAAGCACGTTCTATTTGATGATCAGACAGTGTCAACTGATCCAATTGGTGAAATTTCATGAAAACTCACTGTGCACACATCCTCACAATTTCCCCTCCTGCACCCGTACCCTTGTCTGTCGAACCTCATAAGGGTCTGAATCATCCATCCAGTCGAGTCCAAACAAACTCACCGTTCCTTATTTGGAAGGCGCGGCATGATCTAACCACGAACCCTGGGGCCGGATTCACAGTCATAACTCTAACTTGCTCTCCACCACCATCGCCCACGAGATGAACGACGATACGCAGTCTTTGGAACCACGTATGTCCGGAGAGTTTCTTGTAGGTATTGCTTGTCCAATGGGGACGTGGTAGGAGCTGAGCAATGTTATCAGGTGCGACGGAAGCGGAGGCGGTTAGGCGCAAGCAGTGATCCGGGGCATGGCTTCTACGTCCCATCCTCACCCACGTCTGTCGACGCAAACCCCAGTTCCGAAACTGCAGAACCTCGATCTGCGTCTTCAGAACGCTACGAGATCCCACACGATCCGTTACAATGCCACTCTCCGATGGAGGTTGACAATCAGCCTCCGCCCGGGACACCACGGAAATCCAGTGGCTCTGCGACACCCACTCCGGTGCTGACCGTCGAAGACTTTCTACGCAAAAGTGCTGGTGGGAGTCGAAAACGCCAGAAACTGAAGCACGTAGATCTTTGCGCCACTCCCCGCGACTTCTCCCCTGCGGGTCCTCGTGCGGAGGAACAGCCTCCACCAACTATAACGCAACCCTTGACGAGTATTGTTCCCCGGAGGAAGCGAAGGACCAAATCTCGCTCTTCTCGCGTCAAGACAATCCCTGTGAAAGGAAAAGCGTACAGGGCTCGATCCCACAAGCCGAAGGCGGTCACGGACGATCTTGTACGGGCTGCGTTATCGACCCATGTCGATGTCGACGAGGAGTTCCTCGAGGATAAAAGGAAACCGCAAAATCAATTAGATTTGGGAACTGCAGATGGTTTAACCCAAAACGCCCCAGCGACTTTCCGGCGGCGTAACCTTGTTCATCCGTCCAAAACCCAGCCATTCCCTTGTGAGCCCTCGCTTGGAAATACCCCAGTCGGGTTGGAATTGGGGCGACACCCTCGAAAACCAATGACTGCTTGGGAAGGCGCACTAGCCCTATCCAAACTCGATATCCGGATGCCAGCTTCTACCGTAACACCAAGAAGGAAAGGCCGTTCGATCCAAGGCTCTTCTTCCTCCCGGGTTCGCGGAAGGTATCCTAAACTCCCGCTCGCCCCGTTGAGCCCAACTCCGATGTCAACCTCCCGAGGACATCCTGTCCCGGGGAGCCGGTACGATTTCAGTCCAATAATCCGGGTTATACAATGTTTACTGATCTGACGCTTTCGTTTTTGTTTCTGATCCAGACTGCGTGTGCAGCGTGGGGTACCGGGACAGCAGACCCACCCGGAAGTCGCCGTGATACCAATAATATCTGCCGAGGAAATCACTTCACCCAATTCCGAACCTGGATCAGAACACGAATATGGATCGAGCGCACTGAACCCAGCAATTCAGGCTTCCAATCGTAACCTGCCGACCCCAAGCCACAGAGGCAGAGCTAGAGCTAGTGGTGCTGCCGTAACGGTTTCTTCACATCCGGTACCTCAGGCGAACTTAGACGGTCGGAAAGTTCGTTTTTCTTCCCCACTAGCCCCCGATCCCGAAGACGACGCATCGGATGACCATCCGGTAATTTTGGTCCCAAATTCATCAGACCCAAACCTTGCGAGACGTGTCAATCCTGACCCGAATAACCACATTCCACAATCTCCCTCCTCACCACCCCCATTCCCCTCGCCTCGTTTGCTTTTTGTCCAATCACACCCTCGTTCCTTGGAACGCCCCCTGGGTTATCGTGCGCCCGTGGTTGACAGCGACGTGGAAGGCGAACATGGAGTAGCAGACGCTTTGGGACCTCCGATCACGGTCTCGACCCAGCCCAGGACCGCCGATGACAATGGAAATGTAGTCTCCGGCGGTTTGAGGTTGAACAATGGGAAGAATTTGAAGGGACGGGAGGAGGCGGAAAACGTGGATCAACATCAATTCGGGGCTGGCCCCCCATTGGGTTCTCAGGATTCCGCCGAGACTCCCCGGGGGAACGTGCAGGATTGCATTGAGCTCCAGGGGGTACGTCCTCACAGTATCGCGAATGTTTGTGAATCAGATACGCGGCAAATGGATGGCGTCCGGCACTCCTCTGCAGCAAGTCAGCCTGCCGACTTTCCTGACAGGGTCGAGAATCCGAAACCGATGGAACCTCTCAAGTCGTCGTTCGATTTTCTCATAAACAACGCTCATCGAGTTGAGTCAGAGGCAAGAATTAAACTTCAAGCCGAGGTGGAGGGAGATGAAGAGGATAACGAAGTCGTTGGCGCGTCTAAGGAAGTGACTGATTCCAACGGACCGCCCCACTCCACTTCTTTCCCTCCTCTCGGGAGGATGTTGTCTCTTTTGGACGAAACTGAGCCGCCTCGTTGGGTGGGTGGATTCGGAAGGGCCGTTACGAGAAGGCCCAGACGGCCGATTGGAGGAAACAGGTTCAGTAAACTGTTCCAGACGCAGCCCCCTCCTGAGGTCGAGAGCGGGTGGAAGAGCGAAGGCACTTCCAACGTCAACGTTCGGCCCGGGGACGGTGCCAGCAAATCAGACGACCTTAGCTTTTTCGCTGGACTTTGAAACCTACCAACCTCGTTTTTTTCATACATTTTAGGCACCGAGGACAGTGGTAACGTTTTCGTTTCGTTTCATGATAGGTACAGGTGCGGTCGTCAGTAAAGACTGAGGATGTTAATTACAAAGTCCTGCTTTTGTAATATGCGATTATGTATGCAATAGTGGGGGTGGGCCGGAGAGCCCGAAAAGCATGAACGGGGGTGTCGTACTATGACGGCGACGCGGTCGACGAGGCTGATGTGAAGGCCAGAAACGGTCAAACCCAAAACATCGATCATCGAATCAATCGATAATGGAGAATTGGGTGACAGACACCAGCCCGTTGAGGGGGTAGAGGTTCCAGGAAATGTGATCATAATCCGTCGTGGACGACGGGACTGGCTCGAGATGTTGAGATGTTGGGGTAGGTCAAGACGAGGTGACGGCCATCACGAGCTGCTCGGATCTCTTCGAACTGTGAAAGATCATGATGAGCATGAGTTGAGTTGAAATCTATCAAGGGCGAGGCACACCTTTGTCCCATCCGGTAAAGGGATGGTGCGGCAATATTTCTTGTGTTCAAGTTCACGAAGGATCCGGGTTCCGGACCCGAGATCTTCAGCGTCGAGGGGTTCCTCGCGCTCAGTGATCTTGACTGTCCGCCACGAGACGACAAGCCTGTTGCCCTGAAAGCTCACATGCATGTCGTCCTTCCTGACCCGTGGCAAATCGAAAATTGCGGTTACCGTTAATCCGTCGGCAGACTCTCGGTACTTTACGCTATATCAGAGAAGAAAACACCGATCAGGATCACGGTCCGAGTAGATGAGGGGCTGATTGTGGCTGATACGAGTGACATGGGAAGGGAAGCGGGAGTGGTGCGTGGGAGGGAAAAGGGGGGTACAGGGAGGGGTCAACTTACTAGGATTTTCCTTTTTGTAATTTCGTTGGCTGCTTGTGCGGTTGGTAAGGCTCAGATGACCGAGTTGGCAGCGGCGGTGGTGTTGGCGACCCACGGTGACGTTCAAGGGACTTGATCTTGGAAGGCTGAGCTGCCATCGATCGTTCCTTCGCCTTCCGAACGCTCTCCCACACGCTATCCAGAGACACCTGACTATCGGGTGGCGTACTTGGGGTGTAATAGTCGTCCTCCTCTGATGAGAGCGATGATGATGTGGCTGGGAGTGGATGCTCTTTGCGTGGCGGGGTCGAGTGGAAGGGGAGTGGTGGTGAAGGGTCGCGAGGGAAGAACCTGTCGAAGCCATCCCATTGGAATAGTGTCTGAGGAGCAGGCATGATAGGTATAAGGATAAGGAGGGCCGAGAGGAACCAGGAGAGATCTGTGAGATGGGGAGGAGGGGGGGAGATACGCCATCATTGACGGTCCCGGGCTGCTTATAATTGTCGAAAACCTTACGGAAGCCGCGAGGCGTCAGTGGCCCACGAAAAAAGATACGTCTTTCTGACGGCTGGGGGTCTGGTATCTTGGTCGATGCCATGAGGAGGAGGCGAGGCAGACCATCAGAGTCGAACGGATCAGCAGCAGCCGTATGCAATTATCCAGGGTGGATAGCATGGACATCCCCCTGGGTAACATCCACTAAGTTTGTCGATACGAGCCCGTTAGCCCAGTCTTCCTGATTCAGAAGCAGAAAAAAGATAGAATTGGAGCCCGCTGCGCCGCCAGAGAGATTGTCGACGGTGGCAGTGGGCAGCGCCCGTCCGACCTGCCCATGATGGCCGTGACTCACAGAAATACTTAAAGGCGCGAACGCAGCCAGCGCGCCCTTCACCTCTCTCTCATCACCCTCTGCGAAGACAGCCGCGATGTGGAACAACAACAACAACCCCGGATATCCAGGAAGCAATAATGTGCCCTACCCGCCTCCTGGAGGTTTTGGTGAGGCTCCTTCGTGAGTCGTGGTTTCATTTGTGACGAATATCCGGAACGGATGCTCATGATCTTCATGTCGCCCAGCTTTCCGTCTCCGTAAGGATCACCCCTTCTTCCCGTCGCCGCTGAGAATAATGACACGGATTATTTTTGATTTTCCCAGTGGTGGATTCGCGTCACCCCCCATGAACAGCGACCAACCGCCCCCTTTCAATTCTGGGTATGCGCCATCGTACGGCCCGCCGCAAGGCGCACCTCCCAGCGGGTACGTGAGGGTGATGTTCTCGTTTCAAACGTACAAGAGGTAATTGATCTTTCTCTTTCCACAGGTTTCCAAACCCAGGAGGTTTCCCTGGCCAATACCCTCCCCCAAACTCTAATAATCCGTTCTCGTTCCCAAACTTCCCGTCATCGAACCCAGGCTATCCGCCCCCCTCCGGCCCGCCGCCGGGCCAGCATCCTTCTCCCGCTGGCCCACCGCCCAACCAACATCATCAACCACCCCCTGGTCCTCCTAGTCAAAACCAATGGAACTCACCCCCTGGCCCTCCTGGCCAAAACCAATGGAGCCCACCCCCCGGGCCTCCTTCCTTGCCGTCTCGACAGGGTGGTTATCCTGGACAACAAGGGCAACAGGGATCCAGCCCCTTTAACCAGAACACTGGCGGTCGCCCAGGTTCAAACGTAAATAGCCCACCTCCTGGCCCTCCTCCCCGTCAAGGCCCACCCTCGATTCCAGGAAACCGCCCTATCAACCCCCCTAGCAGTGAGTTTTCCAAACAGGGTGGGACGGGGCGAGGTGTGATGCTGATTATATGCGTTCCGTAGATGCTGCACCACATATGCCTTCCTTTGAACCCCAATACACCGGACCCCAGGGCCACCAGTTCTCGTATCAGTACTCCAAGTGCAACGGGAAAAAGAAAGCGCTTTGCGTAAGGATTTCTCAATATGCCCCTTGTGTTTCACTTCGCTTAGCTCATCAACTGAATCCCCTGGTGACGTAGATTGGAATTAATTACCGCGGGCAGCAGGCTGAACTCAAAGGGTGCATTAACGACGCATTGAATGTTAAGCGGTTCCTGTGCAGTGCGTAACTCCGACGAGGCAGTATCTATACACACGAGGGGGACTAAACGAGCGACGCGTACAGCGACTTACGGTTACAAGGAGGAAGATATCGTCATGCTCACCGACGATGCGAGGAACCCTAGACAGATTCCCACTACCCGCAACATCGTAAGTTTCCCTCAATAACGTAACGATGTCAGTTCCTGAGCTATCTCTGGAATGGTATCAGATGGAAGCCATGCACTGGTTAGTTCGTGACGCAAAGCCCAACGATTCCCTCTTCTTCCACTGTACGTTGATCTCCCATATTTGCGTTGATCACGTTATGTATCTCCATTCAGTTTCGGGACATGGTGGCCAGACCAAGGATCGCGATGGGGATGAAGAGGATGGTTATGACGAAGGTATGCGCGTAGAGTTTTGATCGCCTCTGGCCAATCACGCACCGTTGTGCATAGTGATCTACCCCGTGGATTACAAGACCAGCGGCCATATCGTTGATGATGTGCGTACCATCCTTACTTTAGACACACTCATCTGACATGTCCTTATCGTAGAAAATGCACGATATTATGGTCAAATCCATCCCCGCAGGGTGCAGGTTGACTGCGATCTTCGATTGTTGTCACTCCGGTTCCTCCCTTGGTCAGTAATTGCCTGAGCTCCCCTGTGCATTGATTTTGAGATCTCCTTTAGACCTTCCATACATGTACACTACCGAAGGGAAGATCAAGGAGCCAAACTTGGCCGCCGACATTGGTCAAGGACTAATGGGAATGGTCTCCTCCTACGCTAAGAAGGATATGGGAGGGTTGCTCAAGGGTGGTATGGGAATTATTAGAGCCGCCGGGGGAGGAGCTCAGAAGGCGGGTGAATACACGAAAAAGACGAGGACCAGCCCTGCCGACGTGGTAAGCACACGTTTCAGCGACAATAAGACTCTAAATTACTTATCAAGTGTCGTAGATCTCGTGGAGCGGTTGCAAAGATTCTCAAACCAGTGCCGATACGGTGGAAGCTGGACAGGCTACGGGCGCTATGAGCCACGTGAGTTACCTTTTTTCTCTCACGTCAGCTTGGTGACAAGTCTTTCTCACGCGCCCGAACATCAGGCATTCATCACTGTTTTGTCTCAAAACAAAAACCTGAGCTACCAGCAGCTGTTGATTGGCATTCGTGACATCCTTAAATCGAAGTACAGCCAGAAGCCTCAGCTTGCGTCGTCTCATCCTATCGTGCGTCGAAGTGTCTGTCACTCCTTTGGAATTAACGAATAGCTGACATTTTTTTCCCAGGACACCAGCGTATACTTCATCTGCTGATTTTTCTGTACCTCGCCACGCATGCGAGGGCTTGGAACGGTGACAAATTTCCAAACATTTGGGTGTACTCCTGTAGTTGAACGTCACGAATATCTATGGACTGAGTGTACAATAAGTATAGCAGCGGTAACGAATTACTCCGTGTCCTCATTGCTCGCCCTCGGTTGTGTGCCTCATGGACTATGGCGTTTGATAAGTTTGGCCGCTGAATGGCGTCTATCACTGTGGGAAGTGTATCGCTGCTGATTCACGCGAGTCCTGCGCAACTGCGAAGTTGGTTTTCTCCAGGTAGCAGCGTCAATTTTTAGACGTGAGTTTCCATCGTCCCGAGCCAGTAGGTTGTCCCCGTCCGATATTCTTAGCTCTCGCCTGAGCCGACCGTGAGCGACATCTCTGTGTAACGGCCGCAGTGGGAAGAACGATTTCCAGACCGCATGTGTGAGAGCGAGAGCGCTTATTACGTGCTATTATTGCGATAATCTGAAGGGACTTTTCCACAAACGGTTCGACGAGTGTGCATGGATGCATGGGATGAGCTTTGTAGCCGCACGATCGCGTCATTTCTGCTTACGCTCAGGTGATGACGGGAATTCTGATCTGCATTACGAAGATCGACCTAAAGACTTTGCTTACTTACTGGTCGCGCTTACATTCAAGATGACACTCTCCCTTTGACTAGTGGCTACTAAGCCGCGAAGCTTTCTAACCCCGCCGAACTTCATGCTATATATACACT
>Ga0307515_10015777_pt1 | contig 13898 bp, 10 predicted proteins | sample 17_EM_MG_FD_194513 | JGI IMG/M metagenome (GOLD analysis project Ga0307515, IMG submission 194513) | Populus trichocarpa ectomycorrhiza microbial communities from riparian zone in the Pacific Northwest, United States - 17_EM | ecosystem: Host-associated > Plants > Roots > Unclassified | place... | reverse complement strand
CCTTCGATCGGGTTTCCGATCAGAGCTATCGAAACGGGCGGGCTTCACGGCCCGCCCGTTTTGCGTTCAGGCGCCTCTCCTTAGGTCTCACGCGATGCTGATCCTCGCCGGCCTCGGCAATCCCGAGCCGAAATACGAGAAGAACCGCCACAATGTCGGGTTCATGGCGGTCGACGCCCTGGCGCGCCGGTGGGGCACGGGGCCGTGGCGCTCACGCTTCCATGGCCTGGCCTGCGACGGCCAGGTCTCGACGCCGGGCGGCCCGGTCAAGCTTCTGCTGCTCAAGCCCAAGACCTTCTACAACGAGAGCGGCCGCGCCGTGGGCGAGGCGATGAAGTTCTTCAAGCTGGCCCCGACCGACGTCATCGTCTTCCACGACGAGATCGACATGGCGCCGGGCCGCTTCCGGATGAAGGCCGGCGGCGGGGCGGCGGGCAATAACGGTGTGCGCTCGATCACCAGCCAGATCGGCGACACCTTCCGACGCGGCCGCATCGGCGTCGGCCATCCGGGCCACAAGGACGCGGTGATGCACTATGTGCTGGGCGACTTCCACAAGGTCGAGCACCAGTGGCTGGACCCGATGCTGGACGCCCTGTGCGACGCCCTGCCCTTCGCGGCGGCCGGCGACGACGAGCGCTACCAGGCCGAGGTGCTGCGCCTGGCGCCGGCGCCCAAGGCCGACCCTAAAAAGGCCGCGCGCCAGCCTGAGTAGAGGCTCCGCGCGCGCCCTTGATTGACTTGGCCTGCCGAAGGGAGAAAGACCCAAGGTAGAGCTTGGAGTTTCCGATGTTTCCCGCCCTCGGTCTTTCGCTGATCTTTTCGATCGCCCTGTGCGTCCACGTGGTTCGTACCGGCCAGCAGATGTACTGGCTGATGATCATCCTGATCATCCAGCCCATCGGCGGGCTGGTCTATCTGCTGGCGATCGTCGCGCCGGAGCTTTTGGGCGGGTCCAAAGCCCGGCAGGTCGGCCAGACGGCGCGGCAGATCCTCGATCCCCAGCGCGAATATCGCGAGGCGGCCCGGGCCGTCGAGGACACCCCCACCGTGGCCAACCGCGCCCGCCTGGCCGTCGCCGCCAGCGGTCTGGGCCGTCACGACGAGGCCGAGCGACTCTATGCCGACGCCCTGCAGGGCCTGTACGCCGACGATCCGCTGCTGCTGCTGGGCCGGGCCAACGCCCTGATCGAGCTGAACCGCCCCGCCGAGGCCCTGCCGCTGCTGGAGACCCTGGGCGCCCTGCCCAACGCCGGTCGCACGCCTCACACCGCCCTGGCCCTCGGCCGGGCCCAGCACGCCCTGGGCCGCGAGGCCGAGGCCGACATTTCCCTGCGCTGGGCCGCCGCCCACCTGCCCGGCTTCGAGGGCATGGCCCGCTATGCGGTGTTCCTGGCGCAGACCGGCCGCAAGGCCGAGGCCCAGGAGGCCCTGGCGGAGATCAACAAGCGCCTGGCCAAGACCCACGCCCACTTCCGCAAGGAAGCCCGCGCCTGGCGCGACCTGGCGGCGGCGGCGGTGGGGTAGGCTCCCCAAACCTCCGCTCATCCCACCACGGCCGTCATCCTCGGACTTGTTCCGAGGACCCCTGCTTCAGCCGAGAAGAAGGTTGATCCGTGGAGCGGTGAGATCGCAGCCTATCTCCGACCGGCAGCGCGGCTGACATAGGGGTCCTCGGAACAAGTCCGAGGATGACGGGGTAATGTGGTTGCGCGGTGGGGACCTAATCCCGCTCGCGCCCGTCGCCGATCAGCAGATGCCCCACCCAGCTGACAACCCCGACCACCAGCGAACCGAAGACCCCGGCCCACAGGCCGTCGACCACGAAGCCCTTCAGCAGCAGGCCGACCAGGCCCAGCATGGCGGCGTTGACGATCAGCAGGAACAGACCCAGCGTCACCACCGTGATGGGCAGGGTGAGCACGAAGACGATCGGCCGCACGATGGCGTTGACCACCCCCAGCAGGACCGCCGCGATCAGCAGGCTGGTCCAACCGCCCGGAACCGCGATGCCCGGAACGATCTCGGACGCCAGCCACAGGCCGGCGGCGGCGATCAGGGCTCGGACGATGAAACGGAACATGCAAAGCCTCCTTGGCCGTCAAGCGCGACCATTAGATGAGCATGACGCGCTTTGGGGCAAGTGTTGCCAAGGTTCTAAGTCGGCTATCCGACAATCAACGGGTTCGTTGGAAGCTATGGTGACGGGCTCGGCTTTGGCCCGTGGAAATACATCTCCTGATGACATCGCCGATCCTGGATCACCTGCGCGCCGCCACGCGAGACCTGCATGACGGCCTGGAGGCGCGTCTGGACGTGTTTTCGCGCGTCGCCGATCCCGATCAGCGACGCGAGATGGTCGGCCGCTTCCTGGGCTTCTACCGTCCCGCCGAGACGGCCCTGGCCGAGGTGCTGGGCGACGAGCCCGACCTGGATTTCGAGACCCGCCGCAAGGTCCCCGCCCTGGAGCGAGACCTGGAGACGCTGGAGGCCGCCCCCGCTGTCGATGCGCCGGTCGTCGCGCCGACCGGCCGTTCCGAAGCCCTGGGCTTCCTCTATGTGCTGGAGGGCTCGACCCTGGGCGGGCGGGTGATCGACAAGCAGCTTCGGGCGCGCGGCCTGTCGGCCGAGGGCCTGAGCTTCTTCCAGGGCTATGGCGAACAGACCGGCCCGCGCTGGAAGGCGTTCTGCGCGGTGCTGGAACGCGCCGACGACCCGGCCGCGGCGGCGCGCGGCGCCCGCTCGGCCTTCGCCCAGATGGAAGCCTGGATGTGCGGAGCCACGGCATGACCGCGTCCGCGCCCACCCAGGACCAGCTCGACGGCTGCGATCGCGAGCCGATCCACATTCCCGGCGCCGTCCAGCCGCATGGCGTGCTGCTGGTGCTGGACCGCGACACCCTGGAAATCCGCCACGCGGCCGGCGACGTGGCCAGGCTGCTGGCGGTCGAGACCTGGCTCGGCTGCTCGGTCGGCGCGGTGCTCGACGATCATCTGGCGCGGCGTATCGCGACCCTGACCGCCTCCAGCGCGACGGGCGGCTTCGTCGGAACGCTGCGCGACCGGGGCCGCATGCTGGACGTCAGCGCCAGCCACCAGGGCGACAAGGTGCTGGTGGAGGTCGAGCCCGGCCTCGACCAGCCCCTGGCCGGCTCGCAAATCCTGGCCCAGCTGGAGGCCGCCGCCGCCGCCTTCGAACGCTGCCCGGGCCTGCAGACCCTCTATGACCGCGCGGCGCTGGAGTTTCGCCAGCTGACCGGCTTCGACCGGGTGATGGTCTATCGCTTCGGCGAGGACGACGCCGGCGAGGTGGTGGCCGAAAGCCGCGCCCCGCATGTCGAGGCCTTCCTCAACCACCGCTTCCCGGCCTCGGACATCCCCAAACAGGCCCGCGCCCTCTATGTGCGCAACCGGGTGCGGGTCATCCCGGACTCAAGCTACGTTCCCGCGCCGCTCTCGCCGCCCTTGGAGACGCCGCTGGACATGAGCGACTGCGTCCTGCGCAGCGTCTCGCCCGTGCACCTGCAGTACCTGCGCAACATGGGCGTCACGGCCTCGGCCTCGGTGTCGATCGTCAAGGACGGCCGGTTGTGGGGGCTGATCGCCTGCCACCACGAGATCCCGCGCCTGCTGCCCTACGACATCCGCGCCGCCTGCCGCGCCCTGGCCGGGGGACTCTCCCGCCAGATCCGGGCCAAGGAGGAGGCCGAGACCTATCGCGAGCGCCTGCGCCTGCGGTCGCTGGGCGACGACCTGATCGACGCCCTGTCGCTGGCCGACAACGGCGACCTGGCCCTGGAGGAGCATGCGCGCGACCTGCTGCGGCTGGTCGACGCCGACGGGGTGGCGGTGTTCCGCGACGATCACGTCGAGATGGCCGGCAAGCCCCCGCCGCACGAGGCGGCTTCGATCCTGCGCGACTGGCTGCTGGAGGCCGACGCAGGCGGCGTCCCGACCACCGACCAAGCCCCCGCGGCCGTGCCCGAAGCCGCCGCTTTCCATCTTCTGGCCTCGGGCCTTATGGGGGTGGTGGTCGAGCGCTCCCCCCTGCTGGCCATCGTCTGGACGCGGGCCGAGCAGGTCGAGACCGTGCGCTGGGCGGGCGAGCCGGTGAAGGCCACGGGCCCCGACGGCGTGCTGACCCCGCGCGCCTCGTTCGAGGCCTGGACCCAGACCGTGCGTGGCCGCTCGCGCCCCTGGACCGCCGCCGAGACCGGCGCGGCCCTTCGCCTGCGCAACGACCTGCTGGAGCTGCGCCGCGCCCGCCGCGCCACCGATCTCAACACCCAGTTGCACGCCACCCTGCAGGACAAGGACGACCTGTTGCGCCAGAAGGACTTCCTGCTGCGGGAAGTGAACCACCGGGTGCAGAACAGCCTGGCCCTGGCGGCCAGTTTCCTGACCATCCAGATGAAGTCCATCGAGGACCCCGCCGCCCGGGGTCCGCTGGAAGAGGCCAGCCGCCGCCTGACCGCCGTGGGCCTGGTCCACCGCCGGCTCTATCGCGGCGACCAGCTGGAGACCGTCGCCCTGGACCGCTATCTGGTCGAGCTGGCCGAGGAGATGGTCGGCACCCTGGACGAGGACTGGCGTCGCCAGGTCCGGGTCGACGCCGCGCCCGCCACCGTGCCCACGGACAAGGCGGTGATCATCGGCCTGGTGGTCACCGAGCTGTTCATCAACGCCGTGAAATACGCCTATCAGGGCCGGCCGGGCCGGCTGGACATCGGCCTGGTCGAGGACGGCGACCGGCTGCGTCTCAGCGTCGCCGACCAGGGCGGCGGCAAGCAGGGCCCGCGGGTCGGCTTCGGCAGCAAGATGATGGACGCCCTGGTCCGCCAGATGGGCGGGACCCTGGCCTATCACGACAACGCCCCCGGCCTGCGGGCCGAGCTTTCCGTTGCGTCCTTATAGATTTTCGCACTTGAACTTTTGAGAATGAACGTTCATTCTCAAATTGCCTTCAAGGCTGTTTCGTCCAATACCCCAGTCGGGGCGTGGGACATTACAAATGCGTTATCGACCTTATCTTCGCCGTAACGCGTTCCTATCTGACCCATTCTGGTGGGGATGATGGCGCGCGATTGACGGGCGGATCCGCACCAAAGGGGATAGTTTTCATGGCCGTAAGTTCACTATCGGTGATGTCGCCGGACGGCGGCCTGTCGCGTTATCTCACCGAGATCCGCAAGTTCCCGATGCTGCCCAAGGACGAGGAGTTCATGCTCGCCCAACGCTGGAAAGAGCATCAGGACAGCGAAGCCGCCCACAAGATGGTCACCAGCCACCTGCGCCTCGTGGCCAAGATCGCCATGGGCTATCGCGGCTACGGCCTGCCGATCGGCGAGGTGATTTCCGAGGGCAATGTCGGCCTGATGCAGGCCGTCAAGAAGTTCGAGCCCGACAAGGGCTTCCGCCTGGCCACCTACGCCATGTGGTGGATCCGCGCCTCGATCCAGGAATATATCCTGCGCTCGTGGTCGCTGGTGAAGATGGGCACGACCGCCGCGCAGAAGAAGCTGTTCTTCAACCTGCGCAAGGCCAAGAGCCAGATCGCCGCCTTCCAGGACGGCGACCTGCATCCTGACCAGGTCAGCTACATCGCCACCAAGCTGGGCGTGCTGGACAGCGAGGTCATCTCGATGAACCGCCGTCTGGGCGGTCCGGACGCTTCGCTGAACGCGCCGCTGCGCGCCGACGGCGAGAGCGAGTGGCAGGACTGGCTGGCCGACGACAACCAGGTCTCGCAAGAGACCGTGGTCGCCGAGAACCAGGAAAAGTCCATGCGGATGAGCCTGCTCGAGGAGGCCATGGTCGAACTCACCGATCGTGAGCGCCACATCCTCACCGAGCGGCGCCTGAAGGACGACCCGACCACCCTGGAAGACTTGGCCTCGCAATACGGCGTCAGCCGCGAGCGGGTCCGCCAGATCGAGGTGCGGGCGTTCGAAAAGCTGCAGAAGTCGATGCGCGAAGCCGCCATCGCCAAGAACATGGTCGAAGCCTAAGGGCGGATGCTCCCCTCTGGGGGAGCTGTCGGCAAAGCCGACTGAGGGGGCTTCTCGGCTTCGGCCGCGCGGCCCCCTCCGGCCCTCTGGGCCACCTCCCCCAAAGGGGGAGGATCTACTATAGGGTCGCCATGCCCGACCAACTCCCCCAACTGATCCTCCTCCCCGGCCTGCTGAACGACGCCGAGCTGTGGCGCGACCAGGTCAGCGGGCTGGCGGATGTCGCGCGTTGCCAAATCGCCGACCTGACGCAGGGCGAAAGCCTCCGCGCCTTGGCGGAGCAGGTGCTGGACGAGGCCGAGCCGACCTTCGCCCTGGCCGGGTTTTCGATGGGCGGCTATGTCGCCCAGGAGATCGCCCGCCTCGCGCCCGAGCGCATCGCGCGCCTGGCCCTGATCGACACCTCGATCCGCGTCGACACCCCCGAACGCGCCGCCCAGCGTCGCGCCACCAACGCCGCCGCCCAGCGCCCCGGCGCGTTCCTGGGCATCGCCGACCGGCTGATGGCCGCCTATGTCGATCCCTCGCGTCTGGACGACAGGGACCTGACCGGCCGCATCCAGGCCATGACCCAGCGCCTGGGCCGCGACGTCTTCGTGCGCCAGAACAGCCTGCCGCGCGAAGACGGCCAGGCGGCGTTGCGGGCGCTGCGCTGCCCGATCGTCATCATCTGCGGCGAGCACGACGCCATCACGCCTCTGGCTGGCCAGCGGGAGATGGCCGCCGCGATCGGCTGCTCGCACCTGGTGGTGATCCCGAACGCGGGTCACATGACGCCGATGGAAGCGCCGGGCGCGGTCAATGGGGCGTTGCGGCATTGGTTGGGGCGGTAGGGCTGCTGGACGCCCCCTCCGTCACGATGCGTATTCGCATCGCGCCACCTCCCCCGCGATGCGGGTGAGGAGAATTCCGCGCTCCTCTCCTCACCCGTGAAACGGGGGAGGTGGCGGGCGAAGCCCGACGGAGGGGGCGTCACGCCTCCCCCAAAAAAGAAACGCCCCGCTTTCGCGGGGCGTCCAGTTGGAGGGGAGCGGGGAAGGAAAACCTAGAAGCTCAGCTGGATGCCCGTCCGGAAGGTCCGGCCGTAGCGTTCGTTCTCGCCCAGCTGATGGTCATTGCCGACGAAAGTGCGCCACGGCTCGTCATTGAGGTTGGAGGCCTCGATGAAGACGCTGGCGGTCTTGCCGAAGGCATAGGCGGCGCGGGCGTCGAGCTGGCCGTGGTCGTCCCACCAGACGTCCGAATTGCGGTCCGCGCCGAGCGTGTAGAGGAACTTGGAGCGGTAGGAATAGGCCACCCGGGCCGAGAAGCCGTACTTCTCGTAGAACAGCTGGGCGGTGGCGACGGTCTTGGACTGCTGGGCCAGGGGCAGGCTGTCCAGGCGACCGGGCACGCCTTTCAGCGTCGAGTCGATCAGCGCCAGATTCACCCCCACGCCGAAGCCGTTCAGGGCGTCGGGCAGGAAGCTCAGCTGCGCCTGGGCGTTGAACTCCACGCCCAGCACGGTGGCCTTGTTGGCGTTGAGCGGCGTGGTCACGGCCGCGCCGGTCAGGGCCACGCCGCCGTAGGTTCCGTTCTGGTTCAGCAGGGTCTGGGTGAAGATCGGGTCCTGGATGTCCTTGAAGAACACCGCGGCCGACAGCAGGCCCTGGCTCTGGCCCGGCAGGTAATATTCCACGCCGGCGTCGAGGTTGGTCGACAGCAGCGGCTTCAAGTCCGGATTGCCCTGGACCACCGTGTCGGCCGTGGCGTCGACGGTGATGGCCGGGGCCAGCGACACATAGTCCGGGCGACCGATCGCCGTCGTCGCCGCGGCCCGCGCGACCAGGCGGTCGTTGATGTCGAGCTTGACGTTCAGGCTGGGGAACCAGTTGGTGTACTTGTTCGAGCCCGTGGTGTCGGCGCCGCGCGTCCCGGTCACGTTGTTGAAGGTCTTGGCGGCGTAGTCGCCGTCGGTGGTCTCGACCCGCAGGCCGGGAACGACGGTCGCATTGCCCAGCTTCAGCGTCGCCATGGCGTAGCCGGCATAGATCTTCTCCGACACGTCGTAGTCGCTGAGCAGCGAGGTGGAGAGCGACTTGGCCGCGTTCAGCTTCAGCGTCGTGGGGTTGGCGGTCACATAGGCCTGGGCGGCCTCGTAGCTCACTGTCGGCCCGAAGGCGTAGCGGCCCTCATAGGTCGAGGCCAGGCTCGGCGGGTTCAGGGCGGCCAGGGTGAAGGCCGTCGCGCCCGGATCGTAGGTCGTGTATTCGCGGTCGTTGGTCTTGGAGCGGTCGATCAGCTTGGCGCCGATCTTCAGCTCGCTGTCCTGGCCGATCATCGCCAGCGGATAGCTGTAGTCGAAGCGGGCCTGCTTGAGCTCCTCGACGGCTTCGCGGCGGTCGTAGTTGGTGCTCTTGAAGATGTAGTTGGCGGGGTCGTAGGCCGTGGCCGTCGGCGTCACCTGGAACAGCACCTGCGAGACGTCATAGGTCCCGGCCATGGTCTTGCCGGTGGCGAACTGGAATTCGCTGCGCAGCGGGTCGGTCTTCTCGGCGCGGCTATAGGCGGCGTCGACGTCCAGATGACCGACCGGCAGGTTGAAGCGGCCGCCCACCGAGACGGTCTTGGTGTTGTCGTTCTCGTCGCGGCGGCGGACATAGCGCGTGCCCGTGGCCTTGGTGAACGACCCGGTCGTGGCCGAGGTCGGGACGATCGTGCCGGCGATCGGCAGGCGGAAGCGGTCGCGGGTCTCGTGGTCGGTGAACTTCGAATACGAGCTGCGCAGGTACAGCTGCACGTCGTCGGTCGGGCGCCAGTCGAAATTGCCGACGAAACCGGTGCGCTCGCGGGTCAGGTTGTAGTCGCGGCTGTCGAAGTCGGCCGGGATCGGATTGCCGCCCGCCGTGGTCCAGGAGGCGCCGGCCACGTTCTGCGACTCGACCGGGCGCTTGGAATAGTTGGCCGAAACCACCGCCCCGAACTGGCCGTCGGGGCCGAAGGTGCCGCCCAGCGAGGCGTCGGCCCCGTAGGGGTGCTTGTCATTGAGGTCGAAGCGGCCGTAGTCGCCGCGCAGGCTGCCGAAGGTCCCGTGGCGGTCGAAGGCGCTGAGGGTGACGATGTCGACCTGGCCGGCGATGGCGCTGGCGTCGAGATCGGCGGTCAGGCTCTTGATCACCTTGACCGAGCCGATCATCGCCGAGGGAATGTCGTCCAGCTTGACCTGGCGGCTGTCGGGCTCGGGCGCGGCGGCCGCCTGGCCGTTAACCGTGACGTTGACGTAGCGCGGATCCACGCCACGGATGATCACGTACCGGCCTTCGCCCTGGTCGTTGGCCACCGAGACGCCCGGCAGGCGGCGCACGGCCTCGGCGACGTTCTGGTCGGGCAGCTTGCCCACGTCGTTGGCGTAGAGGGCCTCGACGAAGTTGTTGGCCACCTTCTTGACCTGCAGCGAGCGGCGCTCGGCGGCGCGGGCGCTGCTGATCACCACTTCGGACACTTCGTCGACGGGCTTGAGGGTCAGGAGCACCTCGGCGCCGGCGTCGGCCACGGTGACCGGCAGGGTCGAGGCGCTGTAGCCGACATAGGCCACGGTCACGTCGGCGGCGCCCGGGGTCACGCCCGTCAGGACGAAGCGGCCGTCGGGGCCGGCCGTGGTCGAACGACCGCCGGTCTCGATCCAGGCGCCGGGCAGCGGCGCGCCCGCGGCGTCCACGACCCGGCCGCGCAGGTCGGCGGCCAGGACCGGCCCGGCCACGGCCAGCGAGGCGAGCGCCAGGGCGCTGACGCGGCGCAGCAGAGCGCCCTTGGTGGTGGTGATCATCGCATAGCCCCCGATCGCCGCGCCGAGGACGCGGTCTGTTGGGCGGGGCTTAGACGGCCCGTGTTTCCGTCCCGCGACGGCGCGGCGACAGGTCCGTGTAGGTTTTACGTCGGGTTGGTGACATCCGGCGCGCGCGCCAGCTCAGGCCGCGCCGCGACCGTTGTTGTCATCGTCGGTCATGAAGCCCATCAGGCCGTCGATGCGCTTGAGCAGGTCGGCGCGGGCCATGTCGCCGGTGGTGCAGGCTTCCAGCGCGTTGGCCGCCTCGACCAGGCGCGGATCCTTGATCGCGTCGCCCACCTTGCGAAGCTCCACCGCCTGGGCGGTCAGCGCGCGACGCGCCTGGGCCGGATCGCTGTCCAGCGCCTGGGCGGCCGACTTGACGATGCGCAGGGCCTGGGAGAGGCGGGCCGCGGGGGTGCCGGCCGCATCGGCCTTGCGCTTGCGCGGACCCTTGTATTCGGCCGAGTTGAAGCGGCGGCGGTCGGGCCCGACATATTGCACGGCCTCGACCCAGTCGCGGGGCTTCAGCGTCACAGCCTCCAGCCGCCGCTCCAGATCCTTGATCGTGAACGGCTTGCGCATGAACTCATGGATGCCGGCGTCGCGGGCCCCGAAGATCGCCTCGGCCGTGGCCTCGGACGTGCACATGATGATCGGGTTCTCGCGGCAGGCCAGGTCGCTGCGGCGGATCTTGCGGGCCAGGGCCTGGCCGTCGCAGCCGCTGGAGGCGTGCTCGACGAAGATCAGCAGCGGATCGACCGTCCGCGCCATCGACCAGCCGGCCTCGATCGAGGTGGCGTGGAAGATCTGGACGTTGCCGACATGGCGCAGTTGGTCGGCGAGCAGGCGCACCGCCGCGGTGTTGGGATCGACGACGAGCACACGCTGCATCTTAGACGCGACACGCTGCAAGGTGCGGATATTGCCGTCGAACACGAGACCCGGGCGCTCCAACTCTGACTCGCCGTCACCCTAGGCGGCGATGGTAAAAATCCGCTTGATGGCGATCAGCTGCGACAGTGCGTACTTCAGAACGCGCGGCTGGTGCTTAAGCCTGCGTCGAAATCCTGGAAAATGTCGACTGCTTCTTCGATGTCGGCCACCAGGGGCTGTCCTGGCTGGAAGCGATAGCGCCAGAAACTGGCGATGTGGGCGATCATCCCGACCTTTTCGCCCAGCGACAGGAACATGTCCGGGGCCCGCAGCAGGAACTCGCGGAACGCCTGGGGCCGGCCGTTTTCGATCAGGTCCTCGAAGGCCCGGTCATAGACGTCGAGCGCCCGCATGATCGCCTTGCGCTCGACGACGATGCCATGGCGCAGGCGTTTGCGGGTGTCCTCCAGATAGCGGGCCGTCTCGACCTCGCGGTGGCCGGTGATCGACAGCCGGGCGATCTCGCCGCCCACGGTGTTCAGCTCCGGCCACAGCCGGGTCAGCATCCACTTGTAATAGAGGAAGCCCTTCCAGCTGAAGACGCCTTCCTTGAAGCTCTCGGTGTCCATGACCAGGGTTTCGCGCAGCGGCTCCAGGCGCCCGTCGACATCGGTCGACAACAGGGCCTCGACCAGGCGGGCGGTGTGGGCGCCCGGGACCACGCGGCCGGCGTCGCGGAAGGCCAGGTTGATCAGTTGCGAGATCTCCGCGGCCACGAAGCTCTGCATCTGCTCCATGTCGGCGCTCGACAACGCGAAATAGCAGGACGCCACCATCACGCCGTGACGGCGCAGATGCTCGCGCAGCAGGAACGGATCCAGCGACGGCAGTTGGTCGATCAGCCGCAGGGTCGCCAGGTCGCGCGCCATGTCGGTGTGTTCGTTACAGGCCTCGCGCAGCAGTTCGATCCAGCCGCGCTGGCCCACGAAGAACGACTGGCCGCCCAGGCCCAGGTCGCTGCGCTCGAACGGGATGATGATCTTGGTGGCGTTGGGCCGGATCTCGTCGAACAGGAAGATGTCGTCGCTGCGCAGGCGATGCTTGACCACCAGGGCGCTGTTGAGGATGCGGTTGCGAAACAGCGGCGCCTCGCGGTGCTCGGGCCGGTGGCCGCTCTGGGTCTCGATGGCCAGCAGGTTCAGGACACGGCTGGTCGAGGCGGTCCGGTCCAGCGCCCGCAGGCTGCGGGTCAGGCGGTCCGACTTGTTCACCGGCCTTGGCTTGCGACGTGCGGACAAAGGCCAGCTTCCCTGTTGGATGTCGGAAACCATAAGCTTGGCCCGCTAAATAATCGCTAACCGGCCAAGGACCGGGACGGGGACCGTGCTTGGCCCCAGGCCGGAGCGGGGCGTCGATGCCGGGCGATGGCCCGCAGCAGGCCGGCGGGCTGGATCGGCTTGGGCTGGGCGTCGTCGAAACCCAGGCCGATCAGGCGCTCGGCCTCCCCCGACATGGCGTCGGCGGTCAGGGCCAGGATCGGCACGTCGGGCCGACCGCCCTCGCCGCTCCGCACCCGCCGCAAGGCCTCGATGCCGTCCATCACCGGCATGTGGACATCCATCAGCACCAGGTCGAAATCCTCGACCCGCAGCCGGGCCAGGGCCTCGCGGCCGTCGCCGGCCGTGGCGATCAGAACGCCGACGGCTTCCAGCACCGCGCGAGCCACGGCCAGGTTGGCCAGGTTGTCGTCGACCACCAGCACGCGCGTTCCCGCCAGATGCGGCGCCGTCTCCGGGACGGGTTCGGGCAAGGGGGCGTCGGCGGGGATCAGGCCCAGCATCGCGGTAAAGGTCGAGCCCTCGCCTTCGCGGCTGACGACCGCGATGCGCCCGCCCATCATCTGGGCCAGCTCGCGGCAGATCGACAGGCCCAGGCCCGTGCCGCCGTACTGGCGGGCGATCGAGCGGTCGCCCTGCTCGAAGGGCGCGAACAGCTTGGCCTGCTGCGCGACGCTCATGCCGACGCCGGTGTCGGACACCGCGATCTCGAGGCCGCCGTCGACGTGCGGCGCGATGGCGATTCGGATCTGGCCCGCTTGGGTGAACTTCACCGCGTTCGACACCAGGTTCAGCAGGATCTGGCGCACCCGCGCCAGATCGCCCGCCAGCCAGCGCGGCGTCTCGGGCGCGATCTCCAGCACCAGGTCCAGCCCCTTGGCGCGGGCGGCTTCGGCCCACATCCGTTGGAGCTGGCGGCCCAGGACCCGGATCTCGAACGGCGCGACCTCCAGGTCCAGCTTGCCGGCCTCGATCTTCGACAGGTCGAGAATGTCGTTGAGGATGGCCATCAGCCCGTCGCCGGACTGGACGATGGTGTCCAGATAGTCGGACTGCCGGGCGTCCAGCTGGGTGGTCCCCAGGGCGTGGGCCATGCCCAGCACCCCGTTCATCGGCGTGCGCAGCTCATGGCTCATCATCGCCAGGAAGGCGGACTTGGCGCGGCTGGCCTCCTGGGCCTCGGCCTGGGCCTTCTCCAGCGCCACGGCGCTGGCCCGCACCAGCCGCATGGCGTCCAGCACGAAGGCCGTCAGCCCGGCCAGGGTGATGACGATCATCACCTTGCCCAGCGCGCCGAAGCCGCCGAACCCGATCGCCGCCACCGTCAGGGCGATGATCGGCGGCGGGATCAGGGCCAGCATGGCCGTCTGGCTGAGCGAGGAATATTTCAGGCCCTCGATCAGCAGGCCGAACAGGATGATCAGCGCGGCGAACTTCATCGGCGGCGAGCCGTGGATCCAGCACAGCGTCGCCATGGTCGACCAGGTGGCGCTGAACGCCGCGCCGGGACACAGGCGCACCGCCAAGGGCGTGCGGCCGTCCTCGCACGGCTTGAACAGCACGTTCAGCAGTTCCAGCCAGGCCTCGAGCGTCAGGTTGACCGCGACCCAGGCCAGGGCGGCCTTCCAGCCGAAATTGAAGGCCAGCAGGCCGGCGACCAGGGTGGTCAGCAGCAGCCGGATGACGCGGCTGCGACGGCTCATCGTCAGGGTTTCCCCTTCGCGGCCGTCGTCGAGAAATCTACGTAGACTCAACGCCACGCCCTCCGCGGAAGCTCCGCCGCGCCAGGATTGTAGGCGCGGCGGGTTCACGAAGCGTTTACCGTGCGGCGGATGACCGCAGGGCAGGCGGGCCGAAAGGGTCAGCCCTGGAA
>Ga0307515_10015776_pt1 | contig 13898 bp, 19 predicted proteins | sample 17_EM_MG_FD_194513 | JGI IMG/M metagenome (GOLD analysis project Ga0307515, IMG submission 194513) | Populus trichocarpa ectomycorrhiza microbial communities from riparian zone in the Pacific Northwest, United States - 17_EM | ecosystem: Host-associated > Plants > Roots > Unclassified | place... | reverse complement strand
ATCCTTCGGGATCGGGCACATCGGGCAGTGCTTAGTGCAAGCAACTAGACACTGCTCCGGGTAGTCCCCAACAAAGGCAGTGAGGAGGGGGTGGCATCAGCGAACAATCCCATCACCGCTCGTCATTTCTGCACCCAAGACTCCAGCGGTCTCTAATGGTTTGAGAACTTTGGTCATGCAGGCGTGGAATAGATTCGCAAGAGACCGGTGGCGACTGGTCTTGTTTTGGATGTGCTCCAGCCGTGTTGCGGGAAGGTAGGCGAGGAGAGTCTGAGCATGGTGGGATGGCTTCCAACGAATCTCCTTTGGGATGTTCCCAATCGTGATATAAACGGGGTATGCCGCCTTGTTTCGAAACAATGTCAGCTGTGTTTTGTCTGTCGATATGATGATGGGGATGATTGTGGCACCAGGGTTGTCCTTTTCAAGCTGTGTCTACAAAGCAGGCTGTATTTGTAAGCAGTACAAGTGCTTCGGATGGAATGGCAAACCTGGGTCGGCCACCACCACCGCCCTGTATGGAGGTCAGAATAGATGCAAAGGGTTTCATCTTCATCGGTGTAATGCCACTCTGGCACGAATTTCATCACGGATGCAAGTTCAGGCTTCCCGAACAGTTTCCGGATACATTCCAGGACATCCCGATGGAAGATGTCGAACACCTCTCCAGCGATTATGACCTCATCTTGTTTGAATTGACCTTGACTTGGGAGGCTATCAATCACCCTATTGAGCTGATTCGGGGTTGTGTATGACAGACTGAGCGCTTCGCAGAGCTAACAAGATGCGTCAATCCGGTGCGAACAGAGTTTCACCAAGGCATCATACCCCATCAATTTTGAGCAGGTCTGCAAATGATGTAGAACTCGGTCCACGTAATTTAGCTCACTTCGCCACTTCCCAGTCAATCTTTGATGCGAATGGGCTATATGGGTTTGAGGGTGAAGGGTTCCTGAGTGAGGTTGCATAGGCACTATGTGAGCCTATGGGTTCTCCAGCATGGGGATCTGGGAATTGAACAACCTTAGGTGTCGCCCAGGTTCGCCGGCGGATGTCTTCAGGAGGTGTGGGGGAGGGTGGGGGATCAGGCTCTGTATCACTTGGGGAACCAGAACCAATCTCGGAGTTGGACACAACAGGAGGTTCCCAACCAGGCATCATCTCACCGGTTAAAAAATCATTCTCCTCACCATCGCTACTCTCAATATCACTGGTAACCCTTGAACCAGGGGATGCAGGCTGAGGTGATGCTGGTGGGGGTGTTGGCATGGTCAAAATAGGGGAAGTTGGTGCGGGTGAGGCATGGAGTGGTGCAGGTGACTGCAGCTTCGATAGTCGCGATGGTTGCTTCTGGAAAACACAGATTGAGCGTGAACTGGCGGACCAACGCCTTTTTGCGAGACGCCGACAAAGTGGGCTAGATGTCTGTGAAAGGTGCCTTTTGTGATGCAAACTGTCTGAGACAACCTGGGCATGTCTGCAACCCAGGCATGATCAGATGAAACTGCGAGCATAGTGAGGGGTGGAAAACAAGGGAACCAGCGGGTATCATGTGGCCGGCGGGTTGGGCCCTCAGCGATTAAGCGAGCGAAGTGAAATTTTCATTCTCATATCACAACTACACTTCCCTCTACCTGCGACACCATGGCTAAGGGTGGCTCCCAGAAACCACAGAAGTGAACTCCTGCTGAAGAAGATAATCCAGATGTTGTGATGGGAATGGCCTCGCAAACAAAAAAAGTCAGGGAGGCAAAAAAACTGAGTAAGTAAACAGGCGCACCCCCGTTGCAGGTGTACACCCACATCCCTCTATCACTTCTAACTGAGGTCATAAACAGGGAAGGGTGGTGGAGTAAATGAGACTGCCACCACCAAAGACTGTGAGTTGCAGCAACGAGTCCTGATGTTAGCCAGCCCTCACAACCAAATAGCCACTATTCCCAGACGCACGAGCTCCCAAAACAAGAAACCAGAGCCCAAAGGGAAAACGGGTGATGTTCCCCAGTTGTTCACAACGAGTACCCCACTCACACAATTTTTCGTGACAGCGGTTGCCTCAAAGACGAGAAAGCATAGCACAGATGATGAGGACGAGGCGCCAACAAAAAAAAAAGGCAAGAGTGAGTAATAGCACGTACGTCATGATTGATGATGAACCAACACTAACGTGTATCACAGCGGCCATGGCGAAAGCGCATCGTGCGTCCTCTTGCGGTCAAAATTCAGGGTTGGTGCTTATTCCCTATTCAGGATACCCTCCACCGGATTTGGATAGTGCTGAGGAAGTCAAAGTTTCTGTCAGAAAAAGGAACACGGAGAAGAAAGGTAATCCGATCCACACGCAAAAGGGTACCAAGGTAATTCGAGCCAAAGGAGACAACAACTCGGATATAGAAGAGGGGAGCGACTCATCCGAGAGCTCAGACTCTAATATTTTCAACCGCGTTGATGAGAAGTCCGAACTTGATGAACCTTCTTCAAGTGAAGACGAACCAGAGCCACAGCTGGTGTCAGAGTCGGCGTCAGCATCAGAGAAGAAGGCACCGTCTGTCCGTAAACCTTCAAAGCGGGCAATTGAAACGGCTCTGAACAAGGTCAGTCAAACATTGAATGTGCCAGCAAAACTGTACCACTCACCATCAAAAGCGAGCGGTTTTCGTAGAAAAACCTGAGCCCGTGACAAAGGTTCAAACCTCACAGAATAAGAGGGCCCCTGACATTAAAGTGAAGGTGGAGGACACCAACCTTGACGGCGATGATGAAGGTAATGAAGATGACAATGACGGTGACGATGACGATGACGATAACGATGATCGGAGTGACGAGAAGGGTCAGGCGAAGTGCGTCTACAAACACTCCTTGAAGATCTTGAAGTTCAAGTTATATTTTGAAGATTTCTTCCCTACCGACGACGACCGAGGCACACTCGTCTATGATTGTTGGATGGCCGGTGCCAAAGTGACCAAGGGTCTTGACGAAGACCGCCCGACTCTCAAATGGATGTTCTATCATTTCAAGTATGATAAAAAGGTTTGTAAACCACTACTATCCTACAATCCCCTACAGTTGACCTGCATTTAGTTGGAGAAGAGGATCAGCAACATATGGAACATTTTTGTGGCCAAGTCCGCCAGTTGTCACGATCAGTACTACCCAACGACTGCGAAGAAAAATGCAGCCCTAAAGGACGATCATTATGTTTACCCAGGTGATCTGGTACGCTCCCCGCTTGAACGTCCTCGTGTTATAACATATCACTAACAACGGCCACAGGATGATGCCGCCAATCCCAGCCTGCTGTACAGAAATCCACTGATTGCAGATATCCTCAAGAAAACCCTCTTCAGAGGCCAGGATACACTCCCAAAACTCTTCCCTAACAACCTAACGATCACCGAAGATGGGCTGATTGAAATGCCGGCCCCACTGGTTGCAGTGGCAGCGACCTTGGTGGGGTGTTTTTTGCTCGGCTGATGTCACCGCCCGCTGACCAACCTGAGCCCTAGGTGTACGGCCTCCTCAAACGGGACACTTCACCCACTCCGGAAGGGGGCTGGAAGTTCTCGACGAGCATTCACCAAAACACCTGCAGGAAGCATTTAAACTCCCTCGCGCATTTGAAGGACACGAACGAAATGGGGCTCTCGGTTCTCCTCGTGACCATTTACAGGAAGTGCAGGTTCGTTTTGTCCCCAGCCTCTCACAGGGTGGTGACTCATGGCATTAACCCGGCGGATTTAGTGGGATAACAGACCCTGTTACCATTGAAGAGGGTCTCATAAAGGGGATTAACCCAGCAGCCTTGCCTCGTACATATGATTCCGCAAATGCGGAGTAGTGCCCGGAGCAGAACCAGCGCTACATTGAGTAGAATTAAGGATAGTTATTGTCGTTAAATGAACACCTTCACCCGAGTCCCGATTCACGGTCACTAAATAACTGATTTGGAACTGGCATACCTTGGTCATTCTGGTAATCCGAGTCAAAGACCAATTTTGACCGATTTTTTCACTCATTTTCAGTCGTTGATCAATCTGGGTTTTTCCTGATGGGGAGTGAATGAGGGTATGCAAGAAGAGAGGGAATTCAATCTAAGTATAGCTCAGGTTGAGATAAGACTTAGAGTATGGGAACACCGGCTCGAGTCAGCTGGCGACTGAATGAGCGAATGAACGGAAGTACAAAAGAATGGAAAAAGGGTCATCGGGATCCCACATGCTAAAAACGCATGTGGAGAACCCATCTGGAAGGGTGCCATCTCATCCGAGCTCGGCGAAAAAATCGATACATGATTGGGGAAACAAAACTGAGCGCGGGACACGGGGAAGCCCAGATGCATGTGGAGAGTAGAGGGAGAGGGGGTCGAGAGGAAATATGGTGTGCTTCTAAGGTACTTTCAAGTCGTGGAATGAATACATGGCAGACGGGGAGGTCCGGATGATCAATCAACCGGCAAAAACAGCGCGGATCCCAGAGTTGGGAAAATTAAGGTAAAGACGAGCAAAGGGGACGGGGGAAGGGGGAGAGAGGATGATAATGCATTTGCAAGGAAGAGAGGAAAATTAAGCGGCATGAGCCTAATCAAAGCAAGCCACAGAAACAGATCACACAACAAAAAGACGAGGATAAACAGCGCAGGAGATGGAAATCAACATGTCATGAAATCTGTTCTGGAGGCAGCCTCGAATTTACCGAAAAGGACTGATATCCTTCTCCGCCGAGCACCGGTGCGCGAGGTAATGAGAAATCGATAGCGTCGTACGCGGGTGGCGGCAACTCGTACGTCGATGCCCGCATCGTTGATTGGTTGTCCATATCGCTGAACCTTCGGTGGAATTCTTGCGGTTGGCCGCTCCCCACACCCACAGGACCGCCATCTCCTTCGTGAATAGATGAACCGGGCCCGCCCGCCTGCTCCAAATTTTCGCTCGTGGATGATAACATCCCATCTGAGGATGTCGTGGACGGTGGTATCGACCTCGCCAGGTCATCTCGCAGTTTTGGCGGTATTGGAATTGGTAATTGTGGAGGCTGCCGCTGAGGGGGTAGCTGTCTCCGGCTAATCGAAACCGACGACCTCGAGAGCGCACTCGTTTGTCGTGGATGCTGCTGGTGTTGGGGGTGTTGTGGGGGTGTCGGAAGAGGTGGAGGGGTGCCCAAGGAAGAATCATGGGAACCTGCGGGTAACATAAGGTCGGGTGCCGATCGTGTGCTGGGGAGACCCCAAGGCTGTTCCGTTCGGGTGGGAGTTATCGGGGTTGTTTGTCCTGGGGGCTGAGGAAGCCTTCTTCGAATTGTGGGAATTCGTCCAACTGTCGGCAAGGGCGGGAGCATAGATGAGCGCGGAAGGATGGGAGGTACGTAAGCTTGATGTTCCAGCGGAACTTCCGGCACGGGCGGTACGTCAGGATCCAGGGCCGCCAGATGGAAGAAAGAATAAGGGTGGGACTGCGATATCGCCGAAGATGGCGTCGAAGGCGATTCCGAACCGATGCTTCGTGTATCATCTGCCAGGCTAGAATTGTGATTGGACGAGGAGACATTCTCGTTCGAGTTTGCCGGGCTGTGTGATTCCGTGGAGACGTAAGATCCCCTTCCACTCCTTTTGTTTCTCAAAGCAGACGGGAGGAAAAGTTCCATGGCCGACCTGGCCGCGCCAACGTCTTGGTTGGGCCGATGGAGGTATTCTTCAATATCGGTCACCAGAAGTAAGGACGTGGCAATAAGGTAATCCAGCAGCGCGTGTGGAACTCCACCGTAATTGGGTTGGCTGTGGGTCGTATCATCTTCTCGCAACAGTGACGAATATACTCCCAACCGTGGGGGCGCTGATAGATGTGCGGCATGTAGGATCGCCACGGGGCCTTTGGTGGACGAACAGGTGCACTGGATAAGTCGAAGGAAATAAGATGGGGGATGAGTAGTGAAGGAAATGCGCGGAGAGGGAAAGGACTAGTTACGAACTGTGTACGACCCCCCGACTCGTTTCCACTTCAAACTATGGGGGTGGTGCGGGATGTGAAACTTGCGAGAACTGTGAACAGACAGATAGACGATTATTTGTGATGCTCTGTAGCATATGGGAGGGGAATAGAGGCAATCCAAGGGAATGGGGTGATGCGTACGTGAACAAAGAACCAAACTTCAAAAACTCCTCTCCAGGTCTCCACCTCCCACCGTGCATCTGTATGGAGATGCCAGAAAGGGCGACAGCGTTTGCAGAAATCATCTTTGACCGGGATGGCCATTGGACTTTTGCGACGCTGGTGATGTTCTCTGTCTCGCAGCGGTGGATACCGGTGCGATCCCGGTGAGTTTCAATGATGTACAAGGGGCTATCTGAGAATTCATCTTTGACGACGGCGTCGAGGAAGGAAGGGGCAGAGAGTGTGAGAGTCAGTAAGGGCGATTCGTGAGATTGGTCCGCGGGTAGATCCAGCTTGCACAGACGAGAGAAGATGGCCGGCGCCGACGGCTGGGTTTCGGGCGTTGTGGAAGAGCGTGAGCCCACGAAACCTCGAAGGGCCTTCATCGGGCGGGGGAGGATGCAGATGGATAAGGTGGAGGATGTCGATGAGGTAGGGGCGGGTAACGAGGCGGTGGTGGCACCGAGCCAACTCCCTAATATCATCCGTCTGCGACTGCATCCGAGCTCGCCTCCGAACTTCAGTGCTTGACATGCCAAAACTGTTTTCGAGCGGAAGAAATCCATGCTATATTTCGTCCCAAAAAGCAAAATGTTACACTCCAAACCTACAAATCGTATCGAGCGCTCGCTAATCCTACTGCACAGTCACAATTCATCAAACCCTGCCGGGGAGAAATGCGAAACGACAACAAAAAAAGGTGCTGCATCAAAGACGACAATAGATCCGAAACGTACCAGTTCGCTCTCTGATCAGAGGCTCACGGGAGATCTTCCAATGTTTGATGATTTGAAATCATCGTAACCCACAACGTAACCGGAAGGGGAATAAAAAATAGGCGAAGAGAGGTAGATCGAAAGAGATGAAGCGGAACAAGAGGAACGAATTGGTATATCAAAATACGGAGGCGGCCAAGTCCCACCCAGCCAACGGGAGATCTAGGCTGGGCGAGAATTCGATTCGTTCCTGGTCGGGTTGAACATCGGGGATCATGCTCAACAGTCTCTGTAAGTCTTCTCCGTCCAGTGCGCTACCGGGCATCATCGTCGTCGAGAAGGGGGATGTCGACGAGATGTCGGTAACTTGAAGATCTTGGGAGAAAACTTCAAAAGGGAGAGACGTAGTTGTTGACGAAGGTGAGGGGGCAATGATCTCCCGTAGGAGCTCCTCCATAGCGCTGTCGCTGACCGATTTCGAGATTGAGTCATCGGCGACAGTCGTCGTCGCTGAGGATGAAGGAGCGGTGTTGAGTTCGGTGATATGATGGTTCGTTGCGAGTCCACCCGCTGCAGGGACGTCGGGGTGAGTTGGGCACCTGATTCGACGGTCGCCACCCGTGCTAGGTGGCGAGTGGACTCGAACTCCTCAAAAATATTCGAACTCGAGAGTGATGAGGTTGAAGTAGCTGGTGAGAGGGGGCAAGCGGCTGGAGATGAGGGTGCGACGGTGGGAAGAGAGCCGGCGGATGAGGTGGATGGGGGAAGAGGAGAGTTGGTGGAGGCTGGTGGTGGAACTTGGATGTTGAGCGGGAGACCAGAGGCCTGCAATGCTTTAATAACGGCCGACCATCCGCTCTCTAGACTCTTGATCCTCTCTTTGAGCTCTCTGTTCTCGCGGGCCTGCGTCGATTCTCTCTCGGGCTTGTTGTCCGCGGGAGGGAATTGAGAGAGACCCATGCCTGCTCGTAGTCGTTGATTCTCTTCCTCCAGCTCTGCCACGCGCTTCTCCAGGTAAGTGAACTGCGCTTTGCGTTTATCGCGAGAGTTTTGGGCCGCAATCCGATTACGGTGAGCCCTGGCTTCTCGCCGCTGTTCGGTGCTAAGATCAGACCTGGCCCGCTTACGTGGAGGTTCCATGATGGTTGATTCGTCTCGGGTTGATGTGGGGCGCACGGCGGCAGGGGAAGATGATTCGGAAGGAGAAGGTGAAGAGCAGGCTGAGGTGGAAGACATGAAGTGCGTGCGTGGAATCGTGTCGTATGGGATTGGGAGAACCGCCTGGAGTCGGGAAACAAACTACTTTTGTAAGGGGATGATGGATGTGTTGGTCGAAGGAGCGTTGGCCACGCCACCTGTAGACGTGGAACTTTTCCCTCACCGGCCATACCAAATAGGGCCAAACAATACAAAAACCGTGTTATAATTACCGCTGCGGCCACGTACAGCGACCGCACAAAGACCCAGCCTCTTACACAGGACCTAGAATCTATCAAAGGGTTCCTAGGATTCACGTCATGGTTTACGAGCCCTTGCGAGATATCACCACCCTGATCGGCCCCAGCCAAAACACCACTAGGACGAATCATGGGATAGTGGATTTAGATGTTGTATGTAACTCTCTGTAACCAGGCTTGATTGTTATTTCTGACTCACGAGGCTGATAGCATGTAATATTTTCCTGAGCACCATGGGAAGTTAGTCGCCCGAGGTAGCCCCCGCGCAAGATCATGGCACGTCCCCTTGGAGGGCTGATCTTATGTAACCAAGGAGGGAATCTAAATCCTAAGTAGACCATGACGACCGTCTGTGGCTCTCGGTTAACGGTCCTTGACACAGGTCAAGCATGCGAAAGCTGCGGGTAGCGCGCCAGGAAGGACATATTCCCTATGGCTTCTGCGAACACTTGGCAGTCTGGCTCGGCAAAGGGTGTTATCTCGAAACGAGGCGTGGATGCAACTCGTAGGATTCCAAGCGCGAACCCCTTTTGCGAACGAAATTTAATTACTTTGATTGTAGGAAGCTATGTAAGCATTGACGTTGAGGACTAACCTGGTATCCTCTCCTAGGTTTGCCATGTTGGGATCAAACATTAGGTGTTCATCCCTTCACAATACACAGCGCCATTGGTAGACTTTCAACACCCGTTCGGCACGTATTGAACCTGCGCAGACGTTCAGGCTCCAGGGCAACCAACCATCGTGGACCCGAGACAAGGTTCCCTATGCCCTCGTATGCAAGTGTAAACGCGCGTGCCTCGCCCGGATAATGGGGTTTTATACGCAACGATGTCTGATTTCTGAAGGGGTAGATGAGAGGGACGATAGCTCGAATCGAGTCACCACGGAGGACGAGCCACTTTTCCGCTGATGGGACATCACCGTAAGGCCGGAAAGCGATGGAAACCCCTAATTCCTGGGAAGGAGTCGGTATATTGGGACCGTGAGGCCGACAGATGCATGTGCCGACTTGGTGAGCTGCATTATGTGCTGGACCGCTGTAGCGGACTCGAATTTTACTGTAACCAGGAGATTCGTCAATGGTGAGCCACATTATAGCACGATCAATGAGACCGCTTGGATGGATGAACCATTGTCCCACCACAATGAGGGAGGGAACTCGTTGCAAGCAACGAGGCGTATGGAAGAGAGTCCGAATCGAACGTCTATCGCGGGGGTCCTGGAATAGTGCCTCAGCGAGAAGTCACCAGGATGTTGGGACTGGGTCATAATCCAAGTAACGTACCGTAATGTCCTGTTGTGAAGACTTGACGCAAGTGCTGGAACCTCGAGCGCTTTGCAGCGACAGGCTGGTGCGAACCCACTCGAAAGAGTCTCCACCGCGGACGTTACATTTCATTTGAGGACCTCGCCGACTATCGATTGAAGATCCCCTGAGGCACCCCAGGCTCCAAACTCAGAAGCGACGACTGCGATGCGGCATTGAGATCCCATATACTCAGTTGGTAGGCAGCGGAAAAGACGTACAGTCAACGGATAGACAAAGTGTCTAACGATACGTTCATCCTCTATGGGTTTTGAAAGTGACCTGGATACCCTTCCCAGCTTTGATATCTTTCATACAACGCTCGTCGACCTCCTTCCCCTTCCTCGCAGTCTCAACAACCTTCTGAATGACTTTCTGAGGGACACAGACGACGCCATTCACATCAGCAACGATGTAATCTCCCGGGTGTACCGTCACAGCAGGGAAGGTTTCTTCGGCACCTTGTAGGTAGATCTCCAGGGGAACGTTTATCGCAGATGGACGCGTGAAGGGAGATTGCCCCAGAGTCGAGTAGCCTCTCGAAAAAACTGGATACCCGAGGGAATTGTGTTCTTGGATGTCCCGACAGCGACCGGAAATAACCACCCCGAGTGTTTTGCGAGCTTGTGCACCAGCAGACATGAGTCCGCCCCAGACCGCGTTTTTCGCAGCTACAGGAGACATTTTGTCAACTCGAGAACCCTCGATCCGAAAGCGGAAGGACTGAACTCGGCGGAGCGTTGATCACAATAACTGTCCCGACAGGTGCGGTATCGACAAAATGCGAAGAGAGCTTTGGGGCACTTGCGTCTGAAGAAAATGCCATCTGCACCGTATACGCCGGGCCGCAGATTGTTTGATTAGACCCTGAGGGAGAAACCAGCTGAATGTCAGGAATGTGACCGCCATTTGGAGAGCCTAGTTTGGTTAGGGCATCGGATATCTCGCAAGCGGAGAACCCTGAGAGTTGTTGGACGAGGGGTTCGGAAGGGGTTGAGGCCATGGCTGTTCAAAGTTCCGGCTCAAGGAGCGGAACGATCGAGATGCACATGGGATGCAGGCGGTCAGTTGGCCTTTGAAGTTTCTACCCAGATAAACCGTGGACATACTGCCAAAATTCGAGCCCAAATGGTCGCTTGCGACTGATACTCGTGGTTCACCTTAACAATGACAGCCCACGAACGCTGCACTTCCGCTAGCTGCGTCAGCTTCGACGGAAACCGTCAGCGTAGTCGACCCACCAGACGCCTCGCGGATAGGGATTTTGTAGGAGTCAGGAGTCAGCTGGTGGGGTGCGGAATGGGATGACGAGCTTGGCATCAGCGAGAATGATCGAGGGTGTTACCATTGCCTCCGCCATCTCCCCCTCTTCCCCGTTAACTCACCCCGCATTTTCATGGTAGATTCGTTTACTGGTCGGACATACAAGAATGTGCAACGCTCTCTGCACAGGGCCACAAAGGCCATAATGCGCTCTCACCACTTCCGGATACCAATTTATGACATGCCGATTCGTCTACGACCAGTGAGACACCCATCGTCCCCTACATCTCCGACGCTAAATAGGTTATGGGCAGTGGTTTGTGGTGTTCACGTTCGTCGTCATGCTGGTCTTGGCTTTCCTTGGGTTCACAAACGTCTCTCACTCCCTACCACTGAATGACAAACTCCTGCATTTCGTGTGCCTCGGGATCGCAACCGGCGTGTTTTATTTCATCTTTGACGTGGAAGAGTGCGCGCCCCTTTGATGTTGTTCGCATATTGACTCTCATCATCCACCAGCGACGCGCGGAGGATATGGTTCTGGCGCTATTCTCCAGTCATCTTCACTGGATTCGTCTGCTTCTTTGCAGGGGGGATTATTAGTGAAGTCGTGCAATCTATGTTACCCGTACGTGTATTCCCTCTGATTTTTTGGCACCCCGTATCTCATCTGGACACCACAGTCCAGGGAATTCCAAATCGGCGACGTGGTGGCGAATCTCCTCGGATCGTCCGTCGGCCTTTACATATCCTACCACCTAGAAAAGTACTACCGACATCGAAGAGAGGTTTGTGACGGGTTTCTCGGCCTAATTCGTGCGGCTGATCGATGGATTTCAGATCTCTCGGTTGTACCGACCCCTCGACACGGATTACGTATCTGATGGTGAAGATGAAGACGACCTGGAATCAGGAGGGGTTCAACTACAAACTATCTCACAACAGCAACCAAAATCCAGTTCTGCCCACAAAATTCCTGAGACGGGGGCCATCCGACTGGGAGATGTGTGGGATGAACGGGAAGAATTGTTTGGTGTGGGCGGAGGCAGCGATGAGGAGGACTGACCGTGCGGAGATTTGTACCCACCGGCACTGTATATCGTTAGAGACCATTTTGGCGCATAAGCTTGAACATCGGAGTGGTGTGCTTTACTGCCGACTTAGACCCGTCACCGATCCTGCCAGACGCGGCGATCCCGACGCCGCCGAACCTTCAGTTCTACCATCAGGTTTTGGGTGTGATATTCCTGGTCACCCCCCCCGTTCCCGTAGTCTCCTGGCCGCTGTACAACGGGGGTGCAAGATGATTTGCTGCTCTGGCAAGTCACTCTCGTTCGCTGTTCCCACCGGGAACGGGAACCGCGCTGGTAGGGATGATTTCTACGTGTCAGGTTAAAACACTCACGAACTCCATCCCAGTGCGCTCAAACTCCAGGAGAACACCCAAAATAGTTGCATAATTGCGCCCAAGGGCGTGTGCGACACCGCGCTCAACCAGGCTGGCAACTATTGGCCTCGCCTTGTCTCATCGATGGAGATTGGGATATAGTCACTCGCCATTTCGGTCTCTTGCGAGGAAAATTCTTTTGCTGGTCCGAATTCGAAAACGCGCCGGGTCTGGGCCGCGTCGTGGTCACTCATGCCTAGGAAATAGAATGCTCGGCGTAGCAGCTCAAGACCGAGAAGCGCAACGCACTGAGATTGTCGGGTGGCTTGGGGCGCTGTGGGTGTGGGTTACTGGATCTTTCTTGGCTAAAACTCCCTACCAGATGGTGCTACATGTGATCCTGCTGTGTAATGTGGCGCTTATGGGGTAGATCATCTGTGTGGCCGCGGCTGGCTTAGATCACGACCACACCCAGAGTTTTGACCGGTCGTTTCTGCTCGGCCCCAGTGTTCGTACGAGTACTAGACATGACCGCGGAGCGGGGAGGGTGGCCACTGGCCCATAATGCGCGGAAAAAACCGAGGACCGTGGGTGGGTGGCCAACATGTGACCACTCATTTAAACCAACTACCACGATCGGTTCTCCTCCCAGACGTCCACCCCCACATTCTATTCCTCTGTAAAAATGCGCTTTCGCGTTCTGAAAAACGTGTCCACTTCACTACTAGAGGCTTACGTGGAACAGGTTTGGAATTTTTCACTCTTCCACCTTCCATGTGGCTAAGCCACCCACAGGTGTTCCTGATCCCCTTGGCCACCTGGACGCCAGAAATTATCCGACAAGAGGACGGCCCCGAATCCTTTGGGCTATTCACTTCTTACTCACTCGAATATGGTGTGCTCCAGCTCTTCGATGACAACTCGTACGAATACTGTGGCCCCATGGATTTTTGCGAGGAGATCGTGGAGGCTGCTACAAAGGTGGATATTGTCCAATACCGCCGGTTCGTGAGTAAACTCCCTCCTCGGATCATCTCCCTAGCGCATGGCTAACCACTACGCATGATGGGAAACAGATCGTGCCGGACTGGGCCCTGTCAGGCAGAGAACCATGGGTGTACGAGAACAGGAAGTTATGGGTCTCCCCACTCCACTTCTATCAGTGGAAACTCAGCATCTACTCTCAAGTCCACACGCACCAGATCCACCACAACTTCGTCCCAGAAGATGACCCGACGCGAATGGATGCCAGGGACGTGTATCCAAAATATGGTGTTTGGTTCTACCTCCAGGGCTTCACTTCCACTTTCCCGCTTGTCATTCCGATGTCCCCCGCCGGCCTACCCGTCGATTTTTGTCCCACCGATTTCGAGGAGAACACCATCGTGTCGTATTGCATCCTCCCCAATTTCGTCCATTACCTGGCTTCGTTCTTGAGACGAGGTCGGGGACGTCCAGTGGGCGATGTCTCGGGCTTCACCGACTATTACGCAAAGATGCAGCCTGCGTATATCGCTCCTGCGGGAACGAAATTTACCAGGGCGCACGTCCAGTGCGGGGAGTATTCCTGTGTGGTTGAAGGCTTTTGGGCCCAGACCTCTGGGAACGGTCTCGCTCGCA
>Ga0307515_10015775_pt1 | contig 13898 bp, 12 predicted proteins | sample 17_EM_MG_FD_194513 | JGI IMG/M metagenome (GOLD analysis project Ga0307515, IMG submission 194513) | Populus trichocarpa ectomycorrhiza microbial communities from riparian zone in the Pacific Northwest, United States - 17_EM | ecosystem: Host-associated > Plants > Roots > Unclassified | place... | reverse complement strand
AATTACGCATCATCTGCGTTTGGTAAATGAGGACGTCCTGTATGATATCCATGGGGTCTGGTTCGAGACGACCGAGGAGTTCGATGAGGAAAGCGCTCAAGAAAGCCGCGAACAATGCCGCCTGGACGATCAATTAGCTTAGCCCAGCGTCAGAGGGAGAGAAGACATACGAAGATAAGAATTGTATCCATTTGTTCGAGCCATTCTTTTTCGCGTTCGCGGTCGATGATCTCCATTCCTGTATTTCTCGTATTAGGGGTGGGTGGTGATGTGGCTGGATACAGACCTTCGTTATAGTATTCCCAGGCAGTCTTGGGGATTTTGGGGTCTTCTGAGTAACCCAAATTCTTAGAGGGCAATAACGATGGCTAGGGAATGTGCTTGCCTCGTGGGTTCGCAGGCGGCTGCGGCGGGGGTTCTTGCTCTATAGGAAAGCGTTTAGACGGTATTACTAGAAATGATGAGACACATAGGTTACCATGCTTCAATTTGTTGGCGAGAAGAGACATGTGTCGCGTTCGTAGGCCGGGGCACGTCGCGTACCGAGTGCGAGAGGGTGCCAAGCAGAGACAAAGATCGGCCGAGGTTTGGCCTAGGCGCGACCCGGATCATTTATACATAAACTAAGGGACACGTGTGAGACAGGAATATATCAAATTACAATATTACGACGCCCACGAACACGCTTTGTTGGCTGCCCTTTCTCTGAACCATGTCGTCGGCATCAGCCCGTAAACGAGATACTCGGCGACGACATAATACTTCCCTCTCGTCGCCTATTGGAACCCTCTCCAACGATCAAACGAACGTCTGCTGACGACAAAAAGGCCTGTCTCCCGCTTCCCGCTTCCCGCTTTGCAATCAAGATCACTGGTCTCAGTCGGTCTGCTCTGTGATTCTTACTTGTAGTTAGTTTGTAGTACACGTCAATCCAGTCCGAATTGTCCCGCTGCTAACCTTCCTGGCGACTTTCTGAGTCGTGGTGCCCTTTGCATAGACCTCTTGGAATCCATCACCACTATGTTCCTCATCTTCCTCATCGCTGAGGCCCCCAAAGCCAGTATGGCGCCTATAGAGCGCAGAAGCCAGCAAGAATGCGAGTGTCCTCTCTAGGACGCTACGGACTCGCTGCCGCTATCACCTTCGTGTCTTCTTATCCTGCCTGGCTGGAGTATTTCATTCACCTCGACCTATTTCTCTCCACAGCTTTTGTTGGTCCTCAGTCTTCCAACAAAACCAAACCTACGATCGCTTTTTCGTCTTCCACCTTTCCATATTCACACCGACGTTCTCTATTTCCTGGACTAGCACTACTCAATCTACCACCTGCGTTCTCACCCCTATTCGACCATCACTGACCGATCGCCCAACTTGCCGGCAGGCGATGTAACAGCGACCTGAACAGTGACCTGACTGGCCTCCCATATATTTGTAGCTGACGAAGAAACACATCCTCGATAGGGTATCAGGCTTCCACAATTTCGCCAGCGGCTGGACGACAGCGCATGGCGCCCCAAACGCGCGCAAGTGCGCCCGGTCAGGCTTCGCACCATAGCGAACCTCAAACGAGGTACGTCCATTCAATGCCCTCGTGGGCGTCCTATTGTGTACGTACATTGCTGTGTTGAACGCCTCCGCCCATAGAGAATCCGGGAGACCTGAGTCGTATAGTGTAGCGCATGCCATATTGGTGAGTACTCCTCAGGTGCGCTCGGCCACCCCATTCGCCGCAGGGTGGTACGGAACGGTGGTGTGCAGCCTAGTACCGTCCTGCTCGCAGATATCGAGCACCTCTCCCATCGACAACTCGCGCGTGATCTGGGCCCCAGAGTCATTCTCTGCCGCCGTCCGGAACGACTGGAAGGCGTTGGCAGCCTCCGACTTGAGCCGCAGCGGTCTCGTGTAAACCGCACGAGTGTAGTCGTCCACGACGGCGTACGCGTATTCCCTCCCGCCAACTGACTTCGTAGGCATAGGGCGGACTAGGTTGATATGCACCCTCTGGAAGTATTCTCTCACGCGGCCGTGGCCCACCTTGTGTAACACACATCAAGACTTGGCGCCACTGCAGGTTCGTCCGTAATGACACCCCATTCGTACCACTCGGTGCCAATGCCAACACCGTCTTGAATGCCGGGTAATTCGGTCGTCGATGCCAGGTCAACAGCGTTGCCTCATGTCACCGGCTCTTTTCGCCGTGGCCACCAATGTAACCGCTCCAAGACGCTCGATCAGCTCCTCGTGAGTAGGTCCCGCTACACTCCTTGCCCATGCAGCTAATGCGACCCTTGGGGGGATTACGTCAAGCATCACCGGGCAGACATCGTTCACCATTTCGACATCGACATCGGCAAACTTGTCCCCGTCTCGATTTCGCAGCTCCATTCCGCCATCCCCTATTCGAGTTGTCGCGCCGAAGCTCCCCAAGCGATTTGAGGCGTGCATGAACTTCATGTGCGTAATATACGTCTCGCAGAACCGCCTCGCTCTCCAGACCATTGGACCGAAGAATGTAGCCCCTTAGTCAAAACGTCACTGGGTATGTGTCTGTTGGAAAGTAGAACCGACTTTAGATGTCAGAATTTCAATCTGAACTCGAATTTTTACATTTTTTATCTAACGATACGCCACCAAGAATCAACTCTAGCCGTTTACTTATTTATTTATTATGTTATACATTTAGTTAACGATGCGACTTCAAGCCTAAATGTGATCTGACAGCTGACACCGGTTCATCTCATATCATTGCGGTGACTTACTGGTGTAATAGGCCGCTGTCACGGATGTAGGTCTGTGTCTGTGCCTCTCAGCTCAGCCCGAATTGCCACCCGTTGTACCTCACCCCTCTGATAAAAAGCAGAACGTGATTACCCCACACTACGTTGCTGATGTCACGAGGGCCGCGACTCTCGTTTATATACTTCGACCACCTTGACCCTTTCCGTCATTATGCTACTGCTCAACACTCTTGCTGCCTTTGGTCACCCTCGATCTCATCACCCAATTACCTCCTCCTCCAACGCGAACAAGGGTACCCGGGCTGTCGAGAGCGATGGTGATGACCGCACATTAGTATCCCTTATACTCCGATACAGCATCGGGCATTAATATATGCAAACGTCGGCTGGCGTGCTTCATTCCCCACCGGTACTCGCACTCCTTGCATTTGTTATCGACAATCAGCATCTATCTCCCTAATTCTAGAAGGTGCGCTGCCGCTATGCTAGCCAGCCAAGTAGAGGAAAGCATCGGCTCCATGCAACAGAGCCCGACGCACAGAGAGGTCCATACCAGCCAAAGTCCGACAACCAGCACGAAATTTGACGTATCACTAGGTCCTGATTCTCGAATCGGCATTGCTTTTCTCTCTACTGCGTTCGAGGGTAATCTGATCTGAATTACCACCCGACCGCCCTGCGGGTGGGGGCCTGATCCATACGTTTGATACCAACCGGGCTCTGTTCGTCGTACGTCTATATTGTGGCGTGCACCTCTCATGAACAGCTCGCAAGAAAGAGACTCACCAACCGCCTTACTCTGCTTAGGCAGAGAGCATTCAAAACGAACCCCCTCATATCCTTCAGCGTAGCCCCAGAGTGAACAAGATGTCTACTATTTTGTCTTCGGGGCAATACGAATGTGTCCGCAACCTCCAATAGCTGGGGCAACAAACAAGGCCCAGAGATCCGTGTGTCAGAAGGTACGAAGCTGAACTCCTCTCCATCTAAATATTCAAGTGAGCATCGCTTCTCCGTCCACGAGTTTCAAAAAATCGGTTTCCCTTGGAAATACGCATCAAGCTCAATTGCGAAGAACTTCAGGGGTAGGAATGCGGGTCATTCGTTAGAGTTCTGGATTTGTCCATGTAAAAATTATGACCACGAAGTTCTTATTACAGTACCCAATGTCGTCAAAGCTGTGTCGGAAAAAAAAACCCCTGTCCGCATTCTACTCTACGACGAGACTATTTATATACTAAACGGTGAGAGAGGCATATGTGAAATCAGGAGAGGAAATTGCCAATGGTGCGGAGACTCGGACTGCAATCCTGCAAATGGCCAGAGCTCGGTCGCAATGGGGAGAATCGAACCGTAAACAATTAAGACGAGACCATTGAAGCCCCTACAAGAGGTACTTACATATACCATGTACAATGGAACTTGTGGAACCTGTGGTGAATTCGAAGCTCCTGATGGTGCCTACGAACTGCATCGCTTATCCGCGTGGAGATCTTGCTGCGGTATTCGAGGAGCCCAGGCTTGTCAAACCACTGGAGGAACTCGCGAAGCGTGGGGATAATCGGAATGATCCGGGAGTACGGAGCTGCATCAAGCAGCTTGCAAAGCGCCCCGAGCACGTATGTCTCATTGACTTCTCGTCCAATTAAATTCTGCAATTTTGCTTTTCCCTGTCTTGACCAAGCTGTACTCCTCCTAGACCGTTGTGATAAACGGAGTGACCATGCCATCGCCATCCAATCCAACCCGCTGAAGTGTGAATCTGTCAATTCTGGCTCTTGTTCCTCTGCATGGAAATATTCCCATGTAAGAATCGCCTCAAGCTCGCTCTCTTGTGTGCTTGACTCGATATCTCCCCGTGGTCTTAACAGCGGCCGACGCGACAAGGTGAAGAAGCCCTCAGCGAAATTCCGTCGCCATTCGACTGAGAATCTTTCGAACCTATACACAAATATATCCAGTATTTCCCACCTCCTCCGCAATTGCTCTTCAGGTAACATGAGGTTGAATGCAGATGATACAGCTGCGGGGAGGTAACAGGATGGTGGGTCAATATGGGATATCGTGGTCTCCATGTAGTACTCCAGTGCTACAGAGGAGATGGAGAGCTCCCGAGATTGCAGGAATGAAGCCAGTGGGAGGGACTCAGTATCGTGGGTGACGTTTCCTCGCCCATACCGCAGAAGCGACAGAGCTGCAATCATATTGCGGACCCGATGATCATCGAGTAATCCCATTGGAAGACTAGGTCCATCAGGAATGTCAAGGTGGACCACCCCTCTTGCAGCCAGGCCCAACCAGGGGTTTTTCAAATTTCTAATCCCGTCCCGCATTTGCATTCTCGCGGATGAAGAGTGTTTTTTGGAAAGCATTAACAGAATGGCAAGAATATTGGGATCCGGGTTCTCGCTGGCTCCAAGCTGTTCGTCATAGTTATTGAACGTTTCTTCCAGAGAGGAGATTTTGTCATCGAATATAGAATAGTTCAATACTGATGTTATGCCTTGTGTCCGTAGCGCCGCGACCCCCACGACCCCCCTGCCAATACAGGAGAGTGCAACCTCCGTCATGGACGGGGCAATGGCAGTCAAGGCAGAGGCATGGAGGGCTAAATCACCCCTTGCTGTGATTATAGTGAAATACTGAACTGCCAAGGGATATGACCCTCGACATAGAAGAGCGTAGACGATTAGGAAGAGCAGCGAGGTTAGCTGCTTGTGATCTTCTGGATGGGTGCCTTCAAACAATGTGCTGACGAGATTGGTGTTTCGGATATTCAGAAGCAACCACGGGTGGTCACGACTGCTGGAGAGAATGTTTCGCCGATTGGCTCTATCTTCAGTACATGATATGGCGGCGAGAGTGATCACGGCTTCGAGTAATACAATGTCAGGGGGGGCTCCATGTTCCCATGTCGTGGCATGACCCATGAGAATTGGTAGGCATATCCCAATGAAGAACCCGTTGTCCCGCGATAGCCACCCCCCGCTACGGAGCTCTGACAGTGTCCTTAAAAGCCGTAAACACTCTTCTTTGTGCAGTTCCTTGCTTCGCATCATGCTTGTGAGATCATTGGACACCATGTATGTCAGTTGTTCATCCTCATCATGAACATTCTGGTTGCGGTCGTAGTCGAGGTGGTTAGAAACCTCCATCATAATGTGAGTCCAGGGGTCCTCGGAATCTGTCATACGCCGACGGACAGCTCCTGAGGTGATGTCATGAATAGCCTTTTTGGGACGAGCACGCAACGAAACCGTTATCATTGCGACCAGGATGGCTGGGGGTAGGCGTGAAATGTGCTCTTCACTATTCTCTATGTCAAGAATCCAGGAAGGCAGGTTGAATGACGGTGGTAAAGGATGGGCAGTCCCACCTGCCACCTGCCACACCGACGATTGTAGTGCCAAGCTGTGTTGAGAATTCGGAGCACTATCATGAATTCTCTTCAAGGCCGAAGCTGCTGTGGAGAGCTGAACTTCTTCCACTGTAATTGCTGTGATCGGTTCTACAAAGTCTTCCTCCAGATAGGGGCGTAATTTCAGAAGGATAACCCAGAAACACCGGATGGTACGATAGAAAGTGACTGCTGGGGCCATATCCATGGCGGCCAATAAGGCGTCAAAACGATCCAGCGCCACGTTGTGCGAGCCACCCGAAAGTGGAGTGGGGAAAAGCGAAAGGCGAACATGGTCAGATAGAGACGTTGTATCCATTCTTTTTGATAAGAAGTCATGAATATCCGGGTGTGGATAGGCGTACACAAGGCGATACGCCTTGCCCAAGGTACGCGAAAGAGGAGAGTGGAAAGGCGAAGAGGTAACAAACACAGATATAGACGTCGTAATGACATAATACAGTACTCCAATGCCAGATATCGCTGTGGTGACACGAAACGATGGTGTACTGATGTGAAAGAGAAACAAGGCGAGACCAATTGCAAACAGAAGAAGAGATATCTGGATGAGGGATGGTAGTATCGCGACCATCTCTGGGAGCTTCCAGCGCTCCATCCCGAGATATCGAAATTCACGGGTCTTCGCTCGTTGCTCGGGGATCGACATGGCCTTCAAGCCGCGGTCGAATTCGCGTACCCAGCTTTTGATGAGCATCGCAATGAATGCCGCCAGGATCATAACTCCCAGGCTGGCATAGAAGAGAGCATTGACGACAACAATGTGGTCTGGAGGGGAGAACTCGGCGGGGACATATGGTCCAAGGCTCGAATTACGCATCATCTGTGTTTGATAAATGAGGACATCCTGTATGATATCCATAGGGTCTGGTTCGAGGCGACCGAGGAGTTCGATGAGGAAAGCGCTCAAGAATGCGGCGAACAGTGCCGCCTGGACAACGAATTAGCTTAGCCCAGCGTGAGAGAGAGACAAGACATACGAAGATAAGAATGGTATCCATTTGTTCCAGCCATTCTTTTTCGCGTTCGCGGTCGATGATCTCCATTCCTGGGTTTCTCGTATTAGGGGATGGGTGGTAATGTGGCTGGATACGTGCCTTTATTATAGTATTCCCAGGCAGTCTTGGGAATCTCGGGGTCTTCTAAGTAACCCAAATTCTTAGAAGGCAATAACGGTGGCTAGGGAATGTGCGTGCCTCGTGGGTTCGCAGGCGTCTGCGGCAGGGGTTCCCACTCTATAGGAGGGCATTTAGAACGTATTACTAGAAATAATACGATACATAGGTTACCGTGCTTCATTTTCTTGGCGAGGAGAGACATGTGTCACGTTCGTAGGCGGGGGTACGTCGCGTACCGAGTTCGAGAGGGTTTGTCGTGCACGGGATCTCGTAGGGTATCAAGCAAGGTGTCAAGGAGAGACCAAGATCGGCTGAGGTTTGGCCTAGCGCGACCCGGATATTTTGTACATAAGCTAGACTACACGTGTGAGACACGAATATATCAAATTTACAATATTATGATCGATGTGGCAGTGTCAAATATCGACCGGCAATCATCCGAGGGACACGCTTTGTGTGGTCAATTACCTGCCCTTTCCGCGCGTCGTCTTGAACCACCGTCGACAGTACAAGATACTCGGCGACGACATAATACTTCCCTCTCGTCGCCTATTGTCAACCTCTCAAACGATCAAACGATCATCTGCTGGCATACGACGACGACGAAAAGGCCTTTCTCCTGCTTGCGGCTTTGCAATCGAGAGCACTGGTCTCCGTCGGTCTGCTCTGTGATTCTTACTTGTAGTTAATTTGTAGTACACGTCAATCCAGTCCGAATTCCCCCGCTGCTAACCTTCTCGCCGACTCTACGAGTCGTGGTGCCCTTGTGCGCAGCGTGGTGCCCTTTTGCACAGGCCCCTTGGAACCCAACTTACTATGGACTTCGAATGACGAACCGACTCTCGATTACGACAGTCCATAGCGAGAGTTGCGAAATTATATTCTGAAAGGCCAAAGCTGTCTAAACGAGGGCTTGATCAGTACAACGTCGGCACGCGTTGAAGGGGTTCATCATCCCTCTCTGGCCTCCCTCGCCTTCCGTAACACCCGTCTTGGTAACCTTGACACTACTCTGCCAGTAGGCGAGGACGCAACCTTGGCCCTCCGTTCCTTCACCCACTTTGCGCCTTCTTCAAGCTGGGTTCTGGGTCCTTCGGCAACGTCTACAAAGGTTCGTTGTAGTCCAGGGGCCCCCGTTCCCTATGCCCATCGTGTGAGTTGGTCGTGAATTGCAGGCACCTACCTCGGCATCGACGTCGCGATCAAGGGAGTACTTCCTTCAACCGAATACGATGTGTCAAAGTACTTTGAGATGGAGTGGCGTCTCATGAAGTCTGTCCTTCCCAGCCACAGACCCGCGGGCCATCCTGACCATTGACCGATGGACCCAGGGAGGACCGCCACCCAAGTGTCGTTCTTTACCTTGGTCTCTCACGACTACCATCTCTAGATGACCGGGTTTTTATTATTTCAGAATTTATTGAGAACGGTAAGCATCGCTCACCTTCTCCTCAATTCTCTCTCACGAGTCACAGGCAACCTCCGCACCTATATCTATGACAAGACGAAGCCTTCCCGTGGTGTCTATGGGTCTCCTTCGCAACCGATATTGCCCGCGCACTGGCCTACCAACAGGCCCGTCGGTGCATTCATCCGGACTTGAAAGGAGAGAACCTCCTCGTCACCCCAAACGGACGACTCAAGATCACCGACTTTGGGTTTGCACGAATTGTAGCCCGGGATACCGACGAGGTCAAGCGTCTGACGTTCTGCGGAACGGACAGCTACATGAGCCCGGAGATCCTCCTCGGAGAACAGTTCGACCTGCCTACCGACGTTTACTCTCTCGGTGTAATCTTCTGTGAAATCCTAGCTCGGAAGCTAGCCGACGAGTCACGTTCAAGGTAGCTTGAACTCTTGCACCCCTGCGCTTGAACAATACCTCTCTTAACCTACATACAGCGCCCACCTTCTTCGTTCAACATCAACACGGACGAGGTCCGCCAATTAGCCTCTCCCGGTGCCCCTGCCGACTTCATCCAGTTCGCTATTGATTGCTGCGCCCTGCGCCCAGCCGACCGACCCACGACACCTCAGATCCTCGCCCGTTTACGTGCCATTGAGGTCGGTGTGCTCTCCCGACCATCGGAGGTGGACGACCTACACCTTGGCTCCGTCAAGTTCTTCACCCAGAAACGACCTGGTGCGCCACCTCGCATGCCCAGCTTCAGCGCGATCAGGGATAAGGACGAGAAGAAAGCCGATGACTCGCCGTCTGAGGAATCTGATGACGAGGAACTCACGATGCCGTCAACAGTTTACAGAGCGTCACGCTGGAAGGGGAGGATGACGACTCCACGGTATGGCCGCAGATGACTGCCAAAGAGGGCCACTTTGCTAGTGCAAAGGACTCGTTACAACTAAAGAACGGGCGTGCGCGCATCAACGGCGATGGGTGTCGGATGTAAGTGGGCCACTGCTAGCGGATAGTGATGACGGAAGCACCTTCACGTATTCGGACTATAGCACTTCTGTCGTCAATGGAGTTGGACGAGCACCGCCCTCACTCTCCTCGACCGACCAACCAAGTCGGTCAGCGCAGAGGAGCTTGTGGTCCCAAGCGGACCGACAGACTCGATTCTCTCGATCGAGTCGTTCCATACTGTTCGGCCGTCCTCCATCCTAAATGCCCCATCTATCGCCGCAGCCACCAAGCGCGGATCGACGATCCGCTCGGAACAGCCGTCTGTGGTGCTCCACCGGTTTATGCTCATCAAGCCTGGCGCGTCGGGGAAGAAACTCCCCACAGGTGTTTCACAGGGATCACGATTGCCGCGAGTCAAGGGCCCTCGTAGGCAGGGTGGAGCCCGTTTGATTTCTTCTTCTCGAGTGGGCTTGTGGCCGAATGCGAATTGTGCCACAAGAGGTTGGGGTGGAAAATCGTACTCGAATGCGATGACTGTGGGCTGAGGTGAGTCACCATAATCTTTTTTCGAAGCAAGTCGAGGAGGTGATCCGCTGATCGTTTATTGGATTAGGACTCGCATCAAATGTGATGGGCTTGCGCCTCGTGATTATGGCTTGAGAAGTTAGACCGCTCCCCTTACTGCAGGCGTGGTACCCTCAACAGGGTCAAGGGCAAGAGCAGATAAATTTCTTCCGCTCTCTTGCAGTCTAATGTTCCCTGACTACGTCTTGGTCGTATTCGTTGTTGTATCGGTTCTCTATGGTAATCCCCTCCGTGTCTGCCGTGTATTCGTCAACTCTCAAACCACGGACGTGGCCTCATTACTACGTGTGCATCAGCGTTTCGGTAGTTATGTAATGAACATTCAGGCCCCCACTTTGTACCTAACTGTTACTCGATCTCTCGTCTCTCGCAGAAATGACCAATTAGCCGGCTTTTGCATACAACCATTATGCTTGTTACCAGCCTTCAGTAACGCTATTCTACCACTTCTATATTGCTCTCCGTGGTCCCTGTTGTCTTTCTATGCACTCTCTTCGCATCACTGACTTGCAGTCGCAATCACTCTTGGCCATAATGACTGTCATTTAGCTTGCGGTAATGTTGGTACTTAAGGTGCCACTGTGAGTCCTTTTTTTAGAATTCGATAGGGATATAATGGCACCCTCATTAACATCGCCATATTCTACTTGTGTTATCTTTCCCTCTTTACCCCTCACCTCGATCCCTCGGAGTGGGGCCTGTGAGTGAACTATCACGGATCCATCGGGTATAGAGAGTAATAATTGTTGATTCTCTTGAATCCATCATGTCCAGAGCTGTTTAGGTGTATGCGAGCGGGATATTATACTCTGGATGGCGCACACATTTTAGCCTCGCCCAATAGTATCGCATTTACAATCGCAGGAGTCAGCTAAGATGTGTACTGCCAGGGAGTAGCTGAATAGACGGCCCGGGCTACGGGCTCGGTCTACTGTAGGAAATTGTAATAAAATCATCGTATATTGTCTATATTGTAATCTCGTTGTTCATCGAAAGTGCGAGGTTCGCCGGCCCTTAATCGTGACCAAGCTCAAGGGCAATTAAAGGTTGAGGGGGAGGAGGCCCAGGTCGAGCAGAGTCTAAACCTTTGCTATTCCACGAGATCAGTCTTGTAAGCTCTCATCTTCCCGCTCAATAGGAAGGCGTTTAGAACGTACCACTGGAAATGATAAGACAATTAAGTTACTGTGCTTCATTTTGTTGGCGAGAAGAGCCATGTGTCACGTTCGTAGGCCGGGGCATGTCACGATTCTAAGTTCGAGAGGGTTCGTCGGGCCAGCAAGGTGTCGAGCCATGAGAGACCAAGATCGGCTGAGGTTTGGCCTAGCGCGACCCTACATAAACTAGGCTACACGTGTGAGACAGGAATATATCAAATTCACAATATTACGATCGATGTGGCGGTGTCAAATATCGACGAGATGACCGCAAGCCCACTTTGTTTGGTCAGTTGCTGCCATTTCCGTGCGTCGTCCTGAACCACGTCGACAACACCAGCCCGTAGACGACATACTCGGCGACAACATACCTCACTCTCGTCGTCTATTGTCACTCTCTCAAACGATCAAACGAACGTCTGCTGGCATTCGATGACAACGAAAAGGCCTGCCCCCCGCTTCCCGCTTTGCAATCGCGACCACTGGTCTCAGTCGGTCTGCTCTGTAATTCTTACTTGTAGTTAGTTTGTATTACATGTCAATCCAGTCCTAATTGTCCCACTGCTAAGGCTCTCTGAGTCGTGGTCTTGTGCGCAGCGTGGAATGCAGAAGCCCAGTAAGAAGGCACACGGACTGTACGGACTCCCCAGGTGTGGCTGCCGCTATCATGTCCGTGTCTCGCCTGGCGTATTTCAGTCACCTCGATCCACGACTCCTGGTCCTCAAACGCACGATCGAACACTGGCATATTCATGCTGACGTTGTCAATCTACCAGACCTATTCGACCATCACTGACCCAGGCGAACGCATTCATTGTCCGTTGTCCTATGGGCCCGGCGTTCTTCAACCGTCCACACTGCACCTGTATACTATCGTCCCGTCGTTGGTAGCGACGTCGACTGTAGCATATTCGTTCTTCGCCACTGCGTCTACCACCGCACGCACTCGAAGCCGATGACGAGGCCGTTGTCCCAGTTCTAGTGGGCCAACCAGCAAGACTCGTCTCAAACGGTCTCAACCCTGTCACCTATACTCCCACCAATGGCCAACGGTGATCAAGTCGACTCCTCCGATGTCAGCTTCCCAAGCAGGTCGGAGGCTTTGTTGCCATTCGCCTCCGACTTCCTCGCCTGGTCTTCATTGCTCTCCATGTTCCCCGCATAGCGCCTCCAATGACCGAACGATACTCATCGAATCATGGCCACATTGGGCGACAATAAGAAGCAGAATGTGAGCCCCTACAGTTTCTCCGGCTACATCGCTGATCCCACCAGGACAGGGCCGCGACTATCGTTTGTACACTTCGACCACCGTGACCCTTTCCGTCGTGCTACATGCTAATCACTCTTGCTACCCCTGGTGACCCTCAATCTTGTCACCCGACCACCTCCAACACCAGCGCGGGTGCGCAGGCTGTCGGAGCGATGATGACCGCCCATCTTCGTATCCCAGCTTACATTCCGACGCAGCATCGAGCATCATTAGAACGTCAGCTGACCTGCTTCGTTCTCCACCGGTATTCGCACTCCTTGAATTTCGTATCTACAACTAGCATCTATCCAAACCGCATCCCGTTGGTATCCATTCGTTGCTACATCCCAGTATCGCCGACTCTCGGGCCAATCTAGCCATTATGACCCCTCAAACACCGACGAATATCCCGTTGCATGCACAGAACCAAGTAAACCATCGAGCGTGTCAAGCAAATACACCCTTCACAACAACTGCAATACGTGACACCACCACACGTCCACACTACGGTCACATTGCCTTCAGTTGCTCGACCGTCTTCATCGCCTTCGTGACCCTCGTCACGCACAACAACTTAACATTGACCACCAACCGACATCACAGGCCCCCTCCTCCATTCGCCAATACGGGAATACAGGCGATGCTCACTTCTGACAAACAGATTGGCCCATAACAGCCAATGACCTTCAAAACGTACGAATTTTGATGCCTAGCTATCTCATGAACCACTCGTAGAGGAACGACATGCCACTTAGGTGCGGTGGTTGAACATTCACAACAGATCCCACCATCTCCAACCCTTACGGTGTAGTCACAAAGTGAATGGAGGATCCACTATTTATGTATTTGGGCATATACAGAGGTATCCATAGCTTCCAAAAGCCGGTTTCTGCTGACTTTGGGATAACGTACAAAACTCATCAAGGCAGAGATCCACACACGCCAGTAGTTTATGAGGGACGAAACCGGGACCCTCTCTGCCTCTAAACAACCAAGTGGATTCCGCGTGTCTGGCCACGCATCTCAAAATTGATTTCCCTCGCCACATACCCTAACCCTCAAAAATGGTTGACAACTTATACATAGGATTGCTGGTCAGCAGTCGGGGTCCTAGATTTTCCCATATCAGAATTAAGACCACAAACTTCATAGTACCCAATTGTACAAAACGTACCGAAGATGTGTCTAGATATCCCATGTGCAATGGAACTTGCGGAACCTGTGGAGAATCTGGAACTCTTCATGCCTGCGGACTGTTTCATTTATCC
>Ga0307515_10015774_pt1 | contig 13899 bp, 9 predicted proteins | sample 17_EM_MG_FD_194513 | JGI IMG/M metagenome (GOLD analysis project Ga0307515, IMG submission 194513) | Populus trichocarpa ectomycorrhiza microbial communities from riparian zone in the Pacific Northwest, United States - 17_EM | ecosystem: Host-associated > Plants > Roots > Unclassified | place... | reverse complement strand
CGGCTGGCTTAGCGACGGGCAATGGCGGCTGCTCACCGAAACCTCCGCGCGCCGCCTGCCCGACGGCCGCCTGACGCCGCACTACGACCCGGCGATGGTGCAGCAGTTCGAATTTCACCCCGACGACTACCTGCAGTGGGACGCCTGGGACCGCCTGGACCTGCCGGTGCTGTGCCTGCGCGGCGAAAGCAGCGACCTGCTGCTGCCCGAGGTGGCCGAGGCGATGCGCATGCGCGGCCCCCAGGCGGTGGTGGTGACGGTGCCCGGCTGCGGCCACGCGCCGGCGCTGAACACCCCGGAGCAGACCGCTTTGGTGGAGCGCTTCCTTCTAGGGGTGTGAGTCCGTCACGAGCCGTCGGCCGTGCTAACGAGGTGCTAACGCCCGGCTTCGTACAACGTGTTCCACGCGGCCACGTCGGCTGCCGGGAGCCTGAGGATGAACACCTGGAACTGGATTGCCCGCCTGTCGGCTGCCGCTGCGATGGCCCTGGCCTGCGCCGCCGCCCCGGCAGCCCCGGTCACGCTGACCCTGCAGGGCAGCGTCACCGGCTACGACTACATCGACCTCGGCGCCCTCGGCCTGACGAACGGCAGCGCGGTGAGCCTGTCGCTGACCTTCAACGAGACCTGGAGCGACGGCAGCTACAGCTTCGCCGACCCGCTGGGGCCGGTGAGCGGCTCGATGACCGTGGGCGGCCACAGCTTCACCTTCAACGGCGCCGACCCCTTCGCGTACGGCTACGACCTGCCCAGCGGCAACGTGAACTGGGTCCAGCCGATGTTCACTGGCACCGGCCCTGCACTCGGCGGCGGCGACTTCTTCGGCCTGTTCGCGCAGATCAGCCCGGCCCTCACGCTGCTCAGCGACATCCGGCTCGGCTACGGTTTCACCACCACCTACCCCGGCGGCTCAAGCACGAGCTACGGCTACGCGCACATCACCGCCGACAGCTACACCATCACCCCGAGTGGCACCAATCCGGTGCCGGCACCGGCCACGCTGTCGCTGGCGATGGCGGGGCTGCTGGCGGCCGGCTTCGTGCGACGCCGCGCCTGACGGGCGCCGACGCCACCCGCGACCCCCCGGGATCAAGGGGGGCGGAGGGTTGTGTTTGGGGGGATGACGGGTTAACTTGATGACGTTGCAGAGCCGCCCCTGTGCCGGACGGCTCGCTTGACAAAGTCGTGATCAGGAGCTGACCCATGTCGCATCCCGCCTTGCTGTCCAAGTCCGCGCCCGCTGCGCTGGTCGTCCTTGCCGCCGCGCTGTTCAGCGCCACCAGCGCGCAGGCCACCACCCAGCTGGTCACGTTCAACGTGCTGAACGCCACCGCCACGCTGCAGAACCCGCTGCTGGCCGGCGATACGCTGCATCTGGACACCTTCGTGCTGAGCGAGACCGGCCCGCTGGTGCAGACCATCAACTTCTCGGTCGGAGCCGGCGTCGGCAGTCTTAACGGCCAGGCGGTGTGGGAAGTCAACCCGGCCGCCGGCACGGGCCCCCGGCTGACCGGCGTGAACATCGACGTTTTCAACGCCACCACGAACGTGCTGGTCGCCAGCGACACCTTCGCCGGCGTGCTGGGCAACTTCGCGGTGTCGACGTTCGCCAGCAGCTTCGCACCGGGCAGCTACCGGCTGGTGGCCACCGGTACCGGCGTGCGCGAGTCGTCACTGGACGTGACGCTCAACTTCGTCGGTGCCGTGCCTGAGCCCGGCACCTACGGCCTGATGCTGGCCGGCATGGGCCTGATGGCGCTGGTGGCGCGCCGCCGGTCGCGCTGAAACGCTGGGGCGCTGACCCGGCTCAGCCGGCCAGCGCCTTCATTTCCGCATACAGATCGGCTTTGCCTTCGAAGCCGATGCCCGGCAATTCCGGCAACGTGACGTAACCGTTGTCTACCTTCACGCCATCGGGGAAGCCGCCGTAGGGCTGGAACAGGTCCGGGTAGCTCTCGTTGCCGCCCAGGCCCAGGCCCGCGGCGATGGCCAGCGACATCTGATGCCCGCCGTGCGGCACGCAGCGTGACGGGCTCCAGCCGTTTTCCTTCAGCATTTCCAGCGTGCGCAGGTACTCGACGCAGCCGTAGCTCAGGGCGCAGTCGAACTGCAGCCAGTCGCGGTCGGGCCGCATGCCGCCGTAGCGGATGAGGTTGCGCGCGTCCTGCATGCTGAACAGGTTCTCGCCGGTGGCCATCGGCTTGGCGTAGTGGTTGGCCAGCTCGGCCTGCAGCGCGTAGTCCAGCGGGTCGCCGGCTTCTTCGTACCAGAATAGGTCGTAGGCCGACAGCGCCTTGGCGTATTCGACCGCAGTCCTGATGTCGAAGCGGCCGTTGGCGTCCACGGCCAGCTTCTGCCCCGGGCCTAGCAGCTTCAGCACGGTCTCGATGCGCTCGATGTCTTCCTTCAGCGAGGCGCCGCCGATCTTCTTCTTCACCACCGAATAGCCGCGGTCCAGGTAGCTCTGCATCTCGCGCTTCAGGCCTTCGAGGCCCTGGCCGGGCCAGTAGTAGCCGCCGGCGGCGTAGACGAAGACCTTGCGGTTGGCCTTGCCCGTGCCGTAGCGCTCGGCCAGCAGCTGGAACAGCGGCTTGCCTTCGATCTTGGCCACCGCGTCCCACACCGCCATGTCGATGGTGCCGACGGCCACCGATCGTTCGCCGTGCCCGCCCGGCTTTTCGTTGCTCATCATCGCCGCCCACACCTTGTGCGGGTCGAGGTTGTCACGCTCGATATCGAGCAGGCTGTCGGGCGCAGCCTCCAGCAGGCGCGGGCGGAAGCGTTCGCGGATCAGCGCGCCCTGGCCGTAGCGGCCGTTGCTGTTGAAGCCGTAGCCGATCACCGGTTTGCCGTCGCGGATGACATCGGTGACCACGGCCACCAGGCTCAGGGTCATCTTCGAGAAGTCGATGTACGCGTTGCGGATGTCGGACTTGATCGGCTTGATTTCTTCGCGGATGTCGACGATCTTCATGAGGTGTCCTGTCAGTGGTTTTAGCGGGGTAGCGATGCCCCGCCGCAGATGGCGATGTCCTGGCCCGTGATCGCGGCGGCCGCGGGGGACAGCAGGAAGAGCACCAGCGCGGCGACCTCGTCGGGGCGGATCAGCCGGCCGATGGGCGGCAGCACGGGTGCGGCGGCCTGGCGTGCGGGATCTTCCGTCATCGCGGTCTGGGTGGCCGCCGGAGAGACCACGTTGACGGTGACGCCTCGCCCGACGACCTCGGCGGCCCAGCTGCGGGCCATGCCGTTCAGCGCCGCCTTCGTGGCCGCGTACTGGCTGCGCCCGGCCTTGCCCTGCGCGACGCGGCTGCCGACGAGCACCACGCGGCCGTGGCCCATCTCGGCCATCGCCGGCAGCAGTGCGTTGGCCAGCCGTTCGGCTGCGGCGACGTGCAGCTTCCACATCAACTCGGCGTGTTCGGCCTGCAGCGCGCCAAGCAGGCCCACGCGCAGCACACCGGCCGCGTGCACGAAGGCCGACGCTCCAGCCAGCTGCGTGGCCGCGGCGTCGGTGGCCGCGGCGTTGGCCAGGTCCACGTTCACGGCACGGAAGCGCGGGTGGTTCAGGGCCGCCGGCGCCAGATCCAGCCCTGTCACCGACCAGCCGCCTTCGAGCAGCGCCTGCGCAATCGCGCGGCCGATGCCCGAACTCGTGCCGGTGACGACGGCCAGCTGGCCGTCACTCGGCACGGATCTTCCCTTCGGTGATGATGCGCTGCGACAGCGCCATGTCGTCCTTCTGGAAGCGCGCGAAGTCGTCGATCGAACCCGGCGTCAGCAGCAGGCCCTGGGCCGGCAGCTTCTCGGGCATCTCGCCCGCCGCCAGCGCCTTGTTGACCTCGGCATTGAGCCGGGTCGCGATCTCCTTCGGCAGGCTGGCCGGGCCCCACAGGCCGTACCAGCTGTAGAACTCGTAGCCGGGCACCGTCTCGCCGACGGTGGGTGTGTCGGGCTGATTCGGCACGCGTGCCTTCGACGTCACCGCCAGCACCTTCAGCTGGCCCGCCTTCGCGAAGCCGGCCGAGCCGAGGATGGGGTCGATGAAGGCGTCGATCTGGCCGCCGATCAGGTCTTGATACGCCGGTGCCGAGCCCTTGTACGGCACGATCACGTATTCGATGCCGCCGGCGCGCCGCAGCAGCTCGGTGGACAGGTGTCCGGCCGAACCAGTGGAGCCGATCGCGAAGGTCAGCTTGCCCGGGTTCTGCTTGGCGTGCGCGAGCAGGCCCTTCACGTCGTTGAACGGCAGGTTCTTGTTGACGGCGATGGCCAGCGGCGCCTTGGCCACCAGCGCCACCGGCGCGAAGTCCTTCACCACGTCGTAGACCGGCGTCTTCTGCGTCATCGGCGTGACGGTGAAGGTCGAGGCGCTGAACAGCAGCGTGTAGCCGTCGCCCGGTGCGCGCGCCACCGCGCTGGCGCCAATGGTGCCGGCGCCGCCGGGGCGGTTGTCGACCACCACGGTCTGGCCCAGTTGCGCGCTCAGTTTGGTAGCCAGCATGCGGCCCACCACGTCCAGCGTGCCGCCGGGCGGGAACGGGATGACCATCGTGATCGGCTTGTTGGGCCAGCCGCCCTGCGCGCTGGCCGAACCCGCCAGCGCGGTGAGCGCGGCGGCTGCGGCATAACGGATGAAGTGCTTGCGTTGCATCGTTGTCTCCTCCTTGTAGGGCATGCGCCCTCAGCGCTTCAGCAGGCCGGCGTTGGCGACGGCGGCACGGAGAGCGGCGACTTCGGCTTCGGTCGGCGCCTCGGTGGGCGGGCGCACGGTGGGCGACTCGATCACGCCGGCCAGGTACATGCCCATCTTCATGCGCGCATGCGCTTCGCCGGTGGGCTCGCCGCCGCCGTAGACGGCGTCCTTCAGCGGCGTGATCAGCGCCTGCACCGCCATCGCCTTCTTCAGGTCACCGGCCTTCACGGCTTCCCACAGATCGTTGATGAGGCCGGGGATGAAGGTGGCGAAGCCGACCAGCGCACCGTCAACGCCCTGCACCATCGAAGCCAGCAGGTACTCGTCGTGGCAGGTCAGGATCACCTTGCTGGCGTCGGCCTTGCGGATGGCCGCGATGTCGGCGGCGTACTTGTTCATGTCGCGCTGGCCCACCTTGAAGGCCGCCACCTGCGGCATCTGCGCCAGTTCGGCCAGCGTGGCCGACGAATACGAAGCGCGGGTCCAGGCCGGGTAGACGTGGGCCACCAGGTCCAGGCCGACGGAGCCGATGGCCTCGAAGTACTGCGTCACGTGGTCGGGGCGGAAGCCGAAGCGCAGCCAGTGGTGCGGCGGCATCACGTCCAGCGCCTTGGCGCCGGCTTCGCGCGCCATCGCGGCCTGTTCCTTCGCGTCGCGCGTGCCTTCGCAGACGATCGACGAGATCACCGGCAGCCGGCCCTGCAATTCGCTGGCGACGATGCGCGTGACCTCGGCGCGTTCGCGCGGCAGCAGCGAGAACACTTCGCCGGTGTGGCCATTCGTCATCACCGCCACCACGCCGGGCTGGCCGGCCAGCCAGGACGCATGTTTGCGCAGCGCCGGTTCGTCGATGCGGTGGTCGCTGGTGAAGGGGCAGGCGATCGCAGGGATGATGCCGCGGTAGTTCTGGATGGTGGCCATGGTGTTTGTCTCCTGTTGAACAATCCGCACGGATCTTGGGCGACGTGGGCGCCCATGGCCAATGCCGCTTCGGCCTTCTTCGATGCCCCCAGAGCACTGACCATGACCGGCATGAACTTCGTGTGGCTTGAAGACTTCCTGGCCCTGGCCGCCAGCGGCAACTTCTCGCGCGCCGCCGAGGAGCGCCACATGACGCAGCCGGCCTTCAGCCGCCGCGTGCGCGCGCTGGAGGAGTGGCTGGGCGTGGTGCTGTTCGACCGCGGCACGCAGCCGGCGACGCTCACCGAAGCCGGCGAGTGGTTCCGCAGCGTGGCGCAAGACCTGCTCACGCGCGCCGGCAGCATCCCCGAGCAGGCGCGCGCCGTGGCCCACGCCAGCGCGGCGACGCTGCGCATCGCGGCCACGCACGCGCTGTCGTTCAGCTTTCTGCCGGGCTGGCTGCGTGCGCTGGAAGTGCGCATCGCCGGCGGCCCGGGCCCGGTGCAGCTGATCAGCGACGTGATGCAGCAGTGTGAGGCACTGATGCAGCAGGGCCGCGTGCAGTTCCTGCTGTGCCACGCCCACGCCCAGGTGCCGAGCCGGCTGGACCCGGCGCAGTACCTGTCGGCCGTGGTCGGGCACGACGCGCTGCTGCCGGTGTGCGCGCCCGACGCTGCGGGCCAGGCGCGCCACAGCCTGAACCGCAGCGGCGACGCGCCGGTGCCGCTGCTGGAGTACAGCGCCGAGTCGGGCATCGGCCGCCTGGTGCGGTCGCTGCGCGGCGCCGCGCTGACCGGCGCACACGCGCAGCCGGCGCTGACCGCGCATCTGGCCACCGTGCTGAAGACGATGGCGCTGGACGGCCGCGGCATCGCCTTCCTGCCGCAAAGCCTGATCGTCGACGAACTGGCCGCCGGCCGCCTGGTGGAAGCCGGCGCCGAACACTGGCGCATCGCGGTGGAAGTGCGCCTTTACCGCCGCGCGCAGCCGCTGCCGCGCGCGGCCGAGGCGTTCTGGCGCGCCGGCGTGCCGGGCTGAGTCAGTTCGTGTTCAACGCACTCGCGGGCACGGCCACGTAGGTGCTCGTGCCCGGGCGCAGCCATTGCAGCTGCATCGTCGCGCCGCCGCCGTTGTCGTAGTACTCCAGCGTGATGCTGCGTTTGCCCGAACCCAGGCTGAACGACGACGAGGTGTCGGTGGTGCTGCCGTGGTCGGTCCAGTTGTTGATGCGCTGGGTGCCGTTGACCCACAGCCGCACGCCGTCGTCGCTGATGGTGCGGAAGCGGTAGCTGCCGCTCGTGGGAATGGTGACGGTGCCGGTCCAGCGCACGCTGAACTTGTCGGCCGGCACGCCGATCGCGGGCACGCCGGTCCAGCTGAAGTTGACCGCTTCGATGCGCTGCGCCAGCGCCGTGCCGGCCAGCGCGGTGCCGGCGTAGTAACTGCCCAGCAGGCCGGCACCGGTGGTGGCCGGGGTCGGTGCGTTGCCTTCTTCGCCGCCGATCTCGCGCAGGTAGGCGGCCAGGTTCGTCACCTCGGCAGCGGTCGCGGTGAGGCCGGCGTGGGCGTTGATCGCCGCTTCCAGCGTCGGCGCCGAACCGTCGTGCAGATACGGCGCGGTGGCCCAGACGTCGCGCAAGGTCGGCACGTCGATGCCGGCGAGGGTGCCGCTCAGGCGCTTGCCACTGGTGGCCTTGATCGTGCCGACCTGGGCCGGGTTGTCGACCGCGCTGCGCGTGAACGCCGCACCGCTGTGGCAGAAGCCGCAGTTCAGGCTGGTGAACAGCGCCTTGCCCGTACTGGCCGCGCTGCTGAGTGTCGTCGCGCCGGGGCGCAGTGGGCTGGGCGCGAAGGTCGTCAGCGATGCGACGTACGCGGCCAGTGCATCTAGGTCGGCCGAAATACCAGCCTTCTTGTCACCCAGCGGCTGGCTGCGCGTGCCGGTGTTGAACTGCGCATCCGTCATCAGGCCGGTGCCGCCGGCGAGTGCGCGGATCTGGCCTTCGAAGTCCTGCACCTCGTCGAAGTTGTTGCTCCAGTGCAGGCGGCCCTGGCCCGCCGCGCGGCCGCGCAGGCTGATGGTGTTGCGCAGGCCTTCGCCTTGTGCGCTCAGGTCCCAGACGCGGCCGTCGTGTCCGCCGTCGCTGTGGCAGCTGGCGCAGCTCATGTAGGCGTCGCGCGCCAGGCGCGGGTCGCGCGCGTCGTAGAAGAGTTGCTTGCCTTTCAGCACCGTCGCGCCGAGCTTCTCGGTTGCGACGCTGGTCCAAGTGGCGCTGGTGCCCGCACGCAGTTCACCGTTTTTGATCAGCGGGCTGATGTCGGCCACCGTGACGCTGCGGGCCATGAAGTTGTGGATGTAGAGCCGGTTGCCGTCAGCCGCCACCACCACGGCTTGCGGCGCCAGGCCGGCTTCGATGCGGAACAGCTCGGCGCCGCGGCGCGGGTCGATCACCGCCACCTGGCGGCTGGTCTCCAGTGCGACGAACAGGTAGCTGCCGGTCGCGTCGAACGCCGCGGCGCTGGCGACGCTGGCGTTGTCGTGGTCGACACGCAGCGCAGGCGTCTCCACCGGCGTGGCGCCGAGTTCGATGCGCGAACTGATCGCGCGCACGGTGTTCTGGAAGTTCAGCGCCAGCCCGTCGCGCTGCGTGCCGCGTGCGACGTTGTCCTGCTTCGACGGCAGCCAGGCGAAGCTGCCGTCCGGCGCGATGGCCGCCGCGCCCAGGTAGTTCGGAACGCCGCGACCCTGGATCTCGCTGTCGGCCTTGTCACCATGCGCCAGGCGCAGCGTGTTGGCCAGGCTCAGATTCGATGTGTTGATCACCAGCACCTCGCCACCACCCAATGTGGTGTCGACGGTTGCGCTGCTTTCGCCGGCCAGCGGCGGCGTGATGAAACGCGAGACCAGCAGGCGCGCCGAGTCGCCGCTCACCGCCAGGTGGCGCGGGTTGGCGCCGACCGCCAGCGTGGCCAGCGTGGCGCCGGTGCTGCCGTTCAACTTCAGCACCTGGCCCAGCGCTTCCAGCGCGACGTAGGCGTTGCCGTTGGCCGCGATCACCAGCCCGTGCGGTTGCGACGCGCGCGGCAGCGTCGTGGTGCGCGTGACGGCCAGCGTGCCGGCGCCGATCACCGAGATCGAAGCGCCGTCGCGGTTCGTCACCCACAGGCTGCCGTCGGCGGCCCGCGCGATGCTGCGCGGCGCCGCGCCGACGGCGATCTCCTTCAGCTTCGCGTTCGTGCCGGTGTCGAACACGCTCACGGTGTCGTTGTCGGCGTTCACCACCCACAGCCGCGCGGCGGCGCCGCTGCGCGGCTCCAGCAGCACGCTGGACGAGGCGCGCGGCGCGTTCGCGGTGGGCGCGGCGTAGATGGCCTGCACGAAACTCTTCGTCGCCGTGCTGCCGTCGGCGGCGCGCACGGTCAGCGTCACGGTGTAAAGGCCGGCGCTGGCGTAGGCGTGCGTGGTGGCGCTGGCGGCGCCGAAGCCGCCGCTGCTGCCGTCGCCGTAGTCCCAGCTGAACGTCAGGCCCGCGGCGTCCAGGCCCGGGGTCCAGGCCGCGGTGCTGCCGGCCGGCAGCGGCGCGGCGGCCAGCGCGCCGATCGCGGGCAGCGCCGCATTCAGCAGGCGCGGCTGGAAGCTGGCGCTTTGCTGGAAGGCCGCGTCGGCGGCCTGCGTATCGATCCAGATCTCGTTGTTGGCGCGGTGGCGCATCACATAACCGGGGAAGTTCTTTGACCTCAGCGTCAACCCGCTGCCGGCCACGCCGGCCTCGGGGCAGAAGGTGGCGTCGTTGCCGAACAGCGCGCTGTTGTCGTTGGTGCCCAGCTGCAGCCGGTAGGCGGTGTGGCGCAGCCAGCGGCCCGGCGTGGCCGACGATTCCAGCGAGACGCAGCTGGCATCGGCCAGACCGTCGCGCACGATGAAACGCGTGGCGGCCGGCGCAGACGTGGCGCTGCCGGCGGCCAGCACCGCCAGGCCGTTGGCGTCAGTGCTCAGCGCCTGGCCGGGCAGCGCGCTGCTTTCGAAGAGATAGGTCTGGCCGCGCTGCAGCGTGGGTGCAGGCGCCGTCGGCGTCACGTTCAGGCCGATGCTGACGATCACGGCACGCGAAGGCACGCCTTGCGCGTCGAGCGCGATCAGCTGGTAGTAGCCCGGCGGCACCGTGGCGTTGCTCGTGGGCATGGCGGCGGCGAGCCGGTCGCCGTTTTGGGTGAACGCCAGTTCGATGAAACGCTGGCTGCTGTTGAACGAGTGCGTGACCGTGCCGCTGCCCACCAGCACCAGCCGCGCGACGGCGCTGCTGTCGGCCATCTCCACGTCCACCGCAGCGCCATGGGCGAAAGCCAGAGCGCTGATGCCGGTCATGGCCGGCCGCGGCGCCAGTTGCGCGCTGCCGTTGACGGTGCGAAACAGATACGGCGGGTAGTAGAGCTCGGCGTTCTGGTTGTTCACCGGGCCGGGCGCGCCGCCGCCGGTGGACAGCACCGTGCCGTTGGGCAGCAGCAGCGTGGCCGAGTGGTAGACGCGGATCTGCGCGGCGTTCGCGCCGGTGGTCCAGGTGCCGGTGGCGGGGTCCCAGATCTCGGCGGCGTAGACCGCATCGGCGCCGCCGTTGTTGCCGAGCTTGGTGCCGCCCGTGGCGAGCACCTTGCCGTCGGGCAGCACCACCAGGTTGATGTAGCGGCGTGCGTTCGCCAAACGCGCGGTTTCGCTCAGCACCGGCGTGTCGCCGTTGATGTCGACCACGGTGGCCATGTTGCTGGCCGGGTAGCCGTCGCCGTTGAAGTAGCCGTTGCCGCCGGCCTGCAGGATCTTGCCCGGGGCGAACATCACCGCCGAGTTGGTGGCGCCGACATTGACCGGCGCGCTGGTGCTGGCCGGCGTCTTGAACTTGCCGAGCACGGTGACGGCGCCGGTGCCGCCGTTGCCGGCGACGTCCAGCGTCCACATCGTCTCGGCCGAGATGCCGAACACCTTGCCGTTCGGCGCCACCCAGGCGCGCGGGTAGCTGGCGCGCAGGTAGTCGGGGCCGAACGCGTCGCGGCTGCGTGCGCCGGGCAGGCTTTGCCAGCCGGTGCCGGGTGTGTAGATCTCGGGCGTCATCGACACCGTGCCGTTGGCGATGGCCGTGTCGGGGTTGCTGACCATGCCTTCCTGGTACGGGTCCATGCCGCCGACGATCAGCGCGCGCCCGTCGGGCAGGGTCAGCATCGTCGCGTACCAACGCTGGTCGGCCAGCGGTGAGGCGTCGTTGACGATGGCGCCGGTGCCGGGCGTCATCAGCACGCTGTTCACCGCCGAGTTGCCGCCGGTCACCATCAGCCGGCCATCGTTGAGCCAGGCCGCGGTGCTGCAGAAACTGTTGAAGCGGCCGGCTTCGAACGAGGTGGCGTGCGCGGCCGCGACGAAGCCCAGGCCCGGCGTCCAGACGTCGTAGGTGCGGCCGTCCTGCGTGCCCGGCGTATCGAGCGGCGTGCCGTAGGTCAACACCTTGCCGTTGGGCAGCAGCACGGCGTGCAGGCCGTTCATCGGCCAGGTCTGCGTGGCGCTCCACATGCCGCGCGTCGGCGCGTCGGCGGGGATGTTCAGGTTCTGCAGCAGCGGGTCGGCATCCTGCGGCAGCTGGATCGCCAGCGTGCTGGGCGCGGCCTGGATGCGCGCGCGGTCGGCACGGTCGGCGCGGGCTGCGTTGTCGGCGCTGCTGCGGTCGGTGCCTTCGCCGCCGCAGGACATCAGCGCGGCCACGGCGAAGAGGGTGAGCAGGCGTGAGGGCAGCTTCATGGACGGGGGGCTTTCGGAATCGGAGAGGTGAGCCGGGTGATCTCGCGTGCCAGGCGGGCGCGGTCCACCGGCACGCCGGCGAAGCGCTGAACGAGTTCGCCTTGGGCGTCGAACAGATAGAGCGAAGTGCGGTGGTCGTCGGGCCGCGCCGGCTTGCTGGCCGCGTTGAGGGCCTGCATGCGGTCGAGCAAAAGGCCCACGCGCGCCGGCTCGCCGGTGGCGAAGAACCAGCCGGGCTGCTCGGCACCCATGCGGCGCGCGAACGCGGCCAGCGCGGCCGGTGTGTCGTTGAGCGGGTCGACGCTGACCGACAGCCAGCGCGTCGACGCGCGCACCACCGGCGGCAGTGCCTGGTAGACCTCGGCCAGTTCGCGCACCTGCGTCGGGCAGGTGGACGAACAGCCGGTGAAGACGAAGTTCAGCAGCAGCACGCGGCCCTGCCAGGCGGCGGGCGGCAGCGCTTGACCGCGCTGGTCGGTGAGCGCGACGCCGCGCAACGCGGCCGGCTGCGCGTGCGCCGCCAGGGCCAGCAGCGCCGCGGCCAGCGCGAAGACCCAGCGGCGCATCACTGCGCGTTCAGCGCGCTGGCCGGCACCGGCACGTAGCTGCTCGTGCCCGGGCGCAGCCACTGCAGCTGCATCACCGCGCCGCCGCCTTTTTCGTAGAACTCCAGCGTGATGCTGCGTTTGCCCGAGCTCAAGCTGAACGACGACGAGGTGTCGGTCGTCGGGCCGTGATCGGTCCAGTTGTTGATGCGCTGGGTACCGTTGACCCACAGCCGCACCCCGTCGTCGCTGATGGTGCGGAAGCGGTAGCTGCCGCTGCTCGGGATCGTGACCGTGCCGGTCCAGCGCACGCTGAAACTGTCGCCCGGCACGCCGATGGCCGGGATGCCGCTGCCCCAGTCGAAGTTGACGGCCTCGATGCGCTGCGCCAGCGGCGTGCCCGCGAGCGCCGTGCCGGCGTAGTAGCTGCCGAGGAGGCCGGCACCGGTCGTAGCCGGAGTCGGCGCATTGCCTTCGTCGCCGCCGGTTTCGCGCAGGTAGGCGGCCAGGCTGGTGGCGTTGGCGTCGGTGCCGGTGAAGCCGGCGTGTGCCTTGATCGCCGCTTCCAGCGTCGCGGCCGAGCCGTCGTGCAGGTACGGTGCGGTGGACCAGACGTCGCGCAGGGTCGGCACGTCGATGCCACTCAGGTTGCCGTACAGGCGTGAGCCGCTGGTGGCTTTCAGCGTGCCGACGTTGGCCGGGTTGTCGACGCCGCTGCGCGTGAAGCCGGCGCCGCTGTGGCAGAAGCCGCAGTTCAGGTTCGTGAACAGCGTCTTGCCGGCGCTGGCTGCGCTGCTGAGCGTGCCGGCGCTCGGGCGCGCGGGGCTGGCGGCGAAGCTGCTGAGCGACGCGACGTAGGCGGCGAGCGCGTCCAGATCGCCCGAGACACCCGCCTTCGCAGTGCCCAGCGGCTGGCTGCGCGTGCCGGTGTTGAACTGCGTGTCCGTCATCAGGCCGGTGCCGCCGGCCAGCGCGCGGATCTGGCCTTCGAAGTCCTGCACCTCGTCGAAGTTGTTGCTCCAGTGCAGGCGCCCATGCGCGCCCGAGCGGCCGCGCAGGCTGACCGTGTTGCGCAGGCCTTCGCCCTGGCCGGTGAGGTCCCAGGTGCGGCCGTCGTGGCCGCCGTCGTTGTGGCAGGCGGCGCAGCTCATGTAGCGGTCGCGCGCCAGGCGGGTGTCGCGCGCGTCGTAGAAGAACTGCTTGCCTTTCAACACCGTCGCGCTGAGCTTTTCGGTGGCCACCGCGTTCAGCGTCGCCAGCGGCGTCGCGCCCGCCAGGCCTTGCTGCACCAGCGGCGTCAGGTCGTACACGCTCACGCTGCGGTCCATGAAGTTCTGGACGTACAGCGTCTTGCGGTCCGGCGAAACCAGCAGCGCCTGCGGCGCGCGCCCGGTGTCGATGCGGAACAGCTGCACGCGGCGGTGGGCGTCGAGCACGGCCACTTCGCGGCTGGTCTCCAGCGCGACGAACAGGAACAGGCCCAGCGGGTCGAAGGCCGCGGCGCTGGCCAGGCTGGCGTTGTCGTGGTCGACGCGCGAGGCCAGGTCCTCGGCCTGGTTGATCAGATCGACGCGCGAGCTGACCGCGCGCACCGTGCTCTGGAAGTTCAAGGTCAGCCCGTCGCGTTGGCCGCCACGTTGGATGTTGTCCTGCTTGCTGGGCACGAAGGCCTGGCTGCCGTCGGGCGAGATCGCCGCCGCGCCCAGGTAGTTCGGCACGCCGCGGCCCTGGTTTTCGGCGTCGGGCTTGTCGCTGTGCGCGAGCTTCAAGGTGCGCGTCAGCGTCATGTTGGCGCTGTTGACCACCAGCAGTTCGCCGCCCTGGCCCACGGTCGTCACGTTGGCCGTGCCTTCGCCGGGCAGCGGCGGCGTGATGAAGCGCGCGACGTAGGCCGTGGCGCCGTCGGCGGCCACCGTCACGTGACGCGGGTTCGTGCCGACGGCCAGCGTGCCGCTGACGCTGTTGTTGCTGGTGTT
>Ga0307515_10015772_pt1 | contig 13899 bp, 9 predicted proteins | sample 17_EM_MG_FD_194513 | JGI IMG/M metagenome (GOLD analysis project Ga0307515, IMG submission 194513) | Populus trichocarpa ectomycorrhiza microbial communities from riparian zone in the Pacific Northwest, United States - 17_EM | ecosystem: Host-associated > Plants > Roots > Unclassified | place... | reverse complement strand
TAATAATGTATTTCCAAGATCCTTCCTGGCGTGTTCTCTTCAAGCCCTCTGGGGCATTAGGCTGTGAATGATTTTGAGACAGTTTCAACTGGTGGTAGCTTGCAACATTATACAATATATTAAAAGTACTCATAGTTACTCTTACTGTTTACTCAGATTTAAAATATTGTGGATTAAAGCAATATAATAACAACCTAGTCCTTACCATAAAAAGTTACAAGGGCAGCGAGAGAGGAGTGAGGTTGTCTTCTTACTAGGATATATTTGTTATTGAATGAATGGTTGGAGAGAAAATGATCACTTCAAGTTTTGGTAGGGCTGTCCTGGATGTTAGCCAGGCCCGAGCCCCCACGTGACGACACATGGCGCTTGGGCTGATCTACCTATGCGCTGGGTCAGACTCGACGTGGCGCTGTGGCCACAAATAATAATATTTTTTAGTATTAATATTTTCAATGATAATAAAAATAATAATCTTTGTACTACAAATAATAATATTTTTGATATTAATACTTTGAACTACAATACAAATAAATATTATTACTTTCAATTATAATAAAATAAAAATATTTGTACTGCAAATAATAATATTTTTGATATTAATGCTTTGAACTATAATAGAAATAGTAATAGTAAAATTTATAATACAAATAATAGTATTTTTAATATTAATACCTTCAATTATAATAAAAATGATAATATTTATGGTTCAAATAATAATAATAATAATAATAATAATAATAATAATAATAATAATAATTTTATCCTTCAAATCAACTATATGATTTTTCTTTGGTGATAATAACATGTTGGACCGGGACACGTCCACGGCCAACCCCACATTGGGTTTGGACACGACCGCGTCCAACTCTATGTTGGGCCTGGACGCGTCCACGCCCAATCCCATGTTGGGTCTGGAAGCGACCGCGCCAACGACCAACTCCATGTTGGGTCTGGAAGCGACCGCGTCCAACGCCAGGTTGGGCCTGGACGCATCCTCGCCCAACCCCACGTTGGGTCTGGACGCGACCGCGTCCAATGCCATGTTGGACCTGGACACGTCCTCGCCCAACCCCACGTTGGGTCTGGACGCGACCGCGTCCAATGCCATGTTGGACCTGGACACGTCCTCGCCCAACCCCACGTTGGGTCTGGACGCGACCGCGTCCAATGCCATGTTGGACCTGGACACGTCCTCGCCCAACCCCACGTTGGGTCTGGACGCGACCGCGTCCAATGCCATGTTGGACCTGGACACGTCCTCGCCCAACCCCACGTTGGGTCTAGACGCGACCGTGTCCACCACCATGTTGGACCTAGACGTGTCTACGCCCAACCCCACATTGAGTCTGGACGTGACCGCGTCCACCGCCATGTTGGGCGTGGACACGACCGAGGCCAACTTCATGTTATTATTTTTATAATAATTAATATTATTAATAAAATAATTACTAGATTAGAAAAAAAATATTATTAATATTGAAAAACAACTATAGATTTGAATTGAAAGGTAAAATTAAAAATTACTACGTGGGGACACGTGGTGCTTGAGCTGCCTGCTTGAATGCTGTGCAGACCAAGCACACACGTGGCATTTGGGCTGGTTGCCTGTGTGCCGAACTGTCCAAACGCACACGTTGCACGCTGGCGAGTGCCAACTATTATTATTTTTATTATAATTCTAAATATTCATCTAAAAATTATTATTATTTGTGTTAGAAATATTATTATTTGTATTATAATTAAAAGTATTAAAATTAAAAATAATATTATTAATATCATAAATATTATTATTATTAAAAAACAATAATAGATTTGATTTGAACGGTAGAATTACACATTATTATTAGTGTTAGTATTATCATTAGTAAATTGAAAAAAAATTATTAACACCATCAAAGAGCAACCAGAATGATTAAAAATAGGACCTAAAATAGTCTTGAGTCCTGGCCAGGACAGGACCCAAATAGCCTTGCGTCCAGGTTGGGCAACACCCAAGCTAACCTTGGGTTCTGTCAGGTGCAGGACCTAAAATAGCATTGAGTCCTTGCCAAGGTAGGGCCTAAAGTACCTTGGGTTCTGCAAGCTACAAGATCCAAAATAACTTTGGGTTCATCTGTATGCAGGACCTAAAATAATCTTGGATGTTGGCCACGGGAGGACCTAAATACCCTTGGGTCCTGCTGGTGCACGACCCAAATAGGCTTGGGTCCTGGCTGTAGGACCCGAATAAGCTTGGGTCCTAACACGAGTACTATAGACTGAGAATGCTTTCACTGTGAACTGCACTATTTGATAGGAACATGTGGCTATAGCACAACCCCTCTATAACCTTGGATTATTGGCCATGCAAGACCCAAAATAAACTTGGGTCCTGCCGGTGCAAGACCCAAAGAACCTAACCTTGGGTCTTGCAATATGAAGGACTCAAAATAGCAATAGATCTTGTCAATATCAAAACCCAAATTTTTAATAAAAATAAAAGGTGAATCTATAGCGTAACATGGCCACCGAACTATTACTTATAGATATTGTATTTTGTGATTTGTGAATGAATAGGGCTCTAGGTATCTAAATAAGCAATAATTAAATACTATCATAGCATTCCACTTGACTCGAACACACGATTAAATCAAGTAATTTTACTTTGTAAATCACAAATTTGAATCTCTCCTCCTCCAGCAGACCCGATCTCTCTTTCCAACGGTCACAAACTACCATAAAAAAAACTCGACAGAAATCAGCCCCTTCTTCCATCTTTTCCAAACACCAACACAACCCCTCTCCCCCACATCTTCACCACCAAAAATCCAGCAGCCCTAACCCACAAACATCACAAATTAAACTCGTAGCAACCCTGAAACAACCACATTTTAATCGAATATTAAGGCTATTTATATAATTTGTATCTGGGTTGAGTTTCGTGCTGGATAGAGCAATATTCATATCCCATCTGAACCTGATATTTTGAATTCGAGTATTACTTGAACCTACCCTGAATATGAAAAAAATTTCTACCCATTGCAGTTATTTCGAATTAACATCTACTAGGTTCGGATAGGTTCGGATGAAATTATCGTACCTACTTAAAAGTCAAAGCTGCCACGGGGACCTTTCTGTTTTAACCATTATTAAAAATTAAAAATCATAAAAACAAAACAAACAAAAATATATTTAAAATAAATCCAGTAAAAAAAGGGAAAGGAAAATAAAAAAATAAATTAAGCTGTTCTTTCAAAAAGGCTAATATCTCTCTCCTGTGCACACACACCTCCTCAATTCACTCTCCCTCTCTCACCCCCTAAAATAAGACTGAAAAAAACACAAATCCAGTCGTATCCAATTCCAATCTCTGAATCCGAAAACCAAAGAATTCGATTTCTATCCTTTCCTTTTCCTTTTCCTTGTCAATTTCTATTTCATTTTTTTCCATATGTAATGCATCAGAAGAAATCAGAAATCCAAATCGGAAAAGAAAGCACCGGCATCTCTTCCGATTTCTCAACTACGTTAAACCCGCAATTTCTCATCCTCCACCACTTCCAACAACAAAATGACCCAATTACCCCTCCTTCTCCTCCCTGTTCTTCCCCAACTCCTTACAAAAGACCTCTCTTAACGACCACGACCACGACCACAACCCCTCATAGCCAAACCCCTCATCGTTCCGATTCACTCTCTAAATCCCCTACTATTTACCATTTTTCTACGACCCATCAACCCCAGTCTCTCTTTTCCGTCTCCACTGCCGTTAAAGCTGCCGCCTTTCGTTTTCTCTGCCCCCGTTTGGCTCGCCTGAAAGTGCACCTCCGCTTGATTCTCTTGCTCTCGCTTCCCTTCTTTTATTTCCTGGTTTCGCATCCGAGTCATTCGTTTTTGCTTGATTTTTTATCTGCTTTTGCATTTTCTGCTGCTTTGTTATTGTCTCTTAATTTAGCTTTGCCTAGATTGCCTTCAATTCGACTGTTTTTATCGCGGTCATTTGCCATTAATAAGCTTAGGAACTCAGCATCCAGACATCCTTTACCGGTGTTTTGGTCAATTGGATCGAAGCCAAAACCGGAGAAAAGGGCGACTTCGGGTTGTTTTGTTCAGGATTATAGTAACGGAGACGTTTATGAAGGTGAATTTCATAAGGGAAAGTGTTCAGGAAGTGGGGTTTATTATTATTATATGAGTGGAAGATATGAAGGTGATTGGATTGATGGGAAATATGATGGCTATGGAGTGGAAACTTGGGCTAGAGGGAGTCGGTATCGAGGGCAATATAGGCAAGGACTTAGACATGGATTTGGGGTGTATAGGTTTTATACAGGAGATGTTTATGCCGGTGAATGGTCTAATGGACAAAGTCATGGTTGTGGAGTTCATACTTGTGAGGACGGGAGTCGGTATGTTGGTGAATTCAAGTGGGGTGTCAAGCACGGACTCGGGCATTACCATTTCAGGTAAATTTGATGAATTTTGCTATTTAGAATTTTTACTTTTTTTATGCTGTTAAAATTTTTGCCATTTGATGCTACTGGCCTTTTGGGATTGAATTTGAGAAAATGCACGTGGATTTTGGTATCGCATTTGATTTTCTAGTTTCAGGATCGTGGAATTTTTTAAAAGATGGCATTAGCTGGATATGTTTGGAAATATTATTGTGGAAGCTATTTGAATAGTGGTTTTCCCTTGAATAAATTTTGATTTGATGAAAGGAATCAGGAAGCTGGAAAAAATGCAACTTAACGGATTGCAAACATGCAACCAATCTACCTCAAATAATCTATGGAAATGCAAGTGCTTATAGTACTATTTAAAGAACATATTGCAGATGGAATTGACAAGTTCTAGATACAGCAAATCGTAATGGATTGTTCTAAATCTGTTATTGAGAAGTCAATTGTAAATGTGAGAAATACTCCTCTTCGTTCATTGTCATTTGGCTGAGTCATTTTAATTATTATCATTATTGTTTTTCTTGTTCTTGTTGTTGTGAATTTGTGTAATTTTAGTCATCCAAACTGGATTCTAGAATTGGATCTCATAAAGACAAGATTTTGGCAACATATTATTGTAGTTTTCTTGCTTATTATTATTATTATTTTTTTAATATCTTTGTATCTCTTATAACCCATGGAGCCTGTCAAAGGTTCATGGACTTGTCAGACAAGATCTTAGAGAGGTCTCTTAGGTTAGAAAAAATTTGGAAAACCGTGTTATTGTTTGTCATGTATCGTACTTTCTATGGATTGTTATTCTATCACGTGTAATAGGACGGAAAATCTTTTTCTTTGGGAGTGATGTTTCTTTGAGCTGTCTTATATTCAGTGGTAAGGATAATAATTACTGTATGAATTAAATAATAACGATGCTTGTTACTCTGATGTCCTTTCCAGCTGATTTTTTGGACTATCTCAAGTATGAAATTATCTACGTGTATTTGTATTTTACTTAAACAATGTTCATCATTATTTGGCAATTACCAATGCTCTTTAAAGCATGCATAGATATTATTTGGGGTCACAGGGATAACTATTAGATGTCAGTTTTAATTTCATCTCCTGTTCTATTGTCACACTTTAGTTGGCTTTAGTTAACATGACTAACCAAAATAGAGAATGTTTTTCATCCTTTCTTCAACTGAAAGCTGAGATGGCAAAGCAGTTGATAAGTGAACGATAAGGGAAAAGGAAATTTGTTGAAGAATGAAAAAAATAATGTATAGGTAATGGCTATAGAATTGTCATTGATCATCTTTTTAACTTAGCTCCGGTCGCAACTGCACTATCTGGGGTTGTTTTGCTGATTTTGACTTACTGTGGTTGATATTACAGTGCTCGAGGAGGATTTGATGTCATTATACTTAAGAGAACTTGATACTGCTTTAATCACCTAACAAGAATCTGGCTTTTTTAACACAGCGAAAATTTTAAGGTGCTTCTGATCTGTCTGTTGATTTAACTCATTCAGTTCTGGAGTTTATATAATGGGATAAGTTGTTCATAGTTTTCAGCTTGTGCTAGTTCTCTTTCTCACTTTCTTCACTTCTATTTAGATAGGATGGAATGGATTGTAGGAAATCGCATGGCCTATCCCAATCAGTTCCGGGTTATGGATTATTGATTAAACATGGTTTTTTTGTCATCTTTAGATCTCTTTATCTGTAGATTGTGGCGTGCCCCGTGCATTTGTATATCAATAAACTTATCATTTTATGTTAGCAAGTTTTACAGCCTTGTTAGCTGCTCCAAATATCCATATTGCTGTATCAATCATCTAAAACTGGTGTTTTTGCTCCCATGCCTACTCATCTGGTTTCTAATTATTCAGAAATGGGGATACATATGCTGGAGAATATTTTGCCGACAAGATGCATGGCTTTGGTGTCTATCGTTTTGCAAATGGGCATCGGTATGAGGGAGCCTGGCATGAGGGTAGAAGGCAAGGCCTGGGAATGTACACATTCAGAAATGGGGAGACTCAGTCTGGTCACTGGCAAAATGGAATTCTTGATGTCCCAAGCACGCAGAACACCTCTCATCCTGTATCTCCGGTTGCTGTTTATCATTCCAAAGTACTCAATGCAGTGCAGGTGTGCACACTTTTAAACTTGACTCCTTGCATAGTGCTTGCAATTGTATTCATATGGAAAGATTTTGCATTTTTCACTGTTAGTTGATGCCACCTTTACATTGCTCCCATTTTGCTTTCAAAGATCCTTTTTATTTATTTTAACCATCCAAACTTTCAGTCAGTAATTGTGATGTGCAAATGGGACACGAATGACACAGAGCCCACTTGTCTTTCAACTTGGAATGAAGAAATAAGCATTGTGTGATCATACTGGTTTTCTTTTCTATTAACTACTTGTTCTTGCATGCAATTAGGAAGCAAGACGGGCAGCGGAAAAGGCTTATGATGTTGCAAAAGTAGATGAAAGAGTGAATAGGGCAGTAGCAGCAGCTAACAGAGCAGCTAATGCAGCTAGAGTGGCAGCAGTTAAAGCTGTTCAGAAACAAATGCATCATAACAGTAACAATGATAACATTCCGATTCCATTTGTGTGAGACTTCCATACTTGATCATTAATTAGGCAAACTACCAAGACCGTGACAAGAGGATATGGCTTTGTGGTTCCTTTTCAAAAACTTCATAGCTTGGACAACCATCTTCTCTGCAGCCTATTCTTTCTTTAAGAGGCTGTAACCTAAGATTCAAACTTGGAGTCCATGTTTGAACAGAGGGAGCTAGTGTGGAGTCTTGTTTGCTTTGACATCATGTATACATAGACGATACTGCTAGCAAGCAGGGGTGGGGGGGCTGTCTATTCGAGGCTTTTTTTTGCTTGTAGATTTGTATAGATGAGTTAGATGTATTGTAGTATAAGGGAGCTGGTGGTGCCCAGGTGAAACCTCAGCCCATCTCAATGCTGTAAGTGAACTTGAGTATCATCAATGAGATATAATCATGCTCCTTTCGCATGTTAAATATTCTTTCTTTTGACTTGTAAAATTGGACAGAAGGCACAGATGGAAATCGATGTGATTACTTTCGAGTTCAACCTTCATGCTTTAGTTGTAATTGAACTCTTTGCATATGGATTTCGATTTCGACCTTTACATTCAGGGGCATCCAGTAAGTGACGCTACAAAGAGTACCGTTAATTTTGCTGAATATTTCTTCACAGATATTTTTCACTTACAGAAATTTCAACCATTACGTTGAATTTGGTTTTAGCTTAAAAGCAGTAAATGCTACTCTTGTAATTTTTACCCTCTTTTCAACATGTTTGTGTGAATCTGAAACAGGAGAGCAAGGGTTCCCGGATTGGTGTTTATCCCACTAAAAGGGGGTTAAAAGTTACCCTTCTAGGGTTTAGGTTAACATTTTCTTCTCTCTTGAGGAGGCAGACAACTTTTTGCAAACATTTTCTTTCAGTCTGTGGGTTTAGAAACCAAGAAAGCCTCTAGATTTACCATTCGAGCAACATTACTCATCTCCTTCCATTAATCAGGTAAGCCATCATTCCTTCAATTACCTAGGAATTGAAAAAAAAAAAAAAAATTGTATCTAATGAAATATTTTTCCATTTTATTTTCTTTAAGTTAACCCATTATTGGTTAAAAGAACGGAGGGTTAAATTCTCCGTAGATACGATTTTTCCTTCTTTCGTTGATTTGATCGGGTAAGTCATCAATTTTTTTTTAATTTTTTTGTCAAACAGAAACTTCCTAGAATTGGACAATTTCTGGGTTAACAGTATGATTTATAAGCTAAAGTAGCTTTACCCATTGTTCTTTCCTCTATAAAATCTTTTTTTGTCCATTTAGCATACATTTTTTATTGAAAATATATCAGATTTCATTTTTTTATGGCCCTTATGAGGAAAATGTCCAGATGATGATCTTGCAGTGTTTTATATATAGCCTGAAGGATGATGAGGAGAAATATGCATTTGTGCATGCGGTGCTTGTTGGCTATGCATAATGGTTCTTTTATCAGTATTTCTTTTTGGTTTTACCTAGAGGTCTCATAGATTTTGGAGAAGTTGTGGACAAAAGTGACGGGCCCTCTACTTTCTTTGGAGGCGCGTAATGGATTCTAGAGAAGTTGACAAACTGGCAGACCTTGTATTATTTTACTGGTAAATACTAGTTTTCTGTCCAGATATACTTTGATGGTTGTATAAAACAAATTTTGAACCTAAAAATAATATTCAATTCTAAAAACATTGGTATTGTTATCAAATGTCATCTAGGAAGACAATCTTAAAAACTAACAATTTAATTCTCTTAATTTAATTCGAGTTTCAAATTAAACCATCTGAGAATTGTCTTGATGTGACTCATTTGATATAATAGGTTCAAAAAACAACTCCGAGGATGACTAGAAAAATAATAACTTAAAAAAAATCAATATAACATCATTTTTTTTTAATACTAAGACGGAATCATATTACATTGACCTGTGTTTCGTGTCTTAACTCGTCAAACCTATGATCCAGATAATGAACTCCACTGGATTTAACAACTTTATTTTTTTAAAACTATTCTTGACTTAATGATATCATAACAAAAATAAATACTCGCAAAATTGAACGCCAACTAAATGTTGGAATGTTTGTTTGGGCTGTAATAATTTCATAGAAAACAAACTGAAATATATTATAAAAACCGATTCAAAATCAACCAAATATTAAAGAATAAAGTTGATACAAAAAAATTCAATGGAAAGAAAAAAAAAAGATGAAATTCTTTTTTTTAAAAAAACTATTTGGTGTTATTATTAAACTCGACCTAGCGAGACAATCTTGAAATCTTCCAACCCAACTCCTTACCTCTCCCGAGTTTTAAATTTATCCCGATGAGAGTTGACTCTAAATCAAGTTCAAAGACAATCAAAACAAAAGGTAAAGGTATAGTTTGATTTTTAAAAAAATTTAAGATGATATTATTTTTAATATTGAAATAATAACATATTGAACAATATTTTTTTTAAAATATTGATATAGCGACATATTGGATGACATTTGTTTTTCAAATATTGAGACAATGACATTTGATTTTCTGGAGTTAACTTGTCAAATCTGCGACATAGAACACGAGACCATGACAACTGTATAAAAAATAAATCAAAATAAATTATAAAAGTTAATTCCTAATCAATCTAATATTGAAATATAAAATTAAAAAAATATAAAATTAAAAAAAGAATAAAAATAACTACCCGAGTCAATCCAAATTAATATGTCAAACCTACAACCCGGGTTATGAGATTCGAATAACCCCATGGAAAGCAAATAAAAAAAAATTATGAAGCACAATTTTCCAACCAACTCAATATTGAAAGATAAAATAAAAAAATATCAAAAACAACAACTCAGGTCAATTCGAGTTAACTTGTTCAACTTGGAACCTGAGTCATGAGATTAAGATGTCTTTATAAAAAGCAAATAAAAAAATTACAAAACTCCATTTCCATAGATCTAATATTAAATGTTAAAATCAATTAAAAAAAACTAAATCCATGAGACTATTATAATTTTATATAAAACAACTTGAAACAAATTATGAAACTCAATTCTTAAATAATTTAGTATCGAAGTATAAAATTTAACAAAAAAAATAAATAAATTATTTAAAAAACAATTAAAAAAAAATTCAATTACAAATAGATCCAAAATAATAAATTAAGTCAACCCAACTCAATATGAAATCAAAATAACTTCATAAAAATCAAATAAAAAAATCATAAAATCTAATTAAAAATTACTTGGTTAAAAAAACAAAAAATTAACAAAGTTAACTAGGTGAAACTACCGAACCCTTGAGTAAAGAGATCTAGATAACCAAAAAAAAAAAAAACTTGATCCCCCTATAGATTTTACTTCTTTAACTCTTCATTCCTCACCTGACGTTAAATTTTTACCCTCAAATCAAACACAACCTAAAGATTTAAGAAATGGCCAAAATGAAGTTTAGGAGTACATTTTGATGCTTGTGTTCTGCCCCCTTTCAGACGACAATTATGAGAATCCACTGGTACAATTTGATCCTTGCACACGTCGGGAAATGAAATGCATCATGGGATTCTCGGTCAACAAGGGCTTCTCCCATACAAGTTTCCAGCTTGATCACATAATGGTCGTTTGATTCATTGAACTGTGGGCAGGTTGAACCACACCATCATATCATACATCAATGTTCAACAAAGATATATTTGTTAATCACGGAGCTATTGTATCCATTTTCCAACCATGAGTGATGGGCAACACAGGATTGACCATGCAAGGCAAAGCATGCTATATATTAAATTGGAAAGGGCAGACAAAACCATACAAAATTTCTCAAACATAATCTGTTTTCATTAATTTCTTAACTACTAACAAAGTCTCCGGAAATGAAATTGGGAAATTCAATAAAACGTCAATCAAAATGACTCCAAAATCCAAAAGTCAAAAGATACATAACATGTTCTTCAATACAATCAACTCTCCGTCTGTTCCCTCAGCCTACGGATGGTACTCCTGACTGTTACGGCACTAGCAGTACTGTTATGAATTTGCAAAGCAAGCAATTAGAACCCACTGTACAAGTCGATACAGAAATAATTAAGATTCAAAAGGTGAAGGAAATCTTACTTCAAAGTGTAAGCACCTCCAGCTTTCACTTTGCCACAATCCTTGCAACTCCAAATACCAACAGCCTTCCTCTTAACAGCATACTACAATTATGAACATTTTACAAAATCAATAACATGTTCATGAAACCAGCAGGTTATGTTGAGAAACATGATGACTAGGCAAAGATCAGCAGTACTTTAAAAGAACACAGAGAGTGATTATGGTGGATCGATTACCTTGCCGCAAAACTCGCAGAAGAACTTGCTGTGCTGACTGACCTCCATTTTCTTAATCTGTTTTCTCAAACTCGCACCATATCGGGTGCCTGCACCATGTACATTTTATGAGCACTGGTTTTATATCAATAACTATATTTGCACATATGAGCACACATTGTTTATGTGCACAAAAACAAGTAAGCTGTATTAAGATTAAAGGGAGATTGAGAAAAACTAATCCACCATACAGAGACCAAATAGACAAACGATTTGTAAAACAATCAGAGTCATCTTCATGGGAAAGGAAAGGACATATCTTATCTATTCAACTTCTTTTCTAAATTCGCTTGTATGCACGGTAAGCTAATATAATCATGGAAGCAATTATTTGTGTTTTCATGTCTTCTTTTCCAATTCATTTTACCCTTAGCACATAAAAACACACAAGACAAAAAACTATGTTAAGAAAAGCATACCATATTTCCCGACAATACCAGCCTTCTTGGTTCTCTTGGTCTACATATCAGAAAAGAAATTCAAAACATAAAAATCAGGCACCAGACTATCTGTAATTTCATTCCAGAGGATAAATTAAAAAATTAACAGCAGAGTAACAAAATGTTACTCCAAATAAAAACCTGCGGAAAACAAACTGCAACAGCAACTGTCGGCCGAAGATGTAAAACTAACAATCAATCATGTGATAAATGGATAAATTCTAAGGACAGCCGCAGCTGCACCGAATTGAATATCCTAGCCGTCCGGGTGAATCAGACAGGCTAAGGTCGGCAACTCCAGCAGCTGCGGCAATCCTTACTTAGGATTAGGACGCAAGTTTTGGTGACAAATACACTCCAAGTAAATACAGGCTGAGCTAACAATAATACTGAGATTTATAAATAAAAACATCACATAAACGAAATATAAAGCGGTAATCTCGTAGAATTTGAGCTCATGCATGATTATAAAAATAATCCATGAAGAGTAAAGGAGAGGCATGAAGAGAGAGTACCATTCTGGATGGCTTCGTATAACAGAAACCCTAGAAATCTCTTGATTAGCGGCCAAGAGAAACAACGCTCTCCTCTTTACTTGGTTTATATATAGCGACAGCGCTTTCGCGTTTTGAGGGATGCCCTAGGCCTGATAGTTTTGCTTTAATGGGCTCTTACGGTTATTGGTTGTATGGGCTTTATTGGGCCTAATGGCCTACTGTATCTCTCTCTCCCACAGCAAGGGCCTCTATTTTTTTTTTTTGTTCTTGGGTATCCTCGTACCCTTTACCCTTTTAAAGGATGAGACTAGTCCCATTTGAGGTTTGTAACTGTCCCTTTCAATAAGTGCGTTTTCTAGATATCGAACTTGTATTCTCACCCTTGCAGAAATATAATAGTGTTTTAACCGCTAAACCAACATTTTATAGTTATATGTTTGATAATTTCCCGTTATGATTTGCAAGTTTTGGAGTACATTGATTATGATTGTCATGAAGATCATTCTTTATTTGCTTGGAATCAGCTAAATGTATCGGAGCAATGAGATCTGAATTGAATTCCTAGCATTATATTCAAATAAACTCAAAGAGACAATCTACCAATATAACAACAAACCTTATGGAAATAAAAATATAATGAAAAGAGAATTAGGGATGAAGTCAAAGCATTTTTTTTAATGTTTTGCACAAAATTCAGATGATTTATAGACGTGAGTGAACTTTTCTACCAAAATGTCGAGAAAGTCGCCATAAAAGATTTTTTAGGGGCAACCTTCTCCACACTTTCGTAGAAAAGTTCACACAAGTCTATAGGACATGAAGGAAAATGTGTTGACCAACACATTCATAAGAAATAATCATCCAATAATTGATCAACAAATATTATGGTTTTCATGTTTGGAGCGTCAAAATACTTCCTTCAATTCCATACTCTATAAATTGCACTTTGTATAATGGTCAGTGTAATTTTTTTCATTTTATTTTTGGTTTTCTAGCCCAACAGTGTATAAAAAATAACACATCTCTCCTTTTGTCCTTAATATCATGAAAAGCAACAATTTATCTTGTCCCAAATGTGGTTGTTCCAAAAAGGTTTCGTGTTCTTGAGTTCATCAAATATAGTGGAACACAAGGCTCCATGACTCATATCAAATCTTATTGCAATAAAATGGCAGAAGTAGTACATGATGAAAAACTATTGATGCACTTTTTTCAAGATAGCTTAAGTGGGGTAACATTGAGCTGGTACATGAGATTAGATAACACAAAGATCCGGAGATGGAAAGACCTGGTGCATGCTTTTATCAAGCAGTACAAGTACAACATGGACATTGCTCCCGACAGAACCAGCTTGTCCAATCTAGAGAAAAGAGATAAAGAAAGCATAAGGGAATATGCTCAAAGATAGCGAGAATCAGCTGCTCAAGTCCATCCTCTACTTTTTGACAAGGAGATGGTCACTTTATTTGCCAACACACTCAAAGCACCATATTATGAGCATGTGATGGGTAGTTCGGCCCAGCAATTCACTGACGTTGTGGTAGTGTGTGAACGTATAGAGCAAGGCGTCAAGAGTG
>Ga0307515_10015771_pt1 | contig 13900 bp, 3 predicted proteins | sample 17_EM_MG_FD_194513 | JGI IMG/M metagenome (GOLD analysis project Ga0307515, IMG submission 194513) | Populus trichocarpa ectomycorrhiza microbial communities from riparian zone in the Pacific Northwest, United States - 17_EM | ecosystem: Host-associated > Plants > Roots > Unclassified | place... | reverse complement strand
TTTTTTAGGCACGTTGTTGTAAGCGAAAATCGGGTCTGCAAAACCTGCGTAAGTCGCGATTTGCGGCAATTCGCAGCAATTTGCTATAAACACGCAGCTACTTATAAGTAGCCTATGCAAATTGCTATAAATACGCAGCTACTTATAAGTAGCCTATACAAATTGCTGCAAATTACCGTAAATTGCTAAAATTATAACTTAAGCCAGCTCTATACGAAGCTCCGCATAAAGCTCCGCACGAAGCTCTATACAAAGCTCTGCTTATAAACTCTGTCTAGTAGGCTTAGAGCCCTCCAAATCTAGAGGGTTTAACTACTAGTTATGGAGGTATCTAAGCCGGGACTCGGAAAATCTTATATCCGCAGAAAATTAAGTTTCTTAGCTAATTTTTTAGTAATCTAGTATCCTTATCCAACATTAACTATAAAAGGACGACCTTCCCCCATTCTCTATATTTTACCTTTTAATCCTTCTTCTTCTCTTAGACTTCCTAACACTACACTACCTCTTTATTAGATTACAATCCCTACCATAAGGCATTTTTTACCAACTTGGCGTTAATGTAAGTGCTGCACTGCCCTTGTATTCCTAATATCCTATATCTTATACTAATAATAGCGCAGAGTAAGCATACTTCGGCCTCTCCTAATATCGCACCTATAGTTTAATCCTCTAATATCTAATAAGCGCTCTTATACTGCCTCTAGGCTTCTTACCTGGAAATAACCCTTCCGTGCATCTGTAGCTATTTACTCTACTTAAATTTAGTCTCTAGACTACCTAAACGACCCCTTTTATCTAGAAATTACTCTTCTTAAGCAATCTAAACTTAACTTAGACCTATATCGTCCCTTTAGTTCTTAGAGGCACTGCTCCGCATTAGCGCGAACTATTAGATGTTATAATTAGTGCTATAGGGACAATTCTATAAAGGGCTAATATTAAGGATCCTTAAGCCGCCTTAGCTTATCTGGTATCCTAGTGTTACTCTATTATATATATTAATTGGTTAGTATATTTATATGTTTTTAACTAGAAGCCTCACTAGATTACGCGGCTACTCTAGCTTCTATGCCATCCTTTACTTAAGGTAATACCCCGCAGTAGCTTATCCATAGAATCTATATTTACTACTATATTAGTAATAGCACGAAACGGTAATGGAGACGCTTATAGGCGCCCTAGCTCCTTATATCGCTTTATAGGGCTTAGTTTAGCCAGCCGCTGCTCTATATAATTTTAGCTAAACTCCTAGCAGGACTACGCTATTACATCTTTATCTAAGGAATACTATTAGTCCTAATCCTCCAAGTATTACTGCTAACCGCCTTTTAATATATAGGGCGGTTTTAGCGGCGTAAAGCGTAACCGTAACCTATAACTCTAATCTCTGGTAGTATAGCTATAAATAGCCGTAGGGCTATACTAGGCACCGCTTAGAACTATAGTCTCGCAGAGGATCTAGCATAAAAGATCTAGTTTACTAGTATAATCGGGTTAGAAAATGGATATATTAGCGCTAGCTCTAACTCTAAGGAATAAGGGTAAAGGAGGCACTTTGCTACTAGTCTTCTTAATAAGGAGGCTTAGTGCGACGCCCCTATTAGAGGCTAAATATACTAGCTTAGTTAGTTAGGTCTTAATCCCAATTTCCTAATAGGCGTTAATCTTACGACAAAGCTTAAGCCTATATAAACCTTTATATATTATAAACGGTAATTACTAACGGAGTATAGATTATACGTTTTGATTTACTATAGAGCTAGTAGGGTTATTCTAGTATAGATGCCGCGGATAAGAGCTAGTAGCGAAGAGGGAACTAGCTTGCATTTAAAAGCCTAGCGTAATCCCCCCTTAGAGTTATTAGAAAGGCACAAGATAATAGCAACTCTAATAATAATAGCAGTAGCAACGGTGGTACCTTCTTAACCCCTTTATTTTTATTTAGAAATTTCGCTTAATAATAGTAAGTTCTACACTAGTCCCTCTGGAAAATAGATAGCTTTACCTTAACATTATACAGTTATAGCTTCTAAAAAAGGCGCAAGCAGTATATCTTAGATAAAGTATAAAATACCTCTTTCCCCTTTAAGAAATAACCCTAGGGCGTATTAAGCTTGGCTAATTAGAGGTATATTATTCTATATAGAGCCTTAGTCTAGAGATTTCGTCTAATAAAGCGCTTATAGACCCTAACCATAATTATAAGAATGATTATTATAAAAATTTCAAGGATAATAAGGAAGATATCTATAGGGATGCATCTAGTTAAGTCGCTAGAGAAAGCAGTTAAGGTAATTATCCCTACTACTCTCTCCCTATTCTCCTAGCAGCCATAAATACGTATATTTAACGGCTAGCAGTAAATCTAATAGTTATTAAAGATAGTATAGCTAACCCTAACCTAGAAGCCAAAGGCGACAAAGCCGATAATAACACTAGTAATAAAGCTGGTAAAGCCAACGATTAACTAATACCTTATAAATTAGGTATACTCTTCTCCTCTATATAATAGCTTTGCCTAATAATTATTAGGTGACAGAAATAACCGCAGTAATAATAACGAGGGTAAGAAGTTACCTTCTTTAGAAGAGTTCAAAGATCTCTTTAGCGCATCTATATATAACTATATTAAACTTATAGTAGAAGACATTAATAAAATAAACGGTCTAGTTAAGAGAACTAATATTATAACTATTCCCTAAGCTAGTCTACTTACTAGAAAAGAGAGTAATTATAAAAAAGGGAACGTTAGAGGCGAATTACTTTTAATACTAAAGAAGTGGAAGCTTGAACAGCTAGAGCGGAGTGGCGTTATCTATTATAATTCTAATAATTCTGCTAAAGATAGTAGTAGGCGTAATAAGGGTGGTAAGGGCGGTGGTCTATAACCCTAGAAATAATAAAAGCCGCCCGCCTCTTGCGAAAACTTAGCCCCCTAGCCTCCTATCGGCCTTAACTCTTAATACCCCTAAGTTAATTATAATAATCACTAAGCGATATCTACTACATAGCCCACCAACCCTTTGCTTTAAGGGCCTACCTCTCTTTATAATATTAAACTACTACGTGACGAAACTAGCAACTTAAGCGAATATAATTATAGCGGCGATAACGACTAGGGCAGCGTTTTAAACTCAGAGCCTGCTGCGAAGTATTGTACCCCATAGCATCATGCCTAGCGTTATTACTATCGCTTATAGTCCATCTTGCGAAGATCCTATGCTAAAGATAATAAAGCTAATAAAATAACCGTAGACGATAAATAGGAGATCTATAAAATTCTAAAGGAAAGAATAACTAAGTTAGGGCTTAAATATAAGGTAGCTTAGATGCCTACCTAGGTTTATAAAAGCGGGCTTTTAAATGCCAAATATACCCTTAAGTCTTATAAAAAACGCGTCTAGTACGCCAAAGTTAAATAACGGATATACTCTTCTGCGGAGGTAACTAAAGTAAAGACTAGAGCTGCTATACGGAAGGGATAGGGCTAATAGCTTAGGCGTATTCTTATATTTTAGGTAGTAGATCTTTTGCTTAGAAATCTATTTCTAGTTAAAGTCTTATTTTTAGCTAATACTATCCCACTAATTATCTTACACGTAACATTAAAGCTAGAAGCTAACCCAATAACAGTATAAAACCTATAAGAACAACCGCTATAATCCATATTCCTTACTCCTGCCGTTAAGCAACACTTATTAGGTCTTGTGTTTAGCGCTACTTATCTACACCTTATTGCCTTCTTTTCCTTTAGCGCTGCTTTCCACTTCACCGCCTCCTTTTCTTTAGCATTACTAGTCCTATTAGTCGCCTTATTCCTTTTTTAAGAAATATATATATATAATACTTCCTATATAAGAGTCGCGTTCTTCCTAGAAACCACCTTCTAAGGTTATTCCACGCTATGCCTTTTTCCTTACGCATATCTACGAGGCGTTTCTCTTCATTAGCTGTCTATAGTTTCTCCTTTACAGCCTCCTCTTTAGGCTTAGGCCTTAGAATCTTATAACAGCGCCTATATTCCTATAGTGTTCTACCTATAAAATATCTAACAATTTCCTCCCATAATAATTCTTTATTAAGTTTTCCATTATATAAGCCTATAAGGAGGGCCTTATTATCGGCTATTTATAGCACTATTTAGGCCTATAAGGTTTTATTTATAACTTTAATCTTTATAAACAAAAGTAAAGGATAAGGCTGTATATTATTTAATAAGGGAGACCTACCAGTAATACGCCCTAAAACTCTAAAGGTATGCCAAAACTTAGGTTAGGCCTTTACTTAGGTAGAAGATAATATAATTAATAAGGAAGGGGAGCTAGATAAGTAATATACGGCCATTAAGATTAATTACGAGACTAAAGTTATTAGAAAGTAATATAGGTAGCTTTTAGTAAGCTATCCTATATCTACTCTTCCTTTTATAGCACTATGCTAACGCTAAGCCTTATACAGACGTATAAGACTACTTAGTAGCGGCTCTATCCTCTAGGAAAGTATATAGTATAGCTTAATAACCTCTTTACTAGCGTTAAACTATTTTAAAGACTTCGTGAACTTAGAGTTGGAGCAGCTAAAATAGTTAGAACGATAAAGACATAGAATAAAAAGTAAGGGGATAATTCTATTAATATATACTAATCCTTTAAGTTTTAAAACTCTATCGGAAGTTACGTTAAATACACAAAAAGTATTAAAAAGTATTCCCTAGAGATTGCGTCTCTCTAGGGAGATTGTTAATTAGGTAGGATGTTAACTCTATACGTTTTTATAGCCGTTATCCTTAAATGCCAGCGTAGGCCGCTTCTTGCTGTCGTTAGTGCCTTCCTACGTGCTTATACCTATTAAAATAATTCCTAGCAGCTATTTCTGGCATTCCTTAGCAGATTATCTCTACTCGGGTTCCTTATATAATAGTCCTTTTAGTATAGACCTAAATATCTCTAGTATACTTGCTATATAAATAGGGATTACGTTACAAACCTAGTTATTATACTGTTTGGGACTTAGCAGGCCGTAAAAGCCCTATATCTCTAAGTTAGGCTCCTAGTTAGTTAGAAGTTCTAGTATAATAAGTCTAAAGGACTATATATTAATAGCTTTAAAATAAGGTAGGTTTATTATATAGAGTTTAGGGGCCATATATAATACCGAGCTAGTAATAGTCGTTATATTTCCTAAAGCCTTAAATTTCAATTCTTTAAAGTTGGCGATCTTGGGAGTAAGCCTATTGTTATTAACTCTAATAAGGATATTCTTTGGCTTTAGGTCCTAATAAGCAAAATCTTTATTATATATGGTAACTATTCCATTATAAACCTAAAGTATAAAGTTAGGAATGTTATAAGCGTTAGGTTTTATTAAGTTAAGGCTATATAAAATCTACTTTATAATTATCTACAGTGGCTGCTAATTCTCTAGTGGTATTAAGTTAATTACCTTTACTAAGTTTGGCTAGAAGAAGGATAATTAATTAGCACTTAACGGCAACGTAGTTTCGGTAGTGTTTACTTATATGCTCCCCAAGCTCGATTATATTCTTATATTCCGCTCTTAATTCTTCCTATACCTTTCTTACTATACTATTATTATAGTTCCTTAAGTATAGCTCCTTAGCGGCGAAGATAACTCTAGACTTTAATTTCTATACCCTTATAACTAATATATAACTTCCTTTTCTTTTTAATCCCCATTTCTGTATATATATAGTATTATCTTTTCTAAATCTAAGATTGCTAGTTTAGTTCTTATTTGTCTTAGCCTTAAGACTAGAGAGCTGTCTTAATAGGGAGTCTAGAAGTTCTTTAGTAAATTTTATAGCTTTTTCTTACTAACTACCTTCTTCCTCACGTAATAGGATTGGACGCCATGCCCGGAAACTAGCTGTTTAAAGATCGATAGTAACTGGGTTAGAGATTTCCATAGATAATCCCTATATAAGGACTACTTCGCGGCCGTTACCATCGATTATATAAATAGGATTTATTAACAGTATTTTTACTCTTAGGCGTCTTATAACTGGGCTAATATTAAACCTAATATACCGCCTGCTAATACTAGTCTTATTATTCTTAATAAGCTAGAGGTCATATATCTTAGTTTCGCCGGAAGAACTAAGGAAGCATCTATCCGGATAGTAGTAATCTCTAAAAGTTAGGGTAAAAAAGGGGCTAGTAAGCTCTTACTCCTTAAACTAGCCTCCTTTCTAATTTGCCGGAAGAGCATTAATAGGGGGAGTGAACTTATATTATAAATTCTCGGATAACGTAAGGATATTAGGTATACCCTTAAAATTTCCAAGAATTAAGAAAATGTTAAAGAGATTAATAGTCTTAATAGGTGCTATAGTTATAAAAATAGGAAATAAATTAACAGGGCAAGTATTAGTAGGTAGTAGGGATAAGAGGACCTATAGACTTATACTAAAGGGGTGCTAGGACCCTGACTTATAGTAGGGGGTGTGCTAAAATAGAGGAATAGTTAATTTAGATTATATAATAACGCAAAGGGTTAAACCTAGCGTGCCTTAGCGCTAACCCCATCCCTACATTTTACCACCCTCGCCCCTATAGAGTCGCTAGCTTTAGGCCTTGTTATCCTAGCTAATACCTTACTAGCTAGAACTAATCTAGTAGTTAGTTTTAACTGCTGTGCTTATTATACTTTCTTCGCTAAGTACTTCTCCACTATCTATATCTCTTAAAGGGCCGAAGCTTCCCAAAGAAGCTTTGCCTTAGGCTGCTAGTAGGTCTAGGTCTTAATTAATAGTTAGCATTCCCTTACTTACTTTAAAGAAAGCCTATATTGCTTTAAGAGATATATATAGAACGCTATAATACCCCACCAGCTATCCGTAAAAGGCATCTCGTCTATATCGTATTTACGAAGAGTATTTTATTAGATATGCTTACTAAGCGCGTCCTTTAGATATTAGGCTTCGCATTCCCAGTATTTGGGCTAAGTAATATTCCGTTAAAGCTTGTTAACTTAGCTTAGTAGAAATCTATTATATTCTATTTTATATAACCATTAATACAATTACTAAACGTCACTAGTTAGGAATTTAATCTTAAAAGTCCGCCGGGCCTCTTTTTTTAGGAGTCTAGCCAGATCTGCAGCCTTAATAGGTAGTACGCTAAATTTAGTAGGCGTGGCCATCTTACAGGACTATTACGGCAGAAGATTTTAAGTGTTTTTAACTATAAGGAGGACGTATACAAAATAGAGGAGTTTTCTTAGGAGATTTGTTAAGCAACCGAGATAGTTTTTTTAATAAGTAATAAAAAGTAGTCCGGTAATGGTGAAGGCGTAGAGATTAAACGCGTTATAGTTAATAACGGCGAATAAAATTTACCGCGGCAGTATATGTTATATTAGCCACTAGCTACTAGCCATTAGCCACTTATAAGGTATATATCCCGTTCTATAACCGCTTTAAGTTTATAAGCTAAATGTTTAATTTAATTGGCGATATAACGTCCTAGCTTTATATCTTAGCACTATTCTTACCTTCCCAGAAGGTAATAGCTATAGCTCTAAATATTGGACTATATAGTAAGATTTGGCCTTAGCCAATAGAGTAGTGACTGCTTTACTTATTATAAGTAACTAGTATCTAATCTAATTTAAGCTTATCTCCTTTAGCTATTTATATAAACTCTACCTACCTAATTAACCTCTAAGGTTACCACGGTTAGAATGGCCCTTATAGATGGCTTAACCTAGTTTCCTAGATATAATTATTTAGGTTAGAACTCGGCCTTACTTACTAATGCCGTTATACCTACTAGTACCCTTAATTTTACTATAGCAGTTACCTAGAAGGAATGGTTGTTTTAGCTTACTTAGGCTACTATCTAAGCAGTTAAGATAAACTACTATTTTTGTTAATCCTATACTATTTATAGAGAGCATTAGCCATATATTAATATATTAAAGTATTCATTCTTACATCGCGACTATATTTACTAGGTATTTCACTTTTATCTCCTAGTATTTTATGCACTAAGCCTTTACGGTATACTAGAGATAAGTACACTTATAGTAAACCTAGGTGTAATTATACATTTGGTAATATATAATAAGCTAAATAGCTATAAATGCTAACTATAGGATAGCTCCCCCTATAAGTTAATATGTATATAGCTAATAAAGCTAGAAAGAAGTAAAATATATATATTAGAAACATATATAATGTCACTCTTACTACTATAAGTATCTTTAGAAATTAGGGAACTTAGTACTTATAATAACCCCTACCTCCTCTATTACCTACAAACCTAGCCCTCTACTATCTTTGGGGTACTCTATATATTAGCCCTATATAGAAATTACTAGAAAAAGTTTCTTACTAAATACTCTAACTAGTTTACTAGAGTACCGTACTAGGGATAGTTCTTTCCTAGGATTACCTAAACTTCTTTACCCCTTTTAGAATAAGCTAGGTATTACCTCCCGGGAACCTAAATAAATTATTAGCTAATTTACCTTAAGAATAACCTAGTTTTATAGTTAATAGGTTTTATCTACCGGCATAGCTACAGAATGAATTTAAGTAGAAAAATCCTGACTAATTTCACCAATCTAGTTAAGATATTCTGTAGAAAATTAATTGCAGACGCTAGATATAGCATATATATTTTAGTAAATTTAAATAAATTTAAGAGGAGTTAGAAGGAAAACTAATAAGATAGTGGAAAAAAGCTAGAAAACTTATTAGATATATATACTTACCTTTAGCCTTCCTTAACTAAACCTATATAAACTTATATTATCTAATTTAATCCATATTCTATTAATATAACCTAGCTTCCACGTCCTTATTAAGTCATATCCCGCGTATACGGTATAGACGCCACCCCGCCAACTATCGGCTAGCTATAAGCACTATTTCGGCCTCTACGGTAGTGGTCTGGGTATAGTATTATTACTTACGTCTATCCCTAGGCAGAAGGTCAAGGAGATATTTCACTCTAGTACTAACTTATCCTCTCTATTTAGTTATTAACTTAGGGAGTACAACTAGATGCTACCTAGGATTAATAACAAATTACCAGCCCCTTATCCCAACAGAATATATATAAGTAAATGGGTCACTATTAGTAAAGCAAGCCTTAGAAAGACTATAGCTTTAAATAGTAAGTTTTTAGAAAATATATTTATAAGCGAGAGGCTCGGATCAGCCTGCTTTCCCTATTATTATTTTACCCTAGGCAAAATTGTTAAGCGAGCCAAAAACCCTAGAAAGCTAAATCCATTAGTTCTACCGCGTAAAAGAGCACTACGTTAAAATTAGGACTTTTAAACTTCCGCAACCTCTTTAGCACTAAGGACTAAGTTTCTATAGTTCTGGTAACTCCTAGATTTAGTTTTTTTAATACGGCCTCCCCCCCTAGAAGATGCGCAAATTAGGCTAATATAAATTCTTTAAAGTCGTACCTTAATTGCTTGTGCACTAGTGTCACTAGAAAGTACTTATATATTAAAACATTTACTAGGATATTATATCTAAATACCCTAATTTATACAATTTAAGTAACTTCCTACTTAGATATAATAGTTAGATAAAATAAGGCTAAGTAAATAGGTTTTATACCCTTTTAACACGTATAAGAGTAATAAACAGCGGAGTAGGTGCCGGAGGCATAGTATTTAGCTAGCCTAGTGGGAATATATATAAATAGAGTTGTGTAAAAAGGTAACGAAGGTAAGGCAATAGAGTGGGGCGTAAAATATAAAGTAATTAGGTAAACGAATATTTACGGCCTTATAAGCCAATGTCTGCTATATAGTAATAGTACCAACCCCTAACTTTAGCTAGCTTTAGCCACCTTAAAACCTAAAAGCCTTAACACTTTATTAAGGCGCTAACACTAAAACCCCCTGGTTGTAGACGTTTATAGAGGAGATTACTATTATCCTAACTGTCCGTATTAGCCGGTTCTATTAACTTACTAATTTCGCAGTCTTATTTATTAATACAATAATAAAAACAACGGGGAAGCGGGTAGTAGACTCTATTTACTTAATTTTATAGGAAAATAGATAGGATAAGCAACAATAGAATGGATAAAGTGGAGAAGATATAAGGATAATTAGGCTGCGGATACAAGCGGTAGGATAAAGGGATTTAAACTAGCTTAGCTAATAGATATAAAATAAAACTAACTAAAATAGTGTCTAAAATGTTCTAGAAATATTTTAGAAATACTATTTCGGCTAAGCCCGCACTCGTTTATTTAATTCTAACTACCCTCCTTTACTCTAAAAATATTAAGTAAACTAAAAATAGTTAACCTTATAGCTATTCTTAACAAGCATTACCCTAATACTACATTACGTACCATATTTAAAGACGTAAGCGGAATATTAATCTTTAGCCCTTTTTATTTGGCTAACTTCTTTTAAGAGAGTAGAAATCCTCTATAATATTATTAAAGCCATTAATCCTAAAAAACTCTTAAACCCTAATATAAGGTTAAGGACCGTATATACGTAATGAGCTGTAAATAAAGTAAAGACTCTCGCGTTTAGGACTTCACTTATACCTTTACTAGCTAAGTAAAAAGAGGAACTAGTAAAGTTCTTTAAGCCTTAAAGCCTCTAGCCTAATAACGCTAAGTTTAAGTCTAATAGTATTAAGCCTAGTGGTGTTAAACCTAATCCTAGCGGCGTTAAACCCAATCCTAGTAGCACCGAATTTAATCCTAGCGGCGTTAAATCTGAGCTTAATAATATTAAGTCTAAAACTAAAAGCACCGAATCCGAACCTAAAATCGCTGGATCTGGACAGAGGGATATTAAATCTAAGTCTGAAAATGTTAAAGCTAGAATGAAACGATCCGACCTAAAGGCAGAATTCTACTAAAAAATCTATAATATATGAAAAGTTATATATTAAAAAGAAGCTAACGCCATCCGTTGGATTTTCTATATATTATTCTTTTGCGATCTTCTAATCCAGTTTACTAATAGGGAAAAAAATAACATAGGACTTCTACCCTATGGAAAGGGACTTAGTCTACTTGTTAAAAAGGTTTGTATATAAGTTACGGGTGAACTAGTACTTCCTATAACGGCTAATAATATCGCCACGTGGGCAAAATTTGGGCAACTGTGTCATCTTATCGGTACTAAGGTAGAAGAGAGCGCTTGGTTCCTACTTATGGATTATATCTCTAAAGATAAGTAGGTTATATTCCTAAGTTCGCGTTATTTAGTGCTTACGTACTACCTTAGATGGATAGAAAAGGTCCTAAAGATAGCCTCTAGCTTAGCTAGTATTCTCAAACCTATTAAGAAACTAATCCCTAAAGAAGTGAATAAATATAACGCAAATAAAGTGGCGAAGGGGATCCGCGACTTCCAGTTAGAACTATACTAATTTTATTTAGAGTTACTAGGGCCTACAAAACGGTATCTAAGTATAAATAACTTGGGATTAGCTTATTTAAAGCGGCGTCGGATACTTAAATAAACTATTAATTAAACCTTTCCTAAGTTTAGCTCGCAACCCCCGGCTAAACTAGAAGCGTATTCGGTAAATTAGACGGCGTAAAAATAAGTAGGCAGGATAAATTATCTAGACTCTATTAAGACGAACAGTCATAGCATTTTTAGTAAGATTTGGATAATGTTGGTTTAAAACCCTACTAACTTACTAGGCAACGTATATCGATAGACACCACTTAAAAACTTTAATTTCGCTAATTTCCGGTTAGACTTCGCAGACTTTGGTTTAGATTTTGCTACCTTTACGCTAGAATTAGCCAACTTTGATTTAGACTTAGATAACTTCGACCTACTTAATCCCGGTATAGAAGTATCCTAACTAGGCTAATAGGAGATAGAATACTACGTCCCCGCTAATAAAAGCCGGCTTACTAAATGCGCAAAAGATAGCACACCTAGGCGATAGGACGATATGTTTATAGGTGGCTTTATTAATAGATATATCTTTATTAGTAGATATGTCTTTATTAGCGGACATGTCTTTATTAATAGATATATCTTTATTAGTAGATATATCTTTATCAATAAATATATCTTTATCGGTGGATATATATATAGGTGGGCTCCAGATATTAAGAGGAATAACAAACTAATCTTTTAGTGTTCCTATTTTGGCTTTATCTTTTAAATAAAAAACTACCTAGCTTTTTAGAAGCAGCTTAGCAGTTAGTATACGTGCAGAAACCTATACTAGCTCTGCTTATAGTTATATAAAGCCTAGTTACAGACAAAGTCCTAATTTTATCACCTAGCCTTTCTGCAACGCATTTCTCCAAATTAGGCTCTAAAGCTTTAACCTAAATATTTCCTCTGTCGCTAAGATACGAGGACACTGATTTAATATAGTTAAGAGCGTCTAGTAAGACCTCCTCTAAATGTTTAGGTATAGATAGCGTCTATATTAGGGAAACTGTTTTTATAAAGAGGGAGGGTATTATACAGGGCGTTATATAATCAAGTAGCCGGAATAGCAAAGTCTGCCTAGAGATCTTAGCATTTAAATTAGTAAAGTTTAATAGAAGCATAACTACCGCTTTACAAGCGTAAGTTACCATAGTGCAATAAAAAGGATTTAATAATGCCTTTTGGTAGAGGGGCTTAGTGGGGCTTAGTTAGGCATTTACTGGCCGGCTTATTAGGCTTATTTTAGTTAGGCTAAATCTAATAGCTTCGCTTATATTCCGCAGTAAGCCTTATTAATTAACTAAGCCCCTTATAGCCAGCGATAATTATAAGGCTAAAGTCGCGCGTGGCGTCCTATTACTATCTAATAGGCTATTAATATCGCCTTCTATACCGTTTAGCCTCCTAAAATAGCTTTAAGCTATCCTCAACTTTACAGATCACCGGTAGCCCCGTATTTAATTACTATCTATAAAGCAAGGCGGTATTTACCCTTTTTTTATAGCGTTTACTATCTCTATATATAAATAATACTCTATTATCTACGATCTCGGCATATATACGTAGGTTAGTTAATCTTAAGCACACCGTGCCCTCTATTATGCACTAGATTACATTTTAGGACTAAGAATTACCTATTTAGGCCTTTAATGGTAAGAATTTACTTTTAATCTAGATTATAGAGTTATATTACTAATACCTTGTTTGTTTTAACACTAGCTCTTAATAGTTTACCTACCTATAGGATTAAGCTATATGCATATAAGTTTAATCCGGAAACTTCCAACTAAAGCGCCCTTATTATTATAGTGCTAACTAAAGGTATAGGCCGTATTTAGTATAGCCTAATTCTTATTTACCGCATAAATAGTTGTTTTAAGACCTCCCGCCTAACCCTTATCTATTATTACCTCCTTATACCAAAATATTATAGAGAGTGAACGTTAAAATCTTCTATATCCCTATATCTTATTCTAAACTATAGAGCGATTTAAGACATTTAATTATATTTATCTTTTCCTTCTAACCGTTTTCTTCCTTTTCTATACCGTCCAGTCTTTAAGGTTGTAGTTATTATCAGTTATATAGAAGAAGCAGCCCACTTATATATTGTGGATAGTGGCAGAAGTTATAGCCAGCTATATAAGAGTTTAAATTTTACGACTACTGGCAGATTTTAATGGTACTGCCAGGTTATAGAAGGTATTCTCTATGCTATATCCTAGCAAATTACTATATATATATACGTATAAACCTACTCTATATAGAATATAGCTCTATACTAACCGGATATTTAGACCTTCCTAGAAGTTCTAATACTTATATGGAGTAGTATTTAGATACTTTTATATCTCGAAATAGTTCGGTTACCTTAGAAAAGGAATTATTATTTTAGTTTTTTCCTAACCTCCTATACCCTTAAAGCTACCCATTTAATCCTCCTCGCTGTTAATTAATTAACGACTAATGTCTATAGAGT
>Ga0307515_10015770_pt1 | contig 13901 bp, 3 predicted proteins | sample 17_EM_MG_FD_194513 | JGI IMG/M metagenome (GOLD analysis project Ga0307515, IMG submission 194513) | Populus trichocarpa ectomycorrhiza microbial communities from riparian zone in the Pacific Northwest, United States - 17_EM | ecosystem: Host-associated > Plants > Roots > Unclassified | place... | reverse complement strand
CATCTCATGTCCAATTCCATCTCCTATCAACAGTCGATTTTTTTAAGACATGAACTTTATATCCCTCGTTAGAAATTAACAATTTTAAAAATTTGAACTCGTGACTGTTAGGATATTGCCATTTAGTGGCAATACCCCACCACTAAGCAAGTGGTTGCTCCATTAATGCCACAAATGGTGGCATACTTTAAGGCTTGCTTGTCCCACCTTATTTCACAAGAGTGCTGGAGAAGGTTGCCATGTTTGCCTATAAAAGAGGCAATTATTTGAGAGTAAAATAGAGAGAGAACGTGAGTGTGTGCAAGAGAGTGGAGAGAAAGTGAGCTGCAATGGCAGCAGCTGCAAGTGCAGCAAGAGAGTTGATGAGTTGAGTAGAGTGGATGTAATCCTCCTCCTCTACATGTATTTTTGTATCTTTTCTCTAATCTCTAATAATATAGACTCTCTCCCGTGGATGTAGGCAATTTGCCGAACCACGTAAATTATTGTGTCAGTGTGCTTTACCCTCCGATGTCCGCGCATGGGTGACGGATTCCCCAACAGTGACCTCTCTCTCTCTCTCTCTCTATATATATATATATATATATATATATAACTGTTTAAAATAAAAATTTTAATAAGGATATGATAGAAAAAATGAATATTTAATAGCGTGATGGAAAAGGGGTCTGGGGAGGAAAAGATGCAGTATTTGGAAGTCAGGTGAGGTGAGTTTAGGTTTTTTTTTTTTTTAAATAGCTACAGACTTATTTAACCACAACTCACATGAGAGGATGTTTGGAAAAATAATAGATATTATTATTTAAAATATTTTTATTTGAAAATAAGAGATATATTATTTGAAGCTTTTTACAGCATAGTTGAAGCATGAAAACAAACCCAGTACACAGGGGAGAGCGTCGCTAGAATCTGTAGAAATGCTGCTAAACATTTATATAACAACATTAATTATTGCATCAAGGAGGGCAAAACATTGCTGCAACATAGAGGGTCGACAAAGTAGTAACAAAAACGAGAAAGAGAAGGCAGGAGTTTGTACGTACGAGGAGGATGCTTGCTAGTTGGCATTGAGCAATATGGGTAAACTGCTCCACTTTCACTGTGTTCAACACTGGTTCCTCTCTGTTTTTAAGACACCGTACGCCAGGCAGCAACATCAACATTGTCACATCAGTCATCAAGTCCTTTCTCTCTTTCTCAGGTGTTTTTTTAATTCCTAGCGTTGATGGTTTTCTTTGGACATAAAGGCCCAGGGAGAAATCTCTTAACTACCAATGTACCACCCAGCCATGTATTGTAGGAGGAGGCTATTTGACATTGCCATTCAGCCTGAACGTGGATGCGCTTTGAAAGAATATTTGGTAGGAAAAGGTATTTTTTAATATTTTATATACATATATATATATATATATATATATATACATATATATATATATATATGATATTTATATATTCATGTTAAAAATTCATAAAAAATAAAAAATATTTTAATATATCTTTAAATAAAATATATTTTTAAAACAATACTCTCCGTATAATATCAATTAATACACACTTGTTATAAGCTCTAGTCAATACTTATAGAGGTTTATAACTGAGAACAAAAGGGAACTCACGTGCATATATAGTTGGTCTTTTACAAATAATGTTTGATTATATCATATTCATGAGAATTCATGTTTTGATAATAATCAAGATTGGGAAGAACATGTTATACGGCTAGTTTTATAGAATAATATAAATTATATCATGTGATCTCACATAACAGTTTAAACTATTGAATTAAGATGATTTTTTGACATGGTATTAGAGTCTTAATGATCAAGTGGTCACGAGTTTGAATCTTACTACCTCTATTTATTTGATAAAAATCAAGCACAAGATAATATGAGTCTGTGCAAGTTTCAAGTTTAAAAAGTTTTTACTTGAGAGAATATGTTAGAGAATAATATAAATCATATATTAGAATCTCACCTAACAGCTTAAGCTATTGGATTGAGATGATTCTTTAACGGCTAGTATTTTTTATAAACAACAATAATAATAAAAAATATACAGATCTACGGTCAACAATTATTATAAACCAAGGAAAAAAAAACATTACCAGGACACCATAATAATAAGAATGCATAATTATATTCATGCTATAAATTATCTTATCCACTAGCTAGTCATTATTATATTATCATGTAAACCAACAATCCAAACAACATCAATAACATCAACTCAATATAAGAAGTTATCCAATCAACATGCCTATATATCCTCTCTCCTCACCAATGCAAGTTTCATGGATGATAAGGTGAAAGTTATCCAATCAAATCACTTGGTACTTTGCAGGCCTAATTGGATCAGCTGAATTGTTCAAAAAAATAATTGGATTATAGCTTATCAAACACAGAGGTATAGCTAGTGCTTATTCTTAAAAAAATATATTGTATATTAGTTATAGCTCAGAAGCTCGTTGGGAGTTATATGATCGACGGCCATTAATATAACCCACCATTACACCTGGATGGCAATTTAATGATTTTCATTTAAGAAAAAAATTGAAATGAAAGTTAATTTTCTTACAATTTCTCTCAAAATTCAAATATACAATTATTATTGCTGCTGTAATCTTATGCTTTGCTTTGGTTAGCCATGCCAATAACAAAGCAAACCCTACAGAGCAACTAATTAATTATCATTAAATTGAAAATGGCTTTCTTCATTATCCTAGGTAATGTCTCAAAGCTTAGATTCAAACCCGTAATTATACAAGTCACCATTCACATTGTGATTTTGTTGACGATGATGGTGATAACTTGCTGCATCGTAAGCGAAAGAAATCTAGAATATTACAATTCGAGTCCCTCAGAAAGAGACGTAAGTTTAGAAATTGTGCGCAAGTTGGTATGCAAAGTGGAAGCCAAGAGCGATATACATACAATGAACATAAAAAATCTCACATGAAATGATCTTCTTAAATTCATTCCACTTGGTATTTATCATATATAATTAATATGCGGGCCGGGTAGATAAATCTCTATTTTTATTATACTTTTATTTTACATCGTATTTATCATGCATAATTAAAAACAAATATTATTGTTTTTAATAATTTAAAACTCATTCTCTTATTTATTATAATTTTTTTATTAAAAGTCATTAATTTTATCATCAAAGAATTCCTAGTTAAATCCCATAAAATAAATTATTTTACAGATGATGAGTTTTTTATATATTACCATCCATCAACTTTTTAAATACTGAAAAAACAAATATTAACATGAGCGTGTGATTAATCTCTAGCACTATTTTTTTTTTATTCTTAAGCATATTAAATTTTAAATCACCATCATTTATATATATAAATATAGAAGGTGCATGGTTAATATAGCTAAATTGCTGGGGGGTGGGGGGGGGTTTATCACAATTTCCTCTTGGTCTTCCAAGTTTCAAAAACTTTAATGAACGAAGACAAAGATTTCACGCATATTTTTTTTTTAATTTGATATCTGACTAGTACATATATATGGTTAAATAAACGTACATTGCACAAAAATTGTCTGAAGTATTGGCCAAAAATTAAGAAAATCTGCATAATCGATCTAGCTAGGTGGTGGAGGCTCTGGAACCGATAACACGTACCGTACCGTGTGAATGGAAACTGAGAATTCTGAATCAGTGGTAATTAAATAGAAACAGAAATATCTTGGATAGGCCTTTCAAATTGAAACACCTGATCAGTGGAAAATCGAACCTCACATGAAAATTCCAGTGAGAAAGAGGCCGGTGGATAGGGGAATAATTTCACGAAAGACTAGGATACTCCAGTCGACTGCAAATCAATGCGAAAGTAAATTAATTAATGTACTTTGAGGGGCCTACTGAAATTCAATAATTCAACGATGACCCCATATCCCTGAAGCTAGAATGCACATAGAGGAAATGTATGGACAAGCCCTTCAAACAAGAAATAATTACCATGAGAAAAGGAACTGGTAGCATACCATTAATTGTCTCTCACAATATACACGGCAGTGATCACTCCACGTCTACTTGAACATTATATCAGCTGGAGGCTGGAGCAAATCTTAAGTTACATATGCATGTATAGATAGATGCACAGAAAGATCAGAACTTACAAGCATCTCGTCCACATTTTTAACTTAAAAAACCATGTAAGTGTGTGTGTGTGTGTGTATATATATATATATAAAATGGAAGATATACAGACATGAAAATGGGAGTACAAATTAAATTCTATAACCCACGAAAACACTGAATCTCAATGATGAAGTGGAGCCTGAAAGAGGGGGGTATGTAGGGTATATATGTCGATGAAAATGAGCACTAGAGAAACAAGTAAGTATTACTTTACGTATCTAGTTAAGTACTCTTGGCCTGTTGGATAAATTAGACTGTAGATAAAACTTAAACAAACAAAAAACAAAAGTGGGCATAAACTTTGCAAGACTTAGTCACGGAGAAAAGCTTCAAAAGGGCCCAAAATAGCAAGTGAGGGATCAAAACAAGGAACCTGAAACCCTAGGAGACCCCCTTCTCCACCTTCCCGGGTCACTTGATATGCGAGGACTGGTCATGGCCTTGTCAATTCCATCCCCCATGCCGCCCACTTGAAAATGCTTGTAGAAGACGCAACCTTTATCAACATCTACCATTACTGGCGGTCAGAAGTTCATTTGCTCATTCTCAAAGTGGCTATTGTTCCTTTGATAAAAGAAACAATGACTTGGTCAGTGAGGTTTAAAGATTTTGGTATATTTGGTACCGTGGATTACGATGGATAACTGTTGTGGGCACACCAACAGCCCACCCACACACCACCCGCCTTACAAATCCAACCAAATAATCATCGCACCTCTAGTATTCATTCCCCATGGTACGTAACCCTAGTGAGCCTCTACTAAGTACTAAGAGTATTTATACCCCTAACACCCTTCAATGTTTCAGCACTCAAACCATCTTCTCCTTTCCTTCCCTTGTCTTCCCATTGAGTCTTTTTCTTGAGGCTTTTTATGTTGTTGAGTAAATAGTTCTCCGTGTTCTCTTGAATCTTTCTTTAGCACTTGTCGGTTTGTGCTTAAGAACAGGCGCCAGTAATAGCTTTTTGTACCAAGTGGGTCTTAACTTATTTCCCACTCCTGGACATGGGCTTAAACTTTTAAAGCTTTTTTTATTTATCGTTCGTTATACTTTTTTTCCCTTCACTTTCCCCTCATTGGATAGATTTAGGGTTTGGATTAGGGTTACCTTTGTTAAAGAAAAATAAAGGTAGGAGAGAAAAAGTCCTAATTAGCCAAATAGCTCTCTACTCTGGTCTTTCCCATTTGTTTTGTCATCTCTTTTGCATGGGGATAGTGAGATGATGATGATGATGGTTGCGAAGATCTAAAAGAAATTAACGAAACCAGTCACTGTTTGCCTATGGAGCATCATCAAGATTCACAAGCTTTATTAGGGCTAGTGTGTGGTGATGATGGTGGCTTTTGGTGGTCCCTTTTTTTCAATCCAATAGCCCTTTGAATTGGGAATCTTGATGATGCTGCAGCGGCAATAAATGGCTTATTTATCTCCTTTTCTCCAACTTTACCGGCTCCCAAAGATGAAGGTAAACTCACTAAATACTTTGAAATTGAAATATATACCTTTTTTTTTTACTCAGTTAAATTATTAATCAGCATTCTTGGAGCTTATGTTTCGGTTCACTACTTAATTTGTTGTGGCTATTTTCAGTCATTGATACCTGTTAGGGTTTTGTGTTGTTTAACCCGAACTTGCACCAGAGTTTTGGTAATAGGGTGTAAATCTCCGTGTTCACTGAAGAGATTTGAATTTGTTGTGATGATTCCTTTCGAGTGCTTTTATCTGACTTACTTTTTTCAGGTGATTTTTTGGTGCTGCCACCACCACCACTTGATCTGATCTTATTAAGGATGTCTGTACTTCGGTATGAACCTGTACATCGTTAGACATCGTGGGCCTCTTTTATTTCTTGGATACATGGAGGTTCTTTTGTTCTCTCTATATATATATATGTTTCTTCTCTTATCGTCCTTTCTTTAGATCTTGATCATCATTCCCAGCTGTGTATAATATGTGCAAGTACTGTTCAGATTACTGACAAAGCTTTTAATTTTTCCCAGGGATATGATGTGCTTGAATACACCAAGTCACACATACAATCATTTTGTTGCTCTTTTGTACATGTAGATTTGTAGAGTTTTGATTGTTTCGTTACCTCTTCATGGAAATCTTTAGCTTGATGACGGGAATTTTAGTATTTTGCCTTCCAGTTTCTTATCACCAATATTGTAGTTGTACATTTGAGCATTAAAAGAAGGAATTACCATGTGTTCTTCTAACCATATTCTTGGAAACTATGTTTTGTTTTTTCAGGTTCAGGGAAGATCTTCTGATTTCTCAAAATTTCGGGGTGTGTGTGATAAAATATTCAAGAAAATATCCGTTTAATTTTAAGCTATTTATTAGGGTTTACTAATTTTGTTGTTTATTCTTTCAGATAATAGCTTGTGCCTAGCTTGATAGGCTACATGGTATATAATAGTACACCCATACGAGTTTTTACAAGGTACTATATTTGTTTTTATTTCTAAAGCAAAATAAATATTTTAGATACCATGGGAATGAGATACCTTAATTAGATTGACATTTGATTTTTGTTTTTGCTGTAAATAGTTAATGTATGTACAAAAGATAAACCAATTGGCTGTCTAATATCTTGTGGAATTGCTCAAGTAATCTGATATATACACTACTCAGGAAATTGCTCATGCCATATATAATAATGGGAATTATTTTGTGTTGATCGATCTGGCTGAAAAGAAAGAATTTGCAGCATTGATTGTAGTTCTATTGTAGGAGCTAGATGATGAAGTGGATTATCCACTTTACCCTGTAGGCTTTTAATCGGTACTAGAACCCTTTCTTTTTTTACCGAAACAACTGTTTCTATAAACATTTCAATATTGTCTTAAATTCTTCTCCTTCTCCTTTTGTTCTCTTTCCAATATTTTGGTTGCAATTGTCTTCCTTGTATATATTTATCCACTGTACTCAAGGCTTTTAATCTCATGTACATGTTGCATATTCGATCGATTCATCGCAAGAAACCTGTGTTATCTGATGATCAATCTTGAAAGGAACCATGTTATTGTAAGTGATTTTGTGAGTGATGGATGTCGATGACATCATTCCTGATGTACCAATTCTGTATAATGGTTTAACGTCTGCCATATCTTTTCTTAATTGTCATAAATCTTCTTGCAAGTACCAATTACTATTCAAATTAGTTCCACTATGCAGCTGAGCATACAAATATTTTAACTAAAGCCAGGCATGGAATTGGAACTAATTAACTGTCTCAGAAAGTTTGTATTGTATTTGGATTGCTTTATATTTGATGCTACCTATGTTTTTGGACAATTTAGGGTGTTCTGTTTTTAACATTGGACAATCCTGTGTTCTAGGTGTGCAGTGAAGTGCTTTGGCTGCGGAATGTTTGAGTGATAGTCAATATCTCAAGATCACTCTTTTAAACTCATGATCATCTAGTTGAACGCCCAGTGCCACTTGAATTGGCGCATTGACTTTATTTATAACAAGGGTTTGGATTGAGCCTGCTGTGCTATCTGAAAGAATAAACAACAAAATTAGTAAACCCTAATATTTAGCTGATTTTTTGTAATTTGCATGAGATTCAAGTCAAATGATGTTATTTGCAATGTTTACCTTCATAAGATGAATTTCTTGTTCTTCTTGCATTTGCATTACAGCAATTGACTTGAAGCCGGTGAGTTGGATAGCATCCGCTCATCATAGCAGACAACATCATGTTAATTCAATATATATGGATAGATTCTAATAAATATTCAGTTACTATCATCATTGTTATTTTCTTAGCTAGTAGTTAAAAATGTTGGAAAATCTATCTTTTTTATGTCAATTAGAGCGTAATTGATACCAAGCAAATGTCTAATAATTGATTGAAAAGAAAAGAAAACGCATAAATAATCGAAGCAGCATGGACGAATTCGAAATTTCAAAATGAAAAGGTTGTGATTTTCTTGGATCCTTCTCCCCTCGAGTATAATTCTCCAAGAATGAATAAGTCGATTAGTGACAAGTAATTTAAAATTATCTCTCAACTGATAAATATTCAACTTATTTTTTACAATTCTTTAACCCTCAGGACACTAGTATATATATATCGTTATCCTCTCAAAATTAACTAATGATTCAAGCAAATTTCCGCCAACTCTTTCTGTTTCTTTTTGTCCGTATAAAATAAATTCATTTTCCAATTTCGAACAGAAGATGAGCAATAAACAAATTAACCAAAAACCTAGAAGAAAGTTCATTTTATCAAGTGATCTCATAGCGCCAACAAACAGATTGAGTGTTAATAAGTGATGAATTTTGGCGACTTGAGTTCTCGACAGCGAAAATCTTTATCAACATATGAAGAAATCGAGTCGATAATATTGATGGAACTTTTGAAGTTTTGTTCGTGTAGTCTTCTTCTATTCCCTTTTTTAGTATTGAAAACGCGTGTTATATAAGGAAAAGAGAAATCTCGAAGGATTGACGGAGATTTTCTCTTAGATTTCTAGTTTCAAGCTTGAAAGCTAAACTTATTAAAATCTTCTGAATGTATCATTCTAATACGAAGAATGTGTCCCTAGAATTATTTAAGAAATAAATTATTTTCAATTTACGTGTAAATTGATCCGAGAAAAATAAAGAAAAGAAAAAACAAATAGAGAGGAAACATTAAGAAGATGAATCAAAAGAGGTTATGGTAGTTATTAGTTGTATTGTTGTGTTTTTATACGAGACATCATTAAACTAATTAACTGATCGAAGAAAATGGAGGAAACTAAAACTCGAGGGAAGCCCGTTCCGAACACGCAGAACCATTTTAGTACAAAGTTGATGAAAAATTATGGCTTACACGTTGTTACAAGATTTTTAGGGAAGTTACAAGAAATAAAGTACTACAGTTAAATTTTCCATAATTCAACACTTCTTTTATTACTCTCTAAATGGAAAACATTACAGTGCTTTAGTATTTATTTAGTGTTATACAAACCTTAAATCATCTTATTTTTTTAATTTTTTTTTCTTTTTTAAAAATTCTACCTTTTAAAGTTTTTTACATACAATTTTATCATTTAATATTTTATTGATTTTAAATTAGTTATTCATAATTTATTTTATATTTTTTAAAAATTATCGCAATTTTAAACATATATCTTGACATTTAATTGATACTTAATTTTTACAAACATTTATTTTTATTATCATATCATTAAATATAAAATCTTTTAAAACATAATTTTTTAAACCCAACAAAGTCCGTAACCCGACTCAAAGGTTTTACAAGATAAGCTACAGAACTTTGATCAATTTAATCAGTCATTCAAGTTGTTCTTATACTCATCAGATAAATTAGATCAGGTTAGAACAATTTTTTCAAAGTTAAATTTAAATTAGGGCTAAGTAAAGAGTTAGATTTGAAGAATTTAATGTTGAATTGTTAGATTAAATTTAATAACAATATCAAATAATTTTTTATATCCTAAACACATTTTTTTATGTTATAAAAAATCTTGACCCAATATCTTTTTAATCTAACCTTAGACCTTAGCGTAAAACTAGTTGTAACTAAAATAAAACATGCGGTAATGAATATAATATAATTAATTGCATGCACCGAATTTTACACAAAATAACGAATGAAGCTATTGATTAGGTCATTCTAAGAAAAAAAATAATTAAGTCAACAATTTCGCTAAATCTAAACGTTAAAAAATGTAAATCTCTCAATGCACCTACAAATTAAAATATGTTTTTATCAGAAATGTTAAATCGTTAAGTAACCAACCATCTTTGTCCTTTTACCGTGATGTTTTGAAATTGTTTTTTCTATTCAGAGGGCTGCGTATCTTGGAGAACTGGGGACGTTTCTTTCTTTTCATTGTCCTTTTTTTGAAATCTTTATTTACATATATTAGTGGTTAATTGCTGGATTAATGCTATGATTCTGAAAAATCATGTTCCAAATAGGTTTCTCAAATTATTCCTACTCTCGAATAAGTCGAACTTCGATTACATTCATAAAAAAATAAAAAATAAAATAAAGATAAAGAATCAGAGAAACCCATTTGGGGCATGATTTAGGATTTCTGGCGTTTCTCGGCCGTTGAGCTTCTGGCAGCTCAATGGTCTCTGAGGCTTTATAAACTTTTTGATAGAGTGCCACACGGCCCAACAATAATTCCAGGCAGCGTTTAATGGGCCTAGCTGAAATGATCTCGCTTTTATTTGGGTCAAGTGACAAATTAACCCAATAATTTTTGGTTGCTTTTCTTTAACTTTATTTTTTCCCTTTATTTTGTGGCTCGAGTTAGATACAAAAAATGTATATATATTGTTTTTTTTCTCGAGATAAGATGTAAAAGCATCTTGACATGATTGTTTTTGAAGTTAAATCCATGATCTTTGTACAAGATTGTCTGACAAAGGAGAACAAAATCCTGAATTCTTAATCGTAATCAACAGTAAGATCACGAAATCAAGCAATAAATATGCAGTGATAATTTAGTTTGCTCCGAATCATCATGGACGATTTCTTGTTCCTCCACGTCATATTTTTAACACATTTCGGTTCAGACAGCCAGGAAAAAAAGAAAAAAAAAGAGAAATTGATTTGAACAAAGATACGGGGAATGATGTCTCATGTTCCCATAACGATTCTCTCTCTGCTATAAAATTATGCGGTACATAACGTCATTGCATCAGAACTAGAACAAGCAGATCACATGCGCCTGTGGTATTCTTATCCCCCATGTTCAAAGACAAAAAAAGATTGAGTTAAGTCTTCCCGCAAGGAAATCGGACACGATCATTGTTCAATTAGCTAACGATTACATTGTTAAATAAAGGCATGTGTTCAGTTTCTGCATTTTTTTTTAATTTTTTTCAATTTCAATGCTTTCGATGAGCAGGAAAAAAAAAGATGAAATTTGGACTAGTGCTCGTGAACATTAAAGTTAGTGGCGGACAAAACCATATATAAATTTGGAATCAAAAGAATAGAAAATTAAAGACTTTAAAATGTAGGTCAATCAAGTATAGATTACAAGTTAGCTTGCTTAAGAGAACAGGTTGACCGATATCCCATGATCCTAGATGCTTTCTCTCCTTTATAAATTTGTTTTGGTTTTGTTTTCCATGTGGTAGATGAGCTTTAAATGCCAAAAAAAAAAAAATCTTGCTTGCATGCTATTGTACATGCAGCATTTGAGAGAATTTTGACTAGTCAAGTTATCAGCTAATTAATCACGAACCAAAAATGTCAGGAGAGTAATTAAATCAAAGACCTCACCAAAAAAAAAAAAGAATAAAAAAGGATGAATATTTTTGGAGTGCTTCCTATCCTTTAGACATGGCAAGCAAGCTTTAAGGGAGTTGCCCCAACTTTGCAATGATCAGTTCATTATAATTATAAAAATGCTGTTTCTTATATGGAACCCATGATTGGAAATGCATTGACATCGAAAATCACACAATTACTAATTGTTCTTTAATTTCAACTCCCATTCCACCATTAGTCCTTGATTATGGCTTTCATTTTATCAGACTAGAGTTGATTTTTCTGTGGAAGAAAGCCTTCATATTCAGCAAAAAAAAAAAAAAAATTACCACACACGTAGCTAATCTGTAAGAATTGGTCTGAACATTCAAGTAAGAAACTCATAGAGGAGTTGCTTTCCTTGAAGGTATGATCTATTTGAGTAAGAATGAAGTAACAAACAAAATCGTTACTGTATATGAAGCGAGAAGATCTTCCTGTTTATTGGTTTGATACTTCTACCGCAAGCAAAATCTGCCTGTCTGTAGAAGGACTGGGATTTGTAGCTAGCAGCAAGAACATCGCTTTTTCAATGGGAACAAAGCAGATTGTTTTGCTGAGGAAGATAACTTGTCTAAAAGCAACAAACCTAGTTATAAATTGTGAGAGCATCAGCTTGCTAGACCAAACAACGCATTCTCATCCAAGTGATTCATTTAATTAGGACACAGTGGAACTTCAAGCTCGAATGCATGCAGGTATATGACCAGATCGCATGCATAAATGTTCATGCTTGTTGTTTCTATGAGGTACTATATATGCCTTCAATCTGTCATTGCTTGCAAGAAAATGTTAGCAGTCATAAAACTTGGGCTTCTTTGTTGTTTAGATTACAGTAAAGATCAATTGTTTTTCAATTTTTTCCTTTTCTACTGATTATCTACTCAGCCTTTTGCAACTTACAACATTGAAATGCCACATAAGATCAGTCAGCAAAAAATTAAATTAGAAAGCAAAACATCAAGAAATATATTTCTTTCTCTTCACAAATTTCATACTATGTTTGTAAAAATGCAGGAGGACAAAATCTCAACCGATCGCCATTGTATATCAATCAGATTACAAAATCTATATATTTCCATAACCACAAATTATATCATAGATCATGCATCTTCCGTAGCTTCACATCATGTTCTGGTAGATTTGGTCTGCAATTAAAAATTTACATCTAAGTGGTTTTTTTAAAAAAATAATGGAAGCCGTTATCCTCACCCCTCTATATCTAGTGGTAAGAGGTCCGAGTAAGTGTAGCAGGCAATCTTTCGAGGTTTGCACATAATCATCGGTAAACAAAGCCATTAGTTATTTTGAAGGTTATGTGATCATGTGACGGATATATTCATCATAAAACAAACAATGTGTTGAATTGACCAGATGGGGAAAAATATGTGATTAGACAGAAATGAAGTTAATATACACATATATTGACTGTCCTCTGCTAACACAATCAAGGAGAATAACTATATCTGAATAAAATATCCGAAATAGGAGGCTCGGAATGCATCGAATCATCCTGCTTGATTTTTGTCTTCCTCCGAGTTATCTTTCTAGTGCATCTAGATTCTTATAGCAATGAGAAACTTAAATTTATTCTGGAAAAGGATAGGGCAAGTACTGAAGCCTCTACTTTGACATCAAATAGGCTCTACTTTGAAGATTTAAACCATGTAGTCCACGTGGATGCATGTGATATTATCATCTCAATCAGTAAGAGCTCCCACCAAACTGTAATTTAACAATACCAATATGTTTCAAGTTGTAGCTTGTGCTATTCAAACTTCACAGTAAGTGATTACAAATTTAAGTATACCAATGGTTGCATAATGATGACTGCATTGAGGTGGTGGTTTAAAAATTCAGCGATGATAGCTGAACATTATTAAGATGTTTATCGGTACTGGTTAGATAAAAATAACTAGCAGCTGGAATGTGAAAAAATTGGTTTAGAGGTAAAGATACAGGCTTCTTTTGTTGACAGACTGCAACTTAAAAGGGAAATGTTTGGACAATGTTAGAGGCAAACTTCATGTTATGTGTAGCATGGAATCATAAATTAGGAGTTAAAATAACAACAAAGAAGACTTTGACAATGCAGGGTTAGTAGGAAGGATAGACTATAAGCAGCAATGTTATTATCCTAGATGACGAAACAATAAATTCAAAATCAATAGCAAAGGATGCGACCGAGTAGGACAAAGTTTGCAATCAACTACAAAACTTAATTAAGCTATATTAAGACAAAAAAAATTAACTACTCCATGATCCCAGATTCCTTCTCTTCATTTCTTAATTTGGACGTTTGAGTTCATGTGCAGAATGAGAAAATTAATTCTGTGCTTGTATGGTACTGCAATTTACATTTGAGAAGAATTTTTTCGGGTCAAGTCAGATAATCACAAAGAAAATAAAGATGCCATGGAAACCAATGGGGGGGGGGGGGGGCGGTGATAAGTTTTTA
>Ga0307515_10015769_pt1 | contig 13902 bp, 10 predicted proteins | sample 17_EM_MG_FD_194513 | JGI IMG/M metagenome (GOLD analysis project Ga0307515, IMG submission 194513) | Populus trichocarpa ectomycorrhiza microbial communities from riparian zone in the Pacific Northwest, United States - 17_EM | ecosystem: Host-associated > Plants > Roots > Unclassified | place... | reverse complement strand
AGAGAAAAATGGTGAGTGGTACAGTCATTTTTTTCTCCAAGTATGATCTAGCTACTTCAATCTCTATAGCTTGTGGGTGCACTCATCGGTGATCAGTTTCTCTGAAGCACTGTATGAAAGTAGGGAATTGTCCAAAATAACACCATCACAGCTGCTATCATCCGTGAATAGATGTTTCTGCTGGACATAATTTTCCTTTCAAACAAGCATTATTAGTTTAATGACAATAATGTATCATCCGTGAATAGATGTTTCTGCTGGACATAATTTTCCTTTCAAACAAGCATTATTAGTTTAATGACAATAATGTTACTTTTCTGTGAATCAAATCCAACTCCTAAATTTCTTTTTAATGAAAAATTTATCACCATGTTATTTCTACTCTTGCTTGAATCTCTATCTACTCCACCCTCACCTTTTTTTTTATTATCCTTCTTATGAGTGGTTACAACATATGGAGGATAGACTATCCCAGCCTGTTTCTTTTCTCATTTCTTTTGAATTGTTGACTATTTGATTCGAAATGGCTTTTGAAAGGTCCCTGGTTTGAATCACTGGATCTAATTTTATAGTGGAGGCAAGATAGTGAGATCAATCAGATGAATGGATTTTGCATTTACCTGCCAATGTTTGTCATTTGCAGGGTTCATACTCTCTTACTATGAAGATGATTAATGGAGAAAGTCGTGAACTTACATGCATTTCCTTTGGTTTTCGCATTGGTTCTGCATCATCCGTTTCTGACGTTTAGGTGCCTTGAAGGCTTGCCTCATGGTCTAAGCACCATCACTTCTGTATCCATAGTATATACCTTTTAGCTACCCTAATATTGCTACAATGTCATGATGTGTAATGTATGATTAAGCTCCATTTTCTTAATACGAGGATCAATTCTGTAGCTACGTTATTGAGAATTGCCAATGCCCATTATGTATCCTTTGATGCAGTATGATTGCAGGATGATAGGCTATCTGCTCACTTGAACTTTGGGGTAATTTGTTTTCAAACAGATGACTATTGAATAAAACCGTATGCCATATTGCTCAAATGTAGGAAGGGAATAAAAACTGATGTTGTGATCATTGAAGGATCAACTACATATTTGGTGCAAAATGACTGGTCTGCTAAAGAGAAATCAATTTTCTATGAATGAATAATGCGAGAACACAGATTATTTGCTATGCATGTCCCTGATGTCCCCATGTGTGCTTTGAGACCTGCCTTACAGATCGGATTCCATGCTGCAAAATGCTTTCTGAGAGATGGGAAAAAAGCCCACTTTTCTAAATAACGAGCCCACTTTCTGGTGATTGTTTGGTCACCACATGACGAGGTCCTTTTCTCAGCCTTCGAGGTCCCAAAACTTCATTTTTTACCCTTCTCCTTTTTTGAAATAAAAAAAAATGTTTTTATATCTTTTTAACCATAAAAATAACAACGTTATAACTGGATACAACCATCAATCAACTCCGAAAACTAAATAAAATATAATGCTCAGCCTATAAAACAGAGAGAGAGAGAGAGATATCTTAATGACTTGTGAATTCATCTCACTCAAACTTTCACCTCTTCTTGTACTCTTTAATCTCTGTGCTTACTCCTTCGTTCTTTGTAAAATATATTATTTCTGGGTTTAATTGTTAGATATTTCAATTCATAGTTTTGATGTTTGGGTATATATATATATATATAAAAAAAAAAAAACAGGTGTTAGGTCTAAAATCTACCTCCTCTAACTCGATGGCTAGTTATTGACTATTGCATACAATTGCATGGGGTTTTTTATCCTTGAGATTTTCCGTTCAACTTAACATGAATGATCCTACTCTCAACCCATTACAATTGAGCTTTTCTTACGTTCCATTAAGGTTAATTTGCTGACTAGAGTTGTTGCCTAGAGGCTAGAGGGTTCAGCTTTTCTTTTTCTCCTTCTGAATTACAGGATTTGTTGAAAGTGGGGCAAAAAAAAAAAGAATTTCCAGCACCATCAATGAAAGGGAAAGGAAGCTCCATTAATCAAATATGTTTATCCGTGTTATATTGAAGAGCACAACACCTGTGCTTCTGGCACACCATGTCTACAGGGGTGAAGCTCTGCTGCCTCGGAACCATCCCCCCTGGTGTTCCACCACCAATCAAACTGTGCCACAACATGGCATCAAGGGCATGAGTGCCAATTGCAGGGAAACCAGGCAGTGGTGCCTCTGCCATCCAATTACCTGAAATGAAAAGCACATCCCTTCGCTCATTGTTTGAGGTGGTGTGGTACTCTTCATACCTGATGAGACACCAAGTTGTTGGTAAAAGACCTAAAGGGTCAGGGTCCTCTGATAAAAGGATTGCCATGGACTCCACCTAGCCCCCACAATTTGTGCAGTGATCAATTCATAACTTTAAAAAGCAATCAATTACCCACGCAAAGCTTTTCACTTTTGTGCCACTGGAAACCAAAAGAGAAACCTCCATTGCTGCTTCATGTCCTCTAGTCTCTTCATAAGTCATTCTCAGACAAAATCCACCCTTCCCTCTTCAACTGGTTGTGATCACACCCCATCCATTTTGTGAGCAAAAGAAATGAAATCAATGAAGGGAAGATTCCTAAAGAAATTGAATTTCATTCCAAGTATAAGCACACTGAAACAAGGTCTAGTTTCCCATCTGAACTCCACAGAAAGTTTTTCCTATCAGAACCTGCAGATACCACCAATTTACATACAAGAGGATCACAAAAAAGACATTCTAGCTGGTAGTTTTGGTGTATCAAAGCACAAAACAGAATCAAAAGATGAAGAACTGGATTTGGAACTTAATTTTGTCGACAAGGTGAACATTGCAACCTCCGTATTATCCAATGACAGAGTGCCTGCCATGGACAGTCCTGAGGCTCCAGTCTCAACGGAGATCACCGTGGAGCAAGACACAGAAAATGAAGCTGAGAAAGAGATTGAAGAACATCCATCTCTTTCAGATTTTGAAGAGAAATGTCTTCCAGGAGGAAGCCAGTCTGTAATTCTCTACACAACAAGCTTGCGAAGTATAAGAAAGACATTTGAGGATTGTCATGCTATTCGGTTTTTGTTGGAAAGTTTGAAAGTAATGTTCTACGAGAGAGATGTTTCTTTGCACTTGGAATTCAGGGAGGAACTATGGAGGATACTGGGTGGCAGAGTGATTCCTCCAAGGCTTTTCATAAAGGGAAGGTACATAGGAGGAGCTGATGAAGTGATTGGCTTGCACGAGCAAGGTAGGCTGAAGAAGCTCTTGGTAGGTATACCTCTCAACCTGTCTAATTCCCCATGCAATGGTTGCGGCAACAAGCGATTTGTTGTTTGCTCCAATTGTAATGGCAGTTGTAAGGTCTTTGAAGATGATCAAAATGAGGAGAAGTGCATTAGATGCCCTGAATGTAATGAAAACGGATTGGCTAAGTGCCCCATCTGCAGCTGAAAGTCCAGCTATTCTCCTGAAGCTCTTTGTTGATTCTGTAATGTTTTCCATCTTCCCTAACTATTTCTTCAGTTTATAATATCAGACTGTCTTGTAACTTGTACATTGCTTGGATAGAACCCTGCTGCTTCAGTTGCAGCACAAGATGCTAGGCCTATATATATGAGTGGAGGAGTTGATGAAATGTAACACCAAGTGTCCTGAGTGCTTGCGATAGAGTAGTTAAAGCCCTTTCTGCTGTAGAAAATCTATTGTTATTTCCTTGCTCACCCCCGTTTTTTTTATCTTGTTTTCCTATCTTCTCTAACATTTCTCTTCATTTAAATTTCAGTTGCAATTTACAAGTCTTAAAGTGGAAACATATTGTGGTTAAGAAAAAACGGGAATATATTGATTGCATTTGCATTGGATGTCCTGAGAGTATAGAGAGAGATATGAAGTGACCCTTTGTTGCTGCAAATCTGGCTGCCATTTCTTTCTTGAAGTCATTCTTGATCCTTTTGTCGTATGTAACTTCTGCTGCCTCTTCTTTGTTTCATTTTTATTTATTTTTGTTACAGCATGTTGTTTGTACAATTGTTAGAAACAGATGATGCATTAGGTTGCAAAGATAGACCAAACTGCTATTCTAATTTTACAGGATTCTCAAGTGAGGATTCCTTTTACTTCTCTCAAGGAACTGTATTATGATCTGATCATGTAAGGTAATGATAATTAGTGGAATATCAGACATGTGGAAGCATGATAGAGCTTCATATTAGCAGGCATCTTTTGGATAGTAATGTTGAATTATAGTGTTCTAAGATAAAAATGAAAATAAACCTCAGGAAGCAAGCAGGGAAGGGTGATGACGATACGGGAAAGAATCTATTCAAGGTGGGTTTATGGAGTGTGGAGCCTTGTGGATTTGAGCTTGAATCATTGTCAAGGTAAGTTTGGAATAATAATGGGTTGGGGAGGGGGAGAACATGCACATGGCTCTCCCTAATATCATAAGTAAAGTCACCGGTTGGTAACAAAAGGAAGTTTGGTGCAATAATGGAAAGTGTGAGCTCATTATTATGCTTTCATGCCTATGGCCTTTTATCATGGGCAAGACAACTTTTTGCGTTGTTAAATCGAAGCTACCAGTTGTTGATTCCATGCTTTCTGTCAAATTATGTGGGGAAAATGGGAACAATCAAACTGCATACAAGTAATGGAGTAAGAAATCTTTGATTTCATGCTCTGAATCTTCTGAAAGAAAGCTGTTAATCAAACAAACCTTGGTGTCGAACGTGCATGCACGGTCAGGAGTCAAACTCTTACAATATTTTCTTAGCTTGTGGTGCTCATATCCAAGTGTTCTTCTTCTATACAAGTACAGGATAATTCAAAAGGAAACCAAAGAAATTGTTTAAATCAGGACATTTCATTTCCATCAACAAATTTTTCTAATTTAACTGCTTCAGTCAGAGCATCAAATGTACTGTTGCACCAAGCAGATGGGCAAGGAATAAAACTTGTACTTGTTGAGACTATAGAGCCAATAATCAGCCTTGAAGAAGGCCCATTTTCACTCATTCAAATACTGAACCTCCTTGTTGAGCTGAGGCCTTGCCTCGCGTGCAATAGCCTGAAACTTCCTCAAACTTGAGTTCATGAAAGTTCATTTTTTCTAAATATTATTATTGGTGGATCTTTTAAATAGATATCTTCAAAATGATTAGGTGAGATTTTAAAATATAATTTATATTATTTTTTAATATATATTTTTAAATAAAAGTTTAATGGGCTTGAAACTTGCATGGATTTACATTATTTTGTGTTTAATTTTTTTTTTAATAAATAGATAATAAGATTCAAACTCGTGACCGCTTGGTTATCAAAGCTCTAATACCATGTCAAAGAACCATCTTAACCCAATAGCTTAAACTATTAGGTGATGTTTTCAAATATAATTTATATTATTCTCTAACACATCCCCTCAAATGAAAACCCTTTGGGCTTGAAGCTTGTGTAAGCTCATATTTTTTTATGTTTAATTTTTATCACATAAATAAGGATGGTGAGATTCAAACTCATAACCGCTTGATTATCAAGACTCTGATACCATCTCAACCTATTATTCTCTATGAGGCCTTTACCAAGCAGGGTTGGTTGTTCTAGCCATTGTTTAAGGCTGCTCTTTTCTCTTGAGGTGATCATAAAATTGCTACCAGGAAGGCTAAGAAACATGTCAAAGGTTGAGCCAAATGGCAACGTACTGAAGGGCTGCAAGTAGCATGTTTCTTCATTATAATTATGGTGCTGTAGCAAGCAGATGCGGTAATCAAGCTGTTATCATTTATCAGTACTCTTCTAACGCCTGTGAATTTCCCAGCGCAAGTGTATCTTATAAAACCAATTTATATAGTTCTCAACTTGATAAAAAAATGCTAGCTCAATGAATTTCTATTATTTTTTTTCCCTGCTGGAACAAGTCATGAGTATTCGTTGTGATCAACATCCTCATCTTCACCTATCCCCGCCATAATCACCATCATTAAGTACTACTAACAGCGAGAGAAATTGATAAAATATTTTCAGTTTCTGAGTCCAAAGAACAGCGTGATGCATGCGCAAACCGCAACAAGTGAATGGAGAATTTCACTCCTTAAGTTGACAAGCAGAAAAGGAGCTTCTAATCAACATTAAATGATGCAGCTATCGTTATCATTTTTACATTAATCTAGTTAAAATTCTTGGTCAGGAATCTTGGTAAGATCATTCAAATACATACAGTATTTCAAACGTTCTCCATGAAAGTGACATGTTCATGCCTTGCTAAGAGGAATAATCCAAACGATGCTTATTGGAAGGGTATATTCTGAACGTGCACAGCTGGGGTAGGAATTCTATAGAAAACCATTTCCCCTCCACACAGCATGATATCACATACGTTACAAATGTTTGTCGTGGCAGCTAAAGGAAGCAACTTTAGGCTGGATGGTTATCTAGAAAAGAAACATGCATTTCAAAGAATCTTTTCATGTCCTTGAATATCAATCCTGCAAAGTTCCTCTTTACAGCTAACACGGCACATGGAAAGGAAATATTTGGTTCCAATCAAATAAGTTGTAAAAGAACCAGAGTCCTTAAATGTTTAAAGCATCAATTTTCTGAAAGAAAAATCTCAAGGGTCAGATTATTGCCATCAGTGGATCGTATGGGAACTTGATGTCAGAAAGGGAGTACAGAACAGTCGAGGAATATTTCCATACCAGTCTACAAAAGTTACTTGTTCTCTTAGAAGGAGAATTTTTTGAGAATCGCCAAAAAGTTTTAAAAGTGAGTTGGAGCTCATTCAATTGAGAGAGATTTTACAGCAATGCACGGAAGCAGCCATTCCCATGAAAGGCTGGCCAAAGAATAAACGGTAGATCATGCCAAATTCCAACAACTACGTGCAAACAAGGGGAAAAAGTGAGGACAGCTCCGTTTAAAGACCAGATTAGAAGAAAAACAACGCGACCCTTTTCTCTTCAAACTCTTCAAAAAGTTGAAAAAGGTCCCTCTTTGTTAATGCCATTCACATCACAAGATACCGTTTGTAAAATGAAACTTTAGTTAGACTAATCACACTTCCTAAGATTTACAGCAAGTCTCTAAACAGTAGCCTCTCATATGGAGCCATTGACTGACTCTGGTGGTGCTGTCAACATTTCTGTCGCATGAGTTTCAGTTAATGGTTGCAAGTGCTGGGTGTAGTGGAACTCAATCTGCAACCGATGATGAAGAGGTTTTGATGCCATCAAACCTTTCTTGATGTCCGCCTGTAATTCCCTGATTGGAATTGCTGCCAAGAAGCTCTTTATGTACTCCTTGCAAGAATCTTTTCCTTGGCACACAACCTCCCCTTCTTCCTCACTCTTTAATGGTTCCTCACTTTTAGATGGTTCTTCAGGATTGGTTATTATTGCCCCTAATATAGAAGCTTCCTCCTCCTTCAGGTTCACCTGCTGCTGATCCTTAGGTTCCACTGTGGCTGGCACATTCTGCTGATCACCCATTGTTTTCTCATCGGATGATTCTGCAGCATTTTGCAACTTGTTAATAATCGTGTTGCTGTCAAATTTCAAAATGTAGGCCTGATTGCATCCCTCATAGAGCCTCTCTCCTAATGTGTCGATAATGTAGTAAGCTTTTGGTTCAACCTTTAGAATGAAAAAATGGTCGTTCCAACTTACAACATACACCTGAGGTTCATCATCGCTTGGACATTCCAATCCAGTGCGGCTTATCTCATCCCAAATGTTATCGAAGGACATGGCGCCTTGCAAAAAGTCAAATCTTCCCTCATCCATCCCTTCTGGATGGAAAAACCCGATAAAGGACTTGACAGGGAGTACAGAGAGAAAACGTATCTTGGCTTGGAGAACTGTTTCAAGGTCGAAGTGTTTGTCAGGGAACCGCTCCCTGTAGGTTTCATTCTCACAGAGGTTTCTCCATTCCAAGGACCCTTCTCTGATGAGACTATCAAACTGGGACTTAATGGGCATCAGACCACGGTTATTCTGAAACCAATCAGCAATAACAGCAACAAGGGCTGTACATGCACTTTCACCTGCAGCCCGCTCACTTCGCTGATCAATGGAAGCAAAGAAAACCTCAGTTTGAAGCTTCATCTGCCCATCACGGCTTATCACTTCTTTTTTCTCCCAACTGCCTATGGCAAAATTGTCATCACCAAATTCAGAAACTGATGATCGATTTGCAGATGTATCCTCGTCTGCCTTATGCCACTGCAAAACAGCTACCATTATTTCAATTAACCATGTCTAATTTATGAAATGAATTAGTCATCACAAAACCACCTTTACCATCCTTCAAGATGATCATCAGTATTTTCATTTTTGTACTTTTAATACTGCTAAATTGGAAATAAAAGGCTTTATAAAAGTATGAAAGTAAGGGAAATCAACAGATGACTTACCCCAAGAGCAAGAGATTCATCAGAGCTAAGCTGCCGGCGATCAAAATCAATATCATCCCCCCCTTCTTCTCCATATGCCTTCTTCAACAATGGCTCTCCTTTAGCTTTAGGAGACCTAAAGCTCAACTTCCTCTTCCTCCAAGGTAATATGCTGCGCTTAGAACTTTGCAAGAGAGATGGTGCAGACACTGATGGTGTATAATCATCACTGTGTGAGCAACCCACATCTGACTTGCGATTGCTGTAGTAAACCCAATCTTCATCTTCATCATTTATCGTTGTACTAGAGTGAAAGGGTCCTCCAGCATAGTTTGCAGAAGCCAGTGTGCCATAACTGAATGACTTCCTCACAGTAGAATCTTCCTTGATCTCATCAGACTCTCCTTCCTCCAAATCATCAAGTGACTCAGAATCAAATGGATAGTTATCCTCACCATCCTCGCTCCTGGCAGAGCACCTGCCTTCACTGCCCTCTTCCTCGCGACAGGCCTTTTTTGCTCTCCTGGTAGACACATATCCTGTAAAAATCTTTACCTTTCTGAGACCAGCTTTAATTGCAGAAAGCTCATCCTTTTCAGTTGAGACAGCTTCTCCAGATTGAGGTGGCGATGGAACTGGAACTATCGCTCTCTGTAATGGCTCAGAGGTCTCGGTAGCAGTTCTCAACTCCAATAAGCTGAGCGATACCTGCATGATTCATACAAGCTGAGGTAAGAAACTATAAAAATTGTGAAAATATTAAAACCAGAAAAGGCAGATTAAATATGTTGCGGGATAATTTTAAAAAACCAGTGAGAATGTGATGGAAATTGGAAGAAATTCAAAGGCACATACACAGAGCAAGGGTTGAGGCTCGGCCACACCAGCAGAGACCACAAGAGGAAGTCTTAACTCAACCTCTTTCTGTTCAGCTGTAGATGCAAATTCAGCAAGGTTCACTGTTGCTGTTCCAACAACAGGAACCTTGTTCTTCTGCCCTTGGTTCCCACCCTGGATCAGAAAACAAAACAGCTAAGTTCCCCAGAAAGTTAACAAGTTTAAAAACGCAAAACTATCAGCCAAAAAAACCTCAAACATATCCAAAAGACCCAAGCTTTGTCAAGTCAAAATGATCAGAGAAAAAATACTCCATTAAATCCAACCACCAAATCCTCAAAAATCAATTAAGAATCCTTTGTTCTCCCAAATTGACTACCACAATAACCCACAAAACAAAACAAAAATAAAGAACACCCCTTCATATGCTTATATTCTTCAATTAAGAAACCTCTTCATCTCAATTACAAGCAACCCGTAAACTATCAGAAACCAAACACCAAAAAAGAAATTTTAAATTCATCCCTGAATTTTTTTAAAAAAAATCATATCTCAAGTTTCATAAACGCTATCAATTTCACAGTCCACATGAATTTTCCTAGTTTCTACAGCAAACCCACAATTTTTCTTTTTCTATCTCAACAGACAAGAAGACAACATCCCACATGATAAATGACAATAACACAAAAGACCCATAAAACATCTTGAGAAGAAAAATAAATTTCTTTGGAGAGAGAAGCAAAAAAGAAAAGAAGAACTCACATTGAAGACAGTGAAAGAGATCTCCCAAGGATGAAACACATTTTCTTTATAAGCAGACAAAGTACACAAACTCTCGAACTCCTCATCCCACTCCACCAAAACGCCACCGTTTTCCCCCTCCGCACCACAAACCTCCACTTCTTTCGTAAAATTCCTCTTCACCGCCGTCCTCCTCAACGAACTCAAGGCCAATTTGGGTCCTTTCCACCTAATCTCCACCGTCAACTTCTCCGACTTATCCTTCAAATCACCTCCTGAAGATGTCCCAGGTGCAGCAGCTACAGCTTCCCGCACTACATCCCAACCCTCCATCCTTCGAACAACGAGCCTCACCTCGTACTTCTTCGAAACCAGCGGTGGCCATGGCCGCCACCTCATCATTTTGACCACCATTCCTCGCAACAAAACAAAAGAAAACTAAAACCTCCTAATTATTGTGAAAATATTCAAAAAAAAACAGAGAGGGTTTGTTTTTTCTATAAACTGGACATAATTTAGTCAATGAAGATGAATGTAAGAAGCAAAATCAGATATGCAAGAGAGAAAACGATGGGATACGCCCTTGTGGATTTTTAGTTTTACAGCGAAGAGGATTTTTTTTCTTTTCTTTTATTTCTCTCTTTATTTATCACGAGCACAGGAGATGGAAAAAAACAGGGTACGATGTGAGAGACAGAAGGGACAGAGAGAGAGTTATATTTGAGAGACGAGAGAGAGAGAGAGAGTTAAGCTAACTATGGTTAAAGTAAGGGAGTTAGGGTCAAGGATGGTACTAGGAAGGGAAGGGATGCATCCCGCATGTAACGGCGTTCTTTTGTTGACAAGGAAGAAGTTGACTTAGCTCCCTATTTTTCTTTTTATTTTTATTTTTATTTATTTGTGTTTCCTATTAATATTGTCTTTGTTTGTTTGGTGTTTCTTTTTTATTTGTTGGATAAACATGTGAATTTTTATTTTTTTTTATATGTTTTGTATAGCTAAGTTGGAATATTTTTATAAAATCATTTTTAATAAAAGAAATTACATCAAAATAATTTTTAGTTGAGAGGAAGTTTTATGTTGTTGCTTGAAAAGTAAAGGTCATTTATTTTTATGGCTCAACTATATTTTAAAAATATTTAAATTTTTTATTTTAAATTAATATTTTTAATTATTTTGATATAATAATGTTAAAAATAAATTTAAAAAAAATTAAAAAAAAATAGTATCTTAATGTATTTTCAAATAAAATATATTTGTAAAATAATTAGTATCATAATTTCCAATACTATTTAAACATGTAAAGGAACATGCATGAGTTTGTTAAAAAGAATATTATGGGACTTAATTAATTTATAAAATCTAAAAAAAAAAACTAAGAAAACAAAATATTAACATCAAATATGATTTCATTATGCATTGAAAATATAAAATATTGTTTCCTGTTAAATTTTGAACTCCAATGTTGGCAAGGGAAAGAGGGAGTTTATTTAAAAACAAAAACACTATGTATAACACGCTTTGACAAAATCATTATTTTTATTATTATTATTAATGTAGGTGTCTGAGTTAGCTTGTGTGTATCTTAACTAATTTTATAGGCTCTAAAATTAACAATCATATAAACCTCTAGTGGTCATCATATTAGCAATCGCAAGACTCGAATTTAAAATTACAGGGAAAGCAACCCTTTAATCCCAAGCTTTTACCACTGACCACTTACTAAATGATTACAAAAACACCATTAAACCATGAAATGCTGGCGTGATTGATCTCTAATAATAATAATAATTTATTTACATAGAATTATAAATTGTATTCGAGGATAAATTGCTTGCCTGATGATGTAAGGTTTTTCAAATCATGATATATATATATATACTTATCACGTTTAGTAATACAATAATAATTATAGTGTATATTAACTAATAAATCATCAATCATAATCGTTACAATCTTAATAAAAATAAGTGTTTCTAATATTATCCTTATTACAACATATTACCATACACTCATCTAAATTACATGTCTAAAGTACGACCATACAAGTGTGTAATTATGTTGTATGAAAAAATAGCACTATTTTAAGAAATAGATCACACATTAATCTATATGGAATTTCAAGATTTTTCAAATATTTACTGACACGTGTGGTAAATATTTTCATTAATATCACCATATGAAAATTAATTCTTTCTCTAACAACCACATGGTTATGTTCAGTGTGTGCATTTTACAAAAAGAAAAATTAATAGACATGATTTTTTAATGTTCACCAAGAATATGGATAGAGCAATGTAAAGATAATTTTACCTTTGCTAAAAAGACTAAGTAAGCATGAAATTGGGGGCGAGATGTTTTTTTTTATGGGATATATTTGGCATTACATATTTGATTGGGGCATAATGGTACGTGAGTTTCCTTTTGTTATAGTATAAATATAATTTTGCCTTTAAAGGCACATGTCATAACCTATTTTTGGGTTTTTTCAAATTACATTTTCTTTTCTTCAAAAAACCAAAATAATGTCGTTTTGAACGGCACTGTTCTCCTTCTTCCATGCCCATACAGAGGTAGGGAAGAAGAAGATTTTAAATCTTTTCCCGCTATTCTCCCTATCTGTCTTGCTCTCCTCACTTGCCCAAAAACACAAGTCGCATCCCATACCCTGCCACCATTAGTGCAAGCCATGACCAGCCACCTTACCCTATGCCAAGACATGGGCAGGGTAGCTACCTTACCTTGCGCCATGGCAGTGGTAAGGTGCCCCTCTCTTCCTGCGACTATAAATACAGAGAAGGGAGAAGACAAAGGGGGGAGGAAAAGAAAAAAAGAAAACCAGAGGGGGCAAAAATTTTGGGAAACGAACTTGAAGAAAAGAACCGAATAGAGAGAAGGAAGCAGGGGATTGTTTGAGAGACGAACAGAGAGGGGAAGACTTGAACTGACAAGAGAATAGAAGGAAAGAACAGAAAAACAAAAGAACAGGGGAGAAGAACAGTAACTTATCTCTCTCTTTGGTTTCTCTCCCTCCACCATTGGAAGCTGCGCCACTGTCATTCTGCTTTGTCACCAGCAGCACCGCCAACGATAGCAGCTCTACCATCGTCAGAGACCGAAGAAGGAGCAGCAGAAACGAGAGCAACAGGAGAACAGAAACAGACAGAGGAAGCCACGCAGAAACAAAGAAAGAAGGAGAACCACCGTCTGGAACCATAGCCCGCCGTGCCATTTTTCCTCTTGATCGTCAACAACAGCAGCCACCGTATGTCAGCTTGAAGGAGGAGGAAGAAAAAAAAAGTACAGAAAACAAAGGCACCTCTACACTGTGAAGAAAACAAATGGCAGTAAACACCGGTTGCAGCGGCAACAGCACAGCCATCCCGCCACCAGCATCTCCGCATGGGACCACCGTCAATCCGCCAACAACAGCAGCCACTATTAGAAACACAAGAAGAAAGGATAAGCATGAGATAGAAGCGACGAGAAGAAGAAACACAGAAAAAAACAGAAACAGAGAAGAAGAAAAAACGCAGAGAAGAAGAAGAAAAGCCAACCACCGTCTAAGTCGTTCTCCGATCAACAACTGCCAGCAGCACCTCCTCGAAGCCACCGCAAGTCCGCCCCTCTTCCTTCTTCTTCGCTGCACCGTCTCCACTGTTCACTGGGCCGAACAAGTCCGGCCCAGCCCAAAATGAGTGGGCCGGGTCCAGCCCGGTCCAAAAAAAAATTCAAAAAAAATATTTTTGAAAATTTGTAATTCTTCCACGTATTTTTCTACTAAATTTTGCTTAACATTGGTTTGTATTTTTACATCGTAAAAATACAAATCCAGTATTAAAATACCCTGTTTTTGTCAAAACATTAAAAAGAAAAAACATGTTTTTGTTTTCATGCATACGGCCAAATCTCTCAAAGCTAAAAACTCATATTCTATTTTCATA
>Ga0307515_10015768_pt1 | contig 13902 bp, 13 predicted proteins | sample 17_EM_MG_FD_194513 | JGI IMG/M metagenome (GOLD analysis project Ga0307515, IMG submission 194513) | Populus trichocarpa ectomycorrhiza microbial communities from riparian zone in the Pacific Northwest, United States - 17_EM | ecosystem: Host-associated > Plants > Roots > Unclassified | place... | reverse complement strand
GTTTTGTTAATCATCATTATAAATCATTTTGATATATCCATACAAGCATTTTAAGTTTCTATGTCCCTATTTCCAAATAAGAAAAACAATAAAAATATTATATTAAGTTTTATAACTTATTTATAAAGTTCATAAAGATGCCATCCATATTAAAAAGGTTTTTACGAGTCGACATTCTAAAACCCCTTAAAAACTTTTTCCTTTTTAAACCGTGTCAAAAAATAAACGTTTTGTTATTCACTTAAAGTATTTGAGATAAATAGACTCGTAACAAGCTATTATTTTAAATTTTAATGAGTAGTAACACATCAATTTTTTTTGTTTACAAAACATATTTTCCTTTCAAATTTTAAACCTTTAGGTCTAATATCATTGATGACACCTATATGTCAATCAAGGATATTAATTTTTTTTATAAGTCCCAAACATTTGTGTCACCAAATCTTACCTCTAGGTACATCAACTCATAATAGTTATTGTTTGGATATTTGGGGTCTGAGTATAAAAATTTCATTCAATAAAAATTATAAGTGAATCTCGGTATTATAGGATAAATAAATTTGAACAAGTTATTATCCATGGGCTGCTGCTACATAAAAAAAATATTTAGCAATGACTCGTCATAAGATTTAAGTTGGATTTAATAATTTCAATAAAAGCTCACCCAATTATTTATTGACATGATTTGATATACTATTGATGTTATAATTAAGAGTAAATAGTGGTGGATATATTAATTCACCAGGTAATTGAAAGTGACAAAGAAGACATTGACTTAGAATTGATAGTCTTAAAATATACTCGTCTACTCAGAGTTTAACTAACTATAATAAATCTATTCTCATCCATGTAGACAAACAACTGATATTAGGTATAATGAACCATTAGAAATAATAATAATAAAAAAAAACAAGTAGCATTGCAGCTTATCTTATTTAGAATCCTTTATAGTAATAATATTTTTTCTTTAAGAAAGATAGTGGGTTGTCGCGATGTCGGATGCAAAAATATTAATATAATATGTAAGTTTAATATTAATTATTTACAATGTTTATACCATTATCTAATCAATATATGACGGAGAGATATTTTTTTAGAATCAAATATCCTCTTTTAATTGCATTGATATATGATTCATAAGACATAGATATATGATTCAACCGAGATTTAGAAACTCTCCTAAGAATTAATCCTAAACGTAACGCTTACGTTCCTGTTTATATATATATATATATTGCTTTTACTTTGTCAACTCAAAAAACATTAAAAATCAGATATTCTATGTAGCAGGACCAAAATCAAGATAAATAACTGAAGCTTTAAAAAAATAATAATTATTAAAGCTTATAAAAAAGCTTGAGATATGTGCATTGCTGCAGTTTTTTTATATATTTTCGTTAATATTTTTTTTTAAATTCTAACATATTGATATATTAAAAAAATTAAATTAACACCCGAGTTTACTAATTGTACACTGAAATATATTTTAAAAAATGAATACCCGATTTTGCTAATTGAATATATTAATTTTATAACGACCAATTTGTATTATAAAAGAATTATTTTGATATCAAAAGCTCTGTCTAACGATAATACTTGTGTAATTAATTTTATTGATATTATCAAACTCAAAAAACAAAAAATAAAAATCAAATATCCTATTTCAGAGCATCAAAATAAAAGGATATATATATATAGAAGGGTTCAACACCCCGTCGAAAACCTCAACCATGATATTTTAATAAATCATTGCTACCAGTTAAGCATGAAAAAAAAAAAAAAACCGAATAAATTAAAAGGAAGAAGCTGATCAGTTCGCCCTTTCTTCAATTGAATTCCCTAACGATTTCCTGTACCAGGAAAGAAAGGTTCGTTATATGGATAACAAAGGAACCGCCAAATTGACGAAACCTTACAACTTCCATTTTGCACCCATTTCTTGTTAACCTCTCTTTCTCATCAGCATCATCATCATCTTCTTCTTCTTCTTCTTCTTCTTCTCTTCTTCTTCTTTGTATCTGCACCAAAACAGAAGACCAAAAGCTCGAGAGAATGTTTAGCTGTTGTTGTTGCTGTTGTTGTTGGGTTAGGTGGCAAGTAGTTGTTGCAGATATGAATCTTTCTTTACAAGGTAATCAGTTTGGAAAGTGTTGCTGAGTTTTCAACTCTTATATCTCACTCATCTATGGATATATACAATATATTATAAATCACTATCACCTACTCCTTAGCTTCACTCTTAATTTATTTTTGGATGTTCTTGCTTCATCGATCACAAATTTCCTAATTCACGGTTTCAATGTGTGACCGAACTTGAACTTTTTTTTTTTATTTGATCGAATGCGTTGGTGGGTCATTGTTTGAAGAGAGAGACGCAGGCGTGAGGGTTTCTTGTAGTTTTCGTCTTGAAAGTAATCTAAATTCTCAACGTTGATATTGATGTTAAAATAGGTTGCTCGAGTTTCTTAGTCGTGTTGTATTAGAGACTCTGGTGACATTTTGTAATTAGTCTGACTACTTAATTAAGCTTTATTGAGATTTGAGAGAGGTAATGCTATACTGGGGAAGCAAGGATCCCCTAGAAGTCCTCGTCCTGATGTTGTGAAAATGAAAGATTATCAGACCAGAAGTTCAGAATGTTTGCCTGGTATTGATCCTATCCTTGGGAGGAGATTGTCGGGAGGGGATAATAATTGGAAAACTAAAGTTGCATTGCTTCATGATTTGAAAAACGAGCATGGAAATCTTGGTTCTTGTAAGGCAGTTTATGTTGGGAAAAGGCACTTGTGGTTCCGTAAGCATGTTAAGTCAATTGCTCTTATGTTTGCATTGATGGGGTCTCTTTTCTTGCTTGATTCTTTCACGGTGTCACTTTTTGATTCGATAAGTCTGCAAAATAGTTCACCCCCAATGACATCAAGCGGTGTTAAGGTACGATGCTGCTTGTTTATAGCACTGACATAACTTTCGGATTTGCATCTTGACAGTGTTGGAAACTGTTCTTAGGAGTTGTGTTCATCATCTACAGCAGTAGATGACAACAACAACAACTGCGTTTTCGAATTAACTATTCACTTCTCTTTCTGTGGTCTATACAATTTACTTATCATTCACATTCTACAGCATACAATTATGCATTGCATTGACATTCCAATTCTGCTATTCAGCTAACGAAGTTGGGACTAGTGGATAATGTTTTAGTCCAAATTTTGCAAATGAACTTCAGTAACATGCGACTTGTTTTTACATTTAGTCATGCAAAGAATTTTTTTTATTTTTTATGATTATATGAGCGCACCTATCTAGGGCCATGGCTTCTACCATCACATAATGGACCATGAACCCTTTTTTTTTTCTTTTTCCCATTCCGCACATTGCTTAGAAGAAAACATTTGCTAGCCTATCATTAAATCTGAAAGATTTATGAATTTAAGAATTTTTAGTTTTTCTTTTTTGTAGATCAAGTTCTCTATGTATCATATAGGATCCAGCCGAATAATTTCTTCTTTTTTTTTAGCAAAAAATATGCAAATTTCAATAAGTTAATAGGTTGGGTGTTTGAGACAGTTACTTAGTTAATTGGTAATTATTGTATCTAAAGGGGGATAGAACTGCATATGCTAATGAAGAGGAACGTTCAGTCCAGATGTATGGTCGGCTCCAAAACTTGGCTTACAGTGCTCTTGCAGAGGTTTGCTTCAAAAATTTTACATTTAACAGATTCATGTTAGATGAGTTTTTGGTATGTAATATCATGAATCTGAAACCCCTTCTCTGCTTTAGAAAGAGTTTAAGCAAGATACATCGAATTTTTGGGAGGAACCACGGAAGGCATCTTTATGGAAACCTTGTGGAGATAGAAAAGATGCAGAAAAATTAGGTAATTTAACATCTTCTGTTTTTGCGTGTAAAAGTAATGTTTAGTGTATAATGAATGGTGATGAAAGTATAAAATCTGGGAAATTAAATGACCAGAAGTACCGTGATTAAGAAAACTATTTTGTTGAGACAGGGCAACCTGACAAAAACAATGGGTACATAATGGTCAGTGCAAATGGTGGTCTCAATCAACAAAGAGTAGCTGTAAGTGTCTAAACCTTTCAGACACATAGGTTAATGTAGTTTTTAATAATTTACTTTTTGAAGTGTCATAGAATTATATTATTGGTTGCTCTGTCTTATTTCGTTGGTTGATCCATCTCAATTGTTTTACAGACTCAAGTTTTATGTTCATGATGATACTACCTTACAGTAGAGTTCTGCATGGATTACATTATTTACGGCAGGATTCATAATCATTTAGCATTTGGTATTTGCTTATTAATTGCTCCCTGCTTAGATTGTTCATGATAGAATGAATAAAAAGGTTTGGGCTAGAGCTTCTCTGATCCTGGGGTTGTATTTTCATGTAAACATCACACGATCTTCCTCTCTACAATTCATTATCATCTTTGATTGACAGAATGGTGAAACAGAAAAAGGGAAACAAAGAAAAAAAAATCAGAGATCAATAGGTATATGTTAAAATGGTTTGATTAGATTTGCAAGGGAAACAAGCATTACTGAAGTTGTTAGATTCTCACCACAACGTGCCATGTTTCAGCCACTGCTATGGAGTTAATTGGCAATTTAACACCAACAACTGGAACAATTTGCATACCTACTGGGGAGAATGATTTCTAGTAGAAAAATAGGAACAATAAATACCATGTTTTCTTACATCTCTGTAGGTATGGTCTTAGGATCAATGAGAACATGGGGAAGTAAAGTGAAAGTTAAAAAGTAAGCAGATGTCTTGTATATGAGCCAAAGATGAAGATACAGTCTCTTGCATATTCCATGTACTTAGTTGCAACCTTTTCTTTCGGCAATTTCTAATGAAATCATAACTCATTGAATAGGAAATCTCATCTTCAGGTGGCTAGCTCACATTAGTTGCATCTCCACATGAAGTTAGGTTAGTATATCCAACGGATAGCTCACATTCGGTCTGCATCCACATGAAGTTTGGTTCAATGAATATGATTTTTGGGGATAAAATAAAAGGAATCTACTCAAGCATGAAAAATAAATTTGGAAGTTCCAGAAAACAGATAATACAAAAATAGCTTGGCTTTTTTATGTCTCCATTTTTTAAACAGATAAAGGTCTTTTGAATTGCAACAGCGTGGATAGGTCTTGGATTTCAGTACTCGGAAATGGAGTTATAAGTTCCTCCATGGAATTTAAATTTTTTCTCTTGGCCTTGCACATATTAGAAGAGTGGACTCGTTTTTTTTTTTTTTTTTCTCCTCTCTCTACAAAGGGGATGTTCGAAATTGAGAAGAGGGGACGCTAATGCCAATTGAGCTCTAGCTTATTGGCAGAAGAGTGGAGTTAGTAGATAGCTAAAGGTTGGAATGTGTTCATGGAAGAACTGGAAGAATGACTTTGAAATTATGTGAAACCTATCTTTGTGTGTGACTATAGTTTGATAAAGTACAATGTGGGACTGATGAATTATAACAATTGTTGGAGTCATCATTGAAGAGGAAATACCTCAACAAATAGTCCGGAATGATCAATTTATTAAGATGTTTTAAATCTGAGGCATTTCTTACCATAGCTTTTGTTTTTCCCTTCTAAATCAAATTTATGAAGCCTGGATAATCCATATAGGCTTTTTACCAAATTGATTACAAGATGTAGCAGCATTGAGGTTTTCCTGAAGGAATTTTTTATATTTGAAATTTGATAATCTCAGCTTAATAGAGTTGTTATCTTGCTGGTGAGTGCTTCATGCATCTTTCTATGTCTTTCCTTGCTATCAGAATTGCCATTATATATTTCAGTGACACAATTGTTGCTCATGGCAGATATGCAATGCCATTGCCTTGGCATCTTTACTTAACGCAACCCTAGTTCTTCCCAGATTTCTTTACAGCAATGTATGGAAGGATCCAAGGTCTGATATTATATATACAAATTGCTTCCTCTAATCTATATTACTGCCCTGCTTTCCATGTCATATCTGAATTTGGTCATTGCTCATATAACCTGGTTGCAAAGTGATTTTTAGTCTATTCTGTGTTTGCTGTTTTCTTCATGAACTGCCTTTTCTTTCATAAAATGCTGGCTTATATTATTTTTAAAGGGGGGAGTAAAGCTGTTGTTCAATGGTATTTAAATAAATCTATAGCACTATCTTCTTCATGAGATGATCATGGAAATTCAGTATTACTCTGCAGAAAACTCACCTCTTTCATTTTATGGAAATGCAGCCAATTCGGTGATATCTATCAAGAGGAGTATTTTATGAATATCATGAAGGATGAAGTGAATATCGTAAAGGAGCTTCCTTCTCATTTGAAGTCATTAGATATTGAAGCAATCGGTAGCCTAGTGTGTGATCTTCTTGGTTTCTACGTGCTTAATATAAAGGCAGTGCTATTTCACAGCATTACGTTATCTCCTTTCATCTTGCTTTTGTTAGATTACTGATGCGGACATTGTGAAGGAGGCAACGCCCATCGATTACCTTACAAAAACTCTTCCTCTCCTGCTGCAAAATGGAGTTGTTCACTTTCTTGGATTCGGTAATCGGCTTGGATTTGATCCGTTGCCTTCGAAACTTCAGGTAAAGGACATTACTTGGAGGTTCAAATATTACATAGTTACAGGACAGATATTAAACGCGGAGAAGCTCAACGTTAACAAGAATCTCTTCGCAATGTCTTTGATGTTAGTATAAGTGTTCCAAGATACCTTTTCCCCTTCTAGGCAAGGGTTTCTCCGAAGTGTGACAATTGAACTTGACTGAAGCAACTATCCCTTCGCACCCCAAAACCAGAAAATAACTACGTAATATAAACAGTGATTTCTTTATGAAGTATCCAACTAATACTGAATTAACAAAAAAAGGTCCAAACAAAGCATGGCACTTCGTAGTGAATCGAAATCCTCTGTCCTTTTGCCATTAGCAAAAATATGAAAAAGAAAAATAATCGTTGGATATAGCTGGTCTTTTCTTCTGAAGTATGTTGCATAGTTATCACCTATCCATAACCATCGAAAATAGATTACATTAACAGCTGAAGGAAGCCTGAGGCATTTTATGGTACAAAACATCATGAATGAGAATGATATCTGGAGTTACAGACAAATTCTGCAATCACTCAGAACACGACAGACAGTTATCAGTATCTTAACTAACTTTCTATGAGAGCATTCATTTATTCAATTTTTGTGAAAGCAATCATAGCTTAGTTTATTTGAAAGCCACATCATTTATAGTTTTATAATTGCATTTATATGAAAGAAGCATCATTTATAGTTTTATTAGTGCCTTTGTGATATGAAATATTCTCCAGAAATTAAGGTGCAAATGTAACTTCCATGCATTGAAGTTCGTGCCAAAAATCCAAGAAGCTGGTTCATTGTTGATCAGAAGGATAAGGAAGAATGACGCTGCACAGACTACATTGGACAGACAACTTTTCGGAGAGTTTCTGACTGGCAATCCCTCAAATAAACATGATTCAGCAAGAGGCTCATCTAAATATCTTGCTTTACACCTGAGGTTTGAAGTGGATATGATTGCCTACTCCTTGTGTGATTTTGGAGGAGGGCAAAAGGAGAGAAGGGAACTCCAAGCCTACAGAGAAAGCCATTTCCCTATGCTTATGGAGCGCTTGAAACACTCCATGTATGAATTGCTTCAACTTTATAATTTATATGCACTCTAAGAGATGATCTAAATATGGAATCTCTCTCTTTCATATCACTGATGTTTGCAGGCCTATCTCTTCATCGGTGTTGAGAAACTTGGGGAGATGCCCATTAACACCCGAAGAAGCTGCACTTATGCTTGCTGGTCTTGGAGTCAAACATGGAACTTACATTTATCTTGCTAGTTCTCATATATATGGGGGAAAATTTAGGATGCATTCATTCACTAACCTCTATCCTAACTTAGTCACAAAGGAAACTCTCCTGACACCCAGTGAGCTTGCACCTTTTAGGAATTTCTCTTCGCAGGTAATCAACCATTCTTTGGGCGTGTTCAACTTGAAAATAGTTGGCAAATTCCAGCATGAGCAGTGTTTCGGAACTACTTTTTCATTGACATTGTAGAGAACTGCTTTGATTGCAGCTAGCAGCATTGGATTTTATCGCCTGTGCAACTGCAGATGTCTTTGCCATGACTGATTCTGGAAGCCAACTCTCATCTCTGGTGTCTGGATTCCGCACTTACTATGGCGGTGGTCATGCTCCTACCCTGCGGCCTAACAAGAAGAGGCTAGCAGCAATTTTGTCAGAGAATGGCACCATAGGTTGGAATAGTTTTGAAGATAGAGTAAGAAAGATGATTAAGGATGGTCAGAGTGTTCGCATACGGGGTTTTGGTCGAAGCATTTACAGACAACCAAGGTGCCCAGAATGCATGTGTAAAACATACTAGCATGTTCTCAGGTGCACACTTTTTTCTACCTTCTATTGTTTTGAAATTGATTTGCATCGGCCTAGAATGACATCCCTGCAGGCATCACAATCATGGCTTTGCTCCTCATTTGATGATCATGCCATCAGGAATGCAAATGGCAATGCTGATAGCCTGATGCATCATCTATCCGTTTGTTTAATTGTTTATATAACAGTCGGTTGTATTTGTAAATTTTCTTCCCTTTTGTTCTAATTCCTTTAATTCTTTCCATTTGTATATATAAGACACCTGTTCGATTCAATAATATCTTCCCACTAAATGCATTCCTGATATTAATATTATGATAGGTTGCTCTCTTCTCTCTCCTTTTGCTACATGAACTGGAAGGTTTCAATGTCTTTTCTGAGAGAGCAGAAATGGCAACAGCAGCTCCCCCCTCCCTCCCTCCCCTGGTCCTCACGAGCCCAATACTTTTGAGGAAAAACATTCAAGGCAAAGAGGTTACAAATTTGAACACTCTTTACTGTTCATGAATGCAGGTTTTCTGGCAACTGATAAGAGAATCGGAGGAATCCTTTCAAAACAAAATTTGGTTGAATCTTAGAAAAGAAATCCATCAGAGTGAAAAGTCTCTAGTTGTGAGATGTGAGAACATTGTGCCCTTGGACTGTCGACTTTGTTTTACATTTCTTGATCATTTCCTAATTTGACTTGTGCTAGTCTCTACGATATTGAGAGCAGCATGGTAAATGTTCCTTCTCCATTTAAACGCACCAGGAAGAGATTTTTTTTTACTAACAACTTCTGGGGCAGAATATTGGAGTGGCAATTGAACTGGAATTCTTCAGAGATAAAAAGAGAGTTCTTCAGAGAGTCGAATATTTAATTTCTCCAAAAATCACACCGTTAATTTGGTGATAAATTAGTTTTGTTGTAATAAACCTGACCAACCCAAGTCATATACATAACAAAATCAATGAAAATGAGAGAGGAGAAAGCAGGAAGGAGTCATTCTCTGCAAGCAAAACACATGGATCTTTTGTTTCACTCTTCTTAACTATAGTTGTAATACCCGGTCCCCACATATATTCCTGATCTGGAAATGATGTTTTTCCTCTATCATCTTTCGTTGGAATTGAAGTTAGTTCAAGATGGAGGGAAGAAACGATTAAGGTTGAAAGGAAGGGTGTAGAACTCTTCATTCCTGCTGTCTCCTTTGAATGTCCGAAACTTGACCCACCATGGCATTCCTCTATCCCTAGCACTGTCCTTGTAGTCAAGTGTGTTGTCTAAGAAAACAGCGACTATCAATGCAACAGTTGGGGATGAGAAGAAGATAGTGTTGAGGAAATCGTTGAACTGCACATCAAAAAAACAAAATAATCAATTGCCCTGCGCAATTGTAAAGGAAAGCAGCAATGAGACAATAGTGCACTGCGCACTATAAGAACGCAGAATCATCAGCTTTAACTTGTCATGAGGAGTACACATTCCATATTACTAGATCTGATGTGAGCTGTTTTCATAGTGGATGGTAGAAATTTACCCATCCAGCTCTGGTATGAGCAGGACCATGATAGGCCTTGGAAGTGTATTCTCTAAAGTACTCAGGGACGGACAAACCAAGAAAGAAGGCAACGCCAGTAATGAAAAGGTTTCTCATTGAGTTCATGTTTGTGAATTGCAAAAATGACAACCCCACGGAAGCTGCAAGACAAAAATGTTGCAAATATCAGTTACAAGTGATAAGAACTTGGTAGAATCATGACGATCTCAAAAGAGAAGCAATCCATTACTCACCAACTAGACCAAACAACACGCAATAGACAGCACCAAAAATAGGGAAGGGTATTGATGCAAATAAAGCTCCAAATTTTCCTGCCAGAAGGTGGAAGATCAATTATACAGACGAGTTATTTTTTTATAAATAATAAGCATATACTTGGCTGTATCTCTCACCTAAAATAGAGAAGAATATCATAAAACCAGCTGAGATTTGAATAACCCTGCGGCTTCCGACACGAGTGCTTCCAAGCAACCCGATGTTTTCTCTGTTGTTTTTCTTAAATATTAGTCCCGTTGCATAGAAATGAGAACTTCAAGAGAGATGAACCTATGCTACTTACACAGACACTGTCGAGCCAGTCAATGTTCCAAATAGTCCGTCCAATAGGATCCCAATGCCCTGCCAGCCAATACCACGGCTAAGAACGTGAGCTGGAGGTGGGGTGGCACTTGCTAGACGTGACGCAGCTTTGTATGCTCCAGTTGACTGTCAAAGAAGTCATTAGTCTTGCTTTCACTAACTAACAGAGTAAGATTGACTAAGTTTGTACCATTACCTCAATCAATGAGACAAAAACAGCAGCCATCATTCCGAAACAATGACCGGCATCAAAGGTGGGAGCACCCCATTGAAGAGGATATGGGATCTTTATCCTGAATTTGAAAAAAAGAAAAAACCTTAAGTATCAAAAACAGGTTGTAACAATAATCAGAATCACAGTAATCAGATTAATAATGTCAAGAAATTTTCTAAGTCTTTGAATAGTTGTTCTCATATCAAATTGTTTTGAATCACATTTTGAAATCGGCATGCACTCGCATATGTTTTTTCCTATACATGCACATATCTAACTCAGGCAATAGGGGTTCCAGACATTAAGAAACTTATTATATATCCTCCGGTGCAAATAAGAAATGTGAAAATATTTATAATCCAAACACAGAAAAGAGCGAGTTACCAACCATGGAGCAGAAGAAATGAGGTAGGCTTTATCAGTTCGACAGTTAATTTGGGTGATTTCTGGACGATGTTTGTATGCACCACTGGCTGTCAGGAGGTGTGCATATGCCCATATCACTGTGATTGATATAAGGAGAGCAAACCGCTCCAGTATTGGCAGTTGTTTTGTCTGGAAACCTTTCAAGTACTGCACCGTGCACAGCAAAATAAAACCAAATAAAAATTAGAAAGAACCAAGAGTGACTAAGTTGAACTAGTTCCTGGAAAAATGGAAAAGGTACTAAAATTTTAGTCTCTTTAATCCTTAATATTGCATATACAGAACCAAGAGTGACTAAGTTTTGATGTGTATTGTTCTGTGAAGCTAAAAAGTTCAAACTCTAACAAAAGTATTGACACTAGGATTAGGTGTAACACCTGGGAGCAGGTTATAAACAGGATAAGCATGGGGATGCCAATTTCTACACACCGTCCAGTCTGAAACGGATTCACCAAAAAAAGAAGCAACAACAGTCAGAACAACTAAGATGTAGAACGATGGCAAGAAAATCCTGCAAAAAGAAAAAAAAATGCCAGTGAAATTGTCACTGTACCACAGGGAAGCCTCTATCAAACAGACCAAAACCTACTAATGCAATGACTGGAACCATTCCAATTGGACTGAAGAACCTGAAAGGAAAATAAGATCAATAAAGCAGCAACAAAAGTAATGCTAAAATTTGTTTTCATGATCAGTAGTAGTACCTGGAACAAATGGCCCATAGTTGACTGTATCCTAGAATTATCTGTATACTTGATGACACTATCAGAGCACCTTGGACTGCTCTCATTGTGCTAAGAAATCTCTGACAAATACAAAATACACTTCCATTAGTTTTTGATCTGATTATAACATGACAAATCATCAAAACAAGGAGTATTTGGAATAACTCAATAGTCAATCCAACACTTTGTACAATTTTTGCCCCTCCAAACTATTGTAAACACACACAAACAATTCATGGATTCCATTCATTCGCTCTATAATTACTAGTACTATCACATTTGCATTTATATCACTTATTATTATTTTTATTTTTACATTTTGGATACAGAATTGAAGTCACCGGTTTTATTTGATTTGACTTGGATTCGGAGAATTTAGATACAGCACAGCCTTGTAAATAGTGAAGCCAATTAAATGAGTGGGTCACAACAAAGTTGACGAAAGGGACCTCTTGATCCTTCTGGGTTCTCACGATGGACTTAACTGTAAAGTGAAAGATTTTCTACTATATTCAGAACTGTAAAAGAAGAAAAGAAAAACGAGACTAACCAAATGGTCATCAGGAATTTTTGTCAAAGATGGGTCATGTATTATTGACACAATGGGGACCATGAATGCATAAGACCCTCCAATTACGGTCGGTAAACGCGTCCCAAACAGTGTTTGTAGAAGTGTGTTGATCCCTTCAACAAAAAGCAGAGTCTGCACCACCCTCACTTTATCACCCTGAAACACACCGTATTAGCCCAAAACGAAAACAAATAAATAGATAAATAAAGATCCTCTTTCACAGGTCTAATTGATCTACTTGAAGTTAAAAACAAATGGTAGGTTCTTTCAGGTCATATGCCCAATGTACGAATTTTTAAAGCAATGGATACATAGAAATCGGAAGAAGGAGATAGTAAAAATCGACTCACATGATTTCCACCCATCAAAGGAACAAGAAATGAAGGGATCATAACAGCAGTTCCTAAAGCCAAGATATAATGCTGAAAACCCAAAGCTATAGACTCTCCTGCTTCCACAAACACCAAGTTAGAAAAGAGGAGACTAAAACAAGCTAAAAAGACTTGATATTCACAAAAAAAACAAAACATACCCCAAGATGGGTTAGAATCGATACAGTACTCTAAGCCTTGAAGTTGGTCCATTGGAGGGTGACTTATCTCTTCTGGTTTTGGATCAGCTGCCATTGTTTATAATCCCCTCAAAACCACCCTTGTTTTTACTTCTTAAGCTCAAAACTCAAAAAGGGTATCCACTAAATGAATCAAAAAATCGATAGATAAGCTAGGGGAGAAAGAAAGGGACACCCTCAAGTACTGATGATCTCAAGAGAGTCCTAGCCAGTTAAAGCACAGGGAAACAAAGGAATGCAGTTTGATTCACTGGATGAGAATGAAAAAGAAAGAACGAAAGACAAAAGCAAAAAAGGGTTAAAGAGAAAGAGATGGAAAGGCAAGCAAGAAAGAAAGAAAGAAATAGAGAGAGAGTACAAATTGAGAGAGAGAACTGGCACTTGCCGCGCACTCAACTTGCCTTTCTTTCTCTCTACAGGGTTTATGCCTATCTATATTTATGTGCCTTTTCTTTTTCTTTTTTTTGGCAAAACCAATAGTTAACGTTAACTTCTTCGACATTCCCTAAACTGCCCTTTAAGTAACTCTCTCAAGCTGAATATTACCGTTGCCTGACTGCCTCCCTCTTCCTCCTCCATGATAAATTTATTCAACTGAGTAGTTGTTGTGTCTGCACATTTATTTATTACCATGAATGAAGACATAAATAGAAGCACGCAGCCTCCTCTGCCCACGTGTAACTGTAACTCAGAATGTTTCTACTCTTTTTTTCTTTCTGTTTTTTAACTTTATTATGCATATAATAAATAGTAATTTTTCAAAACACGAAAAGTAAGGTATAGAAACGATTAAATTATAGGATGTTCTGATAATATGAAATACCATC
>Ga0307515_10015767_pt1 | contig 13903 bp, 13 predicted proteins | sample 17_EM_MG_FD_194513 | JGI IMG/M metagenome (GOLD analysis project Ga0307515, IMG submission 194513) | Populus trichocarpa ectomycorrhiza microbial communities from riparian zone in the Pacific Northwest, United States - 17_EM | ecosystem: Host-associated > Plants > Roots > Unclassified | place... | reverse complement strand
CTACGCCGACGCGCATGAGGGGCTCGCGCCCGTCGTGGCGATGCCCGACCAGCTCGGTAGCCCTTGGGCCAATCCGATGTGCCTCGACTCTTCGCGCGGCAAGTCGTTGACCTACCTGTCGGCCGACGTGCCTTCCTGGATCGACGAGAACCTGTCGGTGGCGGTGGACCGCAGGTCCTGGGCCTTCGGGGGGTTTTCGCAGGGCGGTACGTGTTCGCTGATCATGGCCGTCAACGCCCCCGCGGTCTACGGGCGCTTCATCGACCTCAGTGGGGAGGTCGAGCCTACGATCGGCACTCACCAGGAGACGCTCGACGACGCCTTCGGGGGCGACGCGGTGGCCTTCGACGCGGTGAACCCGCTCGACGTGATGGCCCGCGAGCGCTTCACGGAGACCGCTGGGCGCTTCGTGGTCGGCGAGACGGACACGGGCATGGCGGCGGGTCTTGAGGAGCTCTACGTGGCCGCTCAGGCGGCCGGGATGTCGGTCGAGTTCCAGAAGGTCCCCGGTGGGCACGACATGAACGCGTGGCGGACCGGCATGCGCGAGTCCCTGCCCTGGCTCGGTGACCATGTCGGGCTGACCGCGCCCCTGTGACCGTCCACAAGGGACGTTCGTCCGGGTAGGTTCGGGCCATGCCCATAAGGTTGGTACGCGCTCCCGAGCCCTATGCACCACTCGACGGCGACGGCCCCTCGCTCTTCCTCGCCGGCGGGATCACGGCGGTGGGGGACTGGCAGTCGCGTGCCGAGCTGCTTCTCGGCCGCGCCGACTTTCCCGTCACGGTCTTCAACCCGCGGCGGGCGGACTTCGACGTCACGCGGATCGGCGACACCGTCGAGCAGATCGCCTGGGAGCACCGGCTTCTGCGCTTGGCCGACCTGGTGCTCTTCTGGTTCGCCGACGGTCCTTCGGTGCAGCCCATCACGCTCTTCGAGCTCGGCGGGGCTATCGAGCGGGCCGGGCGGGTCGTCGTCGGCGCGCATCCGACGTACTCGCGCGTCCTCGACATTCACGAGCAGGTGCGGCTGGTGCGGCCGGAGCTGGAAGTGCACGAGAGCCTGGAGGGGCTGGTGGGGGAGGCCCTCGGCGTGCTGCGCGGATGGGCCGGCTAGCGCTTCCGGGCATGAGAAAACCGGCGCCCCTGCGGGCGCCGGTTTAGTGTCGTGTCCCCCGCGACCTCGTCAGGCCGCTTCGAGGCCCCCGTCACGGGCCAGGTCGCGCAGACGCGCGAGAGCCTGGATCTCCAGCTGGCGGATGCGCTCGCGGGAGAGGGAGAAACGGTTCGCGACCTCCGTGAGCGAGTGCTCACGGCCGTCTTCGAGCCCGTACCGGGCCTTCACGATTCCCGCCGAACGGTCGTCCAAGTGGTTGAGCATCAGGTCGATGCGCTCGCGCTCAAGCCCGGCGATGACCACGTCCTCCGGCGAAGGCTCGTCGGAGTCGGCGACCAGGTCGCCGAGGTTGGTGTCCCCGTCGTCACCGATCGGGGTGTCCAGCGACACCGTGTCCTGGGACCAGCGGATCAGCTCGTTGACGCGTTCGACCGTGACACCCAGAGCCTGGGCGATCTGGTCGGGCTCGGGGTCCGCCCCGAGCTCGCGGGTGAGCTGCCTGGCCATGTTGCGCATGCGGTTGACGTCTTCGACCAGGTGCACCGGGAGGCGGACGGTGCGCTCCTGCTGGGCGATGGCCCGCGAGATCGCCTGCCGGATCCACCAGGTCGCATAGGTCGAGAACTTGAACCCCCGCTGGTAGTCGAACTTCTCCACCGCGCGCACAAGTCCGGTGTTGCCCTCCTGGATCAGGTCCAGCATGGGCATGCCGCTTCGCACGTACCGGCGGGCGATCGAGACGACCAGTCGCAGGTTCGCCTTGATGAACTGCTCCTTGGCCCTTTGGCCATCGAGCACAATGCGGTTAAGCTCGCTGGCGGTAGCTCCATCGGGAATCTGATCGTCAGCAAGGAGTCGTTGCGCGTACAAGCCCGCCTCGACCGCCCTGGCGAGGTCGACCTCTCCGGCCGCGTCGAGCAGCGGGGTCTTCGAGATCTCGTGCAGGTACACGCCGACCAGGTCGCGCTCTTCTGCGACCTCGTCAGTACGGATAGCCTTCGTCGCCGTGTCCACGCTCAAGGGTCCTCCAACCTCGTTCGTCCCCCATCGCACCGGTGGTGCCATCATCACAACAGATGGGCCGGGGCGTTGATTCCGTCTTCAGGGCGGGTGCTGCATGTCCTGCATCACTCGTTACCTGATATTGACGTTCTTGAGACGCACCACGGATGCCCTCGTGACGACGATGCGGCGCTCGTCACTCTGATACCCGTCGTGGATCTCTTCTACCTACAGCTACACGCGTTATCTCGGGGAAAGGTTGAGCGTCCACCCGATAGAGGTGACGCTCACTGGCTATGACGTCGGCCACTATCACCTCCTCGGGCGCTCATCGCGACGACCGGCGCCGGTCCCGAACGGCCTTCGCGGTCGCCGCCAAGGCGTCGGCCGCGCGTTGCCGGCCGCGTGCGGCCAGCCCCACGAAGAGGCAGTCGATGACCGTCAACTGGGCGATGCGGCTGGCCGTCGCACCCGACCGGTATGTGGTCTCCCCCGCAGCCGTGGTCAGGACGTGATCGACGACACCCGAAACCGTCGACCGCGGGAAGTTCGTGAGGGCCACCGTAGTGACACCGCGCTCGGCGGCGAGGCGGAGAACGTCGACGATGTCGTGCGTCTCGCCGGTGTGGGTGATCCCGAAGGCGACGTCGCCCGGCTTGAGCAGGGCCGCGCCCGTGAGCGCGGAGTGGACGTCGGTCCAGCAGTTCGCCGTGCGGGCGATGCGGTGCAGTTTCTGGTGGAAGTCGGCGGCGACGAAACCGGATGCGCCGACACCGAACACGTCGACCCGCCCGGCCGTGGCCAGCGCGTCGACGACCTTCGTGCACACGTCGGGGTTGAGCTGCTCGACGGTGTCGGCGACGGCCCGCGTGTCGTGGAAGCCGATCGTGGCGATGATGCGCTGCATGTCCGCGCCGGCCGGAATGTCCCCGCCGATCACCTTCGGGTCGGGCGTCGTCGGCCTGCGCGCGACCGCCTCTGCGGCCCGCAGACGCAACTGGCGGTGGCCGGAGAGCCCGATCGAACGGCAGAAGCGGATGACGGTCGCCTCGGACGTGTGCGCCGCGGCGGCCAGATCGGTGATCGTGTAGCCCGCGAGCGCGGCCGGATCGCCGAGGATCGTGGTGGCGACGCGCTGCTCGGCCTTAGGCAGTGAGGGGAGCACGCCGCGGATCTGCGCGATGAGATCGACCGTGGGAGCGGTCACCCTACTGTCTTGTTTCGCCACACGGAGGACGTTACGGCCATATGACAACCGTGGTCAACTCGGCCGAAGGTAGCGGGCGCGTGACCGGAACGGGTCGTATTCTCGACGACGTGACGGATCTCTTGGTGTGGATCGACTGTGAAATGACCGGTCTCGACCTGACCGGTGACGCCCCCGACGCCCTCATCGAGGTCGCGGCCCTGGTCACCGACCCCGACCTCAACGTGCTCGGGGAAGGCGTCGACGTCGTCATCCACGCCGGCGACGAGTACCTGGACCGCATGCTGCCCGTCGTGCAGGAGATGCACGCCAAGTCCGGGCTCACCGAGGAGGTGCGCGCCTCGACGGTGACCGTCGCCGAGGCCGAGCGCCTCGTCATGGACTACATCCGCGAGTGGGTGCCCGACCCGCGCAGCGCGCCCCTGTGCGGCAACTCCATCGCCACCGACCGCGGCTTCATCGCCCGCGACATGCCCGAGCTGCACGAACACCTCCACTACCGGATGATCGACGTGTCCTCGGTCAAGGAGCTCACCCGCCGCTGGTACCCGCGCGTCTACTTCAGCCAGCCGCAGAAGGGGCTCGCGCACCGAGCGCTCGCCGACATCCGCGACAGCATCCGCGAGCTGGAGTACTACCGGCGCGCGGTGTTCGTCCCGCAGCCCGGGCCCGACAGCGAGACCGCCCGCGCCATCGCCGACGAACTCGGCGTCGAATAGCACCGGTCCCGCCGCGGGACAAGGATTCGCGCACCGTCCACATGGGTATCGGGAGCCCATGGGTATCGGAGGCGCAATCTTTCTCATCGTGCTCGGCGCGATCCTGTCCTTCGCCGTGGAGTGGGAACTCTCCTGGCTGGACCTGGAGGTCGCCGGGCTCATCATCATGGCCGCCGGCGTGCTCTGGCTGGTCCTCTTCTTCCGCGTCTGGAACCGGCGCCGGGCCGAGCGGCGCGCGCGTCGCACGGTCGTCGAGGAACGCCGCGTCCCCCGGACCGTCATCGACGAAGAACGCATCCCGCAGACCGTCGTCGAGGAGCGCCGCGTCCCGCGCGGCGACTTCGACGACCGGCAGGACGAACCGCCGGCCCGCCGGCGCGTGATCCGCCGGGGTGAGCGCACGTGATGGCCGTCGTCGCCGCGGTCCTGTTCGGGCTCGCGCTGATCTTCCAGCTCGCCGACGTGAGTCTTGAGCTCATCACGGCGGGAGTGCTGACCACGGCGGGCCTCCTGTGCGTCGCCCTGCACCTGGCCGGAGTGCCCAAGGCGGGTTCCTGGCGCGGTCGCAGGCCCTGGCGCAGGCGCTGACGGGTCCCGTCCGCCCCAAGGGACGGGACCCGGACCCGCGACCGGCGCCTGGGGAGCAGACACGGCGGCCGGGGAGGCCGAGCAGACCTTGACCGACGGCCTCCCTGTCGGGTCGCGCCAACTGTCGGCGCGGGCGCCACGCGCACGCCACGATCACGCCACAGTCCCGCTACAGGAAGGATCGGGCCGTCACTCCAGCGGGCGGGTCCGGCCACTTCAGGGGAAACCCGGATGGCGAGCCGCACGATCATCGGGAAAGATGCGTGCTGTTCACTATTTCCCGGGGAGTAGACAGTGCTCAAGGAGCAGATCACCAGAGGCCTCGACTGGATCGACTACGCCCGGCGTGGTCCCTCCGACGAGGACCGTCCGAGGATGCTGCGCATCGTCTACCGCTGGTGGCTGGTGGCCTTCGCGCTGAAGATCCTCGGCTCGACCTGGGACGTGTCCTGGCACTTCAAATGGCTGCGCGACGACCTCGCGCCGCCGCACATGCTGAACACGATCGGCACCATCATGGTCGTCGTACTGGTGACCTGCCACACGTACACCGGGTTCGGCGTCGACAAGGTCTCGCTGCGCCTGATGCAGCTCGGGACCGGCGTGTTCCTGGTGTCGATCCCGATCGACGTGATCAACCACGCCGTCAACGGTCTCGACATCACGGCCTGGTCGTTCTCGCACGCCGGCCTGTACGTCGGCACCGCGATCATGATCGTCGGAGCCCTGCGGGCCTACTGGCTGTTCGGGCCGAAGGAGTGGATGGCCGAACGCCGCTTCACCATCGCGGCCCTGTGGTTCGCGTTCTTCGAGAACACCCTGTTCCCGAACCAGCACCAGGAATACGGCGTGCTGTCGATCGCGGCGTACATGCGGGGGACCCCGTACGCCGAGCCGGAGCTCCGCTCCTTCGCCGCCGAACAGCTGGGCATGCCCCTCGGCGAGAAGTCCTTCATCGCCTTCGCGCTGCCCATCCCCAACTGGGTCTACCTCGCCTGGGCCGTCGGCGTCGGCATGATCGCCCTGGTCATCGCCCGCAAGATGATCGGCCTGCGCTTCACCGCGACGGCCGTCGCGGGCGCCTACGTCGCCTACCGCTGCGTCGCCTGGGGACTGCTCACGGCGGCGGACTTCCCGCCGTCGGCGGTGCCGTTCATGCTGCTCGGCGGGGCCCTGGCCATCGACCTGGTGATGCTCCGGCCGCTCCCGTGGTGGGCCGAGGCCGTGGCCGGAGGCGTCCTCGCCGCCGGGTTGACCGGCGTCGCACTGTGGATCCAGGGACAGCTCCTCGAAGCGCCCCCGGTCGACTTCGGCGCCTGGTACGGCGGCGCCTCGGTCTGGTACGGCGCCGCGGGCCTCGCGGTCATGTGGCTGACCGTCAACGCGCTCGCCCGGTCCGGCGCCTGGGCCCGCCACATGCGCCCGAGCGCCTTCCACCCGCCCCGCTTCCCGCTGTTGAAAAACCCGGTGGCGGCCGGGGGTTGAGGTACCGCTATGATTGGGCGTCGCCGCTTCGCGAAGCGGCGCGATGGTGGGTGTAGCTCAGCTGGTAGAGCGCCTGGTTGTGGTCCATGAGGTCGCGGGTTCGAGCCCCGTCACTCACCCCATCGAAACCCCGTCCGAACTGCGGTGACGCAGGGAGGGCGGGGTTTTCTCGCGCGCGCGTGCCAAGTCGCTGAATTTCCACCCGTACCCCCATCCGCTCCCCGCCCCTAAGCTGGTCCCGGCGACCTCACCCGGTCGTTCCGGCACCCTCTCAAGGAGATCACCATGCGAGGACGCATCGCCTTATCGCTCCTGACGCTCGCGGCCGTGGTGGCCGCCTCACTGTCGATACCCCCCGAGCCGGCGGCGGCGGGTGACACCGGTGCCGCCGCCGAGAGCAGCGCCCAGTACCGCGTCACCGGGCCGCAGACCCGCGCGGACGCCTCGGCGGTCGCCGCGACCGGCGCGGCGATCGACTTCATCGAGCACGGGACCGTCTTCATCACCGCGACGCCCGGCGAGGTGGCCGCGATCAAGCGGCTCGGGTTCGGCGTCGAGGCGCTGCCCGCGCCCCCGACCGGTGCGCCCGGCGACCCGCACGTCTTAGGCTTCCCGCCGGCGGACTCCGGTTACCACGACTACGACGAGACGCTCGCCGAGATCAACCGGATCGCCACGGCCTACCCGGCGCTGGCCAGCAAGCGCGTCATCGGCCGCTCCTACGAGGGCCGCGACATCGTCGCGCTCAAGATCTCCGACAACGTCGGCACCGACGAGGACGAGCCCGAGGTCCTCTTCAACGCCAACATCCACGCCCGCGAGCACCTCACCACCGAGCAGGCGCTCTACCTGGCGAACCTGTTCACCGCGTCCTACGGCACCGACTCGCGCGTCACCGGCGTCGTGAACAGCCGCGAGTTCTGGATCATCCCGATGCTCAACCCCGACGGCAGCGTCTACGACATCGCGACCGGCTCGTACCGCTCGTGGCGCAAGAACCGGCAGCCGAACTCCGGCTCCTCGGCGGTCGGCACCGACCTGAACCGCAACTTCGGTTACAAGTGGGGCTGCTGCGGCGGTTCGAGCGGCAGTCCGAGCAGTGAGACCTACCGCGGGACCTCGGCCTTCTCCTCGCCGGAGATCCAGGTCTTCCGCGACTTCGTGCTCTCCCGGCGGGTCGGCGGCGTGCAGCAGATCAAGGCCCACATCGACATCCACTCCTACTCGGAGCTGGTCCTGTGGCCCTATGGGTACACCTTTTCCGAGACCGCGGAGGGCATGAGCCAGGACCAGTACGACACGTTCGAGGCGATCGGCAACGAGATGGCCGCCCTCAACGGATACACGCCGGAGCAGTCCAGCGAGCTCTACATCACCGACGGCGACTCCACCGACTGGATGTGGGGCGACCAGCGGATCTGGTCCTACACGTACGAGATGTACCCGGCCTCGCCGAGCCCGGGCTTCTACCCGCCCGACGAGGCGATCCCGACGCAGACCGCGCGCAACAAGAACTCGATCCTGACGCTCGCCGAGTACGCCGACTGCCCCTACCGCGCGATCGGCAAGCAGAACGAGTACTGCCAGGGCGATCCCGACCCCAACGGCGACTTCCAGCTGTCGGTGGCGCCGGGCTCCGGTCAGGTGAACCCCGGCTCGTCGGTGACGGCGACGGTGTCCACATTGACCACCGCCGGGCAGCCGCAGCCGGTGGCCCTGTCGGCGACGGGCCTGCCGAGCGGGACGACGGCCGCGTTCTCGCCGCCGTCGCCGACCTCGGGGGCGTCGTCGACGATGACGGTGCAGACCTCGGCGAGCACGCCGATGGGGACGTACACGGTCACCGTCCAGGGCGCCGGCACGGTCACACGGACGGCGACGTACCAGCTGACGGTCGGCTCGGTCGCGGGCAGCTGTACCGGCTACGAGACGAACCGCAGCGGGACGCTGGCCTCCGGCGCGAGCGCGTACCAGCCGGACGGGTCGTACTTCGAGACCACGGTTTCGGGGCCGCACCGGGCCTGCCTCGACGGGCCGAACGGGACGGACTTCGACCTCTACCTGCAGAAGTGGAACGGCAGCACCTGGACGACGGTCGCGCAGGGCACGTCCTCGCGGCCGGACGAGACGCTGACGTACAACGGCACGGCGGGCCGCTACCGCTACCGCGTCCACGCCTACTCGGGTAGCGGGAGCTACTCGATGGGCTTCGACGCTCCTTAGTGACAATGCCGGTTAGCCAGGGTGCGGGGGCGGCACGCGAGCCGCCCCCGCACCGTCCACAGTCGACCTAGCCGATGTGGGTGAACCTCTCCAGCGCCAGCATCATCGCCTCGGGCCCGATCGCCATCGCCCGCGAGTACGGGTACTCCAGCTCGTACACCGAGAACAGCAGGAGCGCGATCATGCTCGCCGCCGCCGTCACGATCGCCAGGTGCGCCGCCCGTCCCGGGATCCCGAAGAGGAACAGCACGCCCATCACCAGGACGGCGCCGGCCATGAGCACGAGCCACATCACGCCCGACAGCCCGTCCTCGGCGGTGGCGAGCCGCTCGGCCCTGGCGTCGTAGAGGACGCGGATCTGGTCGCGGCCGTCGTCCTTGACGGCGTTCTCGACGTCGCCCTGGGCGTCCCAGCTCGACCACTGGGCCCGGATGCCGTCGGCGATGGACCAGCCGTCGGCGCTCACCTCGACCTGACCGCGCATCTGGTCCCATTCGACGTTGACCACCTGGTCGGCGTACTGCACGCACAGGTCCTGGACCGCGACGCGCTGGGCGTCGGGCAGGTTCTGCGCGTCCCAGTACACCTCGACGACGGCGGCCGACTCGGTGTAGCTGGTTCGCTGAGCCTCGGTCATCTGCTCCCACACCGCGATGAGCACGAAGGCGAGCACGATCGCGTAGAGGACGCTGACGATCTCGAAGACCGAACCGGCCACCTCGTTGTACGGTTCGCGCGTCTGGGGAGGTGAGAACCGCTGCTGCACGAGGGCAAGACCCCCCGCCAGAATGGCGGCGCCGCAGACCACGACCGCCCCGAGCAGCCACACGTTCATCGCTGTACCCCTTATATGACCGGACTTTGGGTTATCTTGCACTAACCTTCAGTCATCATGCGCGTATCTCTGGTCGGCTCGGCGCGGCGTGTGCGCCGTATCCCCCTTTTGTTGTCCTGTGCGGGGGTCGTCGCGGGAGCGGTGGTCTTCGGACTGGCCGTCGTCGGCACGGTCGTGCACGAGGAGGCCTCCGCGGCGTCGACGGGTTCGGCGTGCCTGACGTGGCGCGACCCGGTCTCCGGGGCGCACAAACTGTCCAGAGTGGATCACGGGGACGGTGCGCGGGTGACGGTCGCGGCACTGCCGTACCGGATCAACGCGGTCGGCTTCTCGTCCACTCAGGACATGCTCTACGGCCTGACGCCGACCCGGGACGGGGGTTCGGGCGCCGACCTGATCCGCATCGACCGCGCCGGCCAGACCCGTGACCTGGGCCGGATCAAGGGCGGTGACGACCTGCGCGGCTTCGCGGGCGCCTACGTCGGCGACGTGGTCGGCGACCGGCTCGTCGTGCTCACCGACACCGAGATCGTGTCGGTCGGGATCGACCCGGACGCCGCCGGCGAGTTCGCGTCCATTGTGGAGCGGGTGCGGATCTTCATCCATCCGGACTTCGGCGACTGGTCCTACGACGCCTCCGCCGGCAGGCTGTACGGACTGTCCTCTGTGGGCGGTGGCACGCTCGTCAGCGTCGAACCCGACACCGGCCGCGTCGTCCTGCGGCCGGTACGCGGCCTGCCGGGCCGGGGCTTCTTCGCCGCGACCTTCATCGCGCCCGGCCGCGTCCTGCACGCCGTCGCGGGCGATGTCGACGGCCGTGCGGTCCTCTACCGGATCCCGCTCGACGGCGAGCCGCGAGCCTCGGCGGGCGCGAAGTGGCCGGTCCTCGACTCGGCCGACGCCGCCTACTGCCCGACTCCGGTGGTCACGCCGAGCCCGAGCAGGACGACGCCGTCGCCGTCGAGTCCCTCCCCGACGACGACCAGTCCGCCGCCACCGGCCGCGACACCCCCGCCGCAGGGGGAGGAACCGCCGCCCGACTACGAGCCCACCGACCCGCCGCTGCCACCGCGACTGCCCGCCGAGCTGGCCGTCCCGGTACCCGAGGCCGCCCCGGTCCGGGCCGGCGCGTCCACCGACCCGCATCGCCGCAGGGCGATGGTGGTCGGCGCGGTCCTGATGGCGCTGTCGGGTTCGGCGGGCGCGCGTTCGCTGCGCCGCCGCTGATCAGTACGTGGGCCAGCCCCGGGAGCGCAGGAGGTCGAGGACCTCCTCGCGCCGCCACCTCAGGGACACCCACATCAGCGGGCGGCCCTGCGCGTCGGCGTAGCGCAGCTGCCGGTCGCCCGCGAGGACCTTCGCGATCCGCGAGCGGTCGGCGGTGCGCGTGATCGAACCGGCCCGGACGACGATCCGCTCGGGGCTCACGGTCATCTCGTGCCGCTGCGCCTTCACCGACACCGTCGTCCACACCACGACAAGGGCGATGGCCCACGGCCCGAGCAGTACCGGCTGGAACAGCGGCGAGCCGACGTCCAGGAACAACCCGCCGACGACCACCGGCAGCGCGCCCAGCGCGAGCAGGATCCACGAGATCGGGCTGCGCAGGCCGACCTTCGGCACACCCTCGCGCAGGACCAGCGTCGTCCCCTCGGGCGCGGCCGGCGCCGTCACCGGCCCCGAGGAGACGGCCACGTCCCCGTGCTCCCCGTCCTGGACCGACCACCCGTGCTCCAGCAGCGCCCTCCGCAGGTCCGCGAGGTCGACGCCGGGCAGGATGACCAGGCCGTTCTCACCCCCCGACGGCCCGACGACCTTCAGCATCACCGAGCCCCCGATATGCCGCACCCGCACAAGGCCGCCCGACGCGCGTTCCAGCGCCGACCCCACGCCGCGGCCGGTCACCGCGTCGATCCGCTCACCGGACACCTCCAGGCGCTCCACCTGGTTCGACCGCACGGACCGCTGTATCCGCAGGACGAGCGGCAGCAGCGCATGCCACACGCACAGCGAGATCACCACGGTCCACTGCCCGGCCTGCACCACCGTCCAGATCGCCAGCGGGACGAGGACCACGTCCATCGCGAGCGTGATGAGCAGCAGGCGCTTCAGGGACGGAACCTTGCGGGGCGTCACCGGAACGATCGTCGGCGGCACGGCCCACTCCTCTCACCCGGGGCGGTCAGGGTATCCACTCGCCGCACACGGGTCGCCCGAACCGGCACCAAGCACCCGCCGCCTCACTAATGTGGGAAACCGAACGCACACAGGGGAGCGGCCATGGCGGGGACCGTCGAGCTCGCGCGCGACGTCGCCGCGTGGTGGTGGCGCCTCGGCTTCGACGCCCGCCGCGACGCCCTCCTGCGCTGGGCGGCCATCCTCGGCCGGCGCTCGCCGGAGGTCACCGCGGTCATGCGCGCCGAAGGCGGCAAGGCCGACGCCGACGCGACCATCGAGCTCATCGTCGCCGTCGAGCACCTGCGCTGGGCCGCCAAGCACGCCCACCGCGTCCTGGGCCGCCGCAGAGTCCCCGGCACGTGGCTCGCACCCGAGCAGCGTCCCGAACTCGACTGGCTGCCCTACGGCGTCGTCGGCGTCATCGGACCGTGGAACTTCCCGGTGCTCACGCCCCTGGCCTCGATCGGGTCGGCGCTCGCCGCGGGGAACGCCGTGCTGTTCAAACCCAGCGAGCACTCCCCGGAGGTCGGCGGGCTCCTCGTCGACACCGCGACCGAGGCGATGCGCGGGGCGCCCCTGCTCCAGCTCGTCGAAGGCGGCCCGGAGGCCGGTGCCGCGCTGGTGACCTCGGGCGTCGACAAGATCGCCTTCACCGGCTCGACCGCGACCGCCGCGAAAGTCCTGGCCGCGGCCGCCCCGACGCTCACACCCGTGCTCGCCGAGTGCGGCGGCAAGGACCCGGCGATCGTCGCGGCCGACGCGGACGTCGACGGTGCCGCGGCCTCGGTGCTGTGGGGCGCGATGTTCAACGCCGGGCAGGCGTGCGTCGGCATCGAGCGCGCATACGTCGTCGACGAGGTCTACGACGACTTCGTGCGCGCCGTCGCCGCCAAGGCCGAGCGCCTGACCGCCTCCCGCAGAGGCGAGCTCGGCGCGATCACCGTCCCCGCGCAGCTCGCCGTGATCCGCCGCCACCTCGCCGACGCCGTCGACAGGGGCGCCCGCGTTCTCACCGGCGGGCTGGACGCCGTCACGCCGCCGTATATGCCGCCCACGATCCTCGTCGACGTCCCCGACGACGCCCTCGTCGTCACCGAGGAGACCTTCGGCCCGGTCCTGCCGATCCTGCGCGTCAGGGACCTCGACGCCGCCGTCGCCGGCGCAGAGTCGGGCTCCTACCGCCTGGGCGCGGCCGTCTACGGCGGGAGGGATGCGCGCGCCGCCGCGGCCCGCCTGACCTGCGGGATGGTGTCGGTCAACTCCTCGCTCGGCTTCGCCGGGCAGCCCTGGCTGCCGTTCGGCGGGCGCGGCGGCTCGGGCTTCGGGCGCACCCACGGCGAGGCCGGGCTGCGCGAGTTCGCGGTGCCGCGCTCGACGGTCGTCCGGCGCTTCCGGCAGCCCCTCGACCCGACCGGCTACGAGCGTGGTCCCCTCGCCCTGCCGTTCGCCGAATGGGTGCTGCGCAAGGTCTACGGGCGCGCGCCGAAATTAGTGCGCGCCCACTGTCGAATGCGGCCGGGCCCGTTCGTGTAGACGGTGAAGAACCACCACGGACCCACTTGGAGGAGCCATGCCGCAGTACCTGATCAGCATGTACCAGCCCGACGGCCCCATCCCGCCGCCCGAGGTCCTCGCCGAGGTCATGCGCGGCCTCGGCGAGCTCCGCGAGGAGATCACCGCCGCCGGCGGCTGGGTCTTCGCCGGCGGGCTGCACGAGTCGACCACGGCGACGGTCCTGCGCGCCCGCGACGGCGAGGTCGTCATGACCGACGGACCCTACGTCGAGGGCAAGGAGCACCTGGGCGGCATCACCGTCGTCGAGGCGCCCGAACTCGACACCGTCCTCGCGTGGGCGAGGCGCGAGGCCGAGATCACCGGCCTGCCCGTCGAGGTGCGGCCTTTCCGATTCAACCAATGACTCCTGACGCCATCGCCGCCGTCTTCCGTGCCGAGCACGGGCGCGCGGTGGCGGTCCTGGCCGGCCGCTTCGGTGACCTCGACGTCGCCGAGGAGGCCGTCCAGGACGCCTTCGTCGAGGCGGTCGCGCGCTGGCCGGAGACGGGCCCCCCGCCCAGCCCGGCGGGCTGGATCATCACCACGGCCCGCAACAAGGCCCTCGACCGGCTCCGCCGCGAGTCGGGCCGCGAGGACCGCCATGCCGAGGCCGCGCGCCTCCACGCACCCGCCGAGCCGCGAGAGGAGGGACCCGTGCGCGACGACCGGCTGCGCCTCATCTTCACCTGCTGCCACCCCGCGCTGTCGGCCGAGGCGCGCGTCGCGCTGACCCTGCGCCTGCTCGGCGGGCTGTCCACCGGCGAGATCGCCCGCGCGTTCCTCGTCCCCGAGGCGACGATGGCGCAGCGCCTCGTCCGCGCCAAGGGCAAGATCCGCGATGCCCGCATCCCCTACCGCATCCCGCGCGACGCGGACCTCCCCGAACGGCTCGACGCCGTGCTCGCCGTCGTCTACCTGGTCTTCACCGAAGGCCACGGCGCCAGCTCCGGTGAGGACCTCACCCGTGAAGGGCTGTGCACCGAGGCGATCCGTCTC
>Ga0307515_10015766_pt1 | contig 13904 bp, 2 predicted proteins | sample 17_EM_MG_FD_194513 | JGI IMG/M metagenome (GOLD analysis project Ga0307515, IMG submission 194513) | Populus trichocarpa ectomycorrhiza microbial communities from riparian zone in the Pacific Northwest, United States - 17_EM | ecosystem: Host-associated > Plants > Roots > Unclassified | place... | reverse complement strand
CGGGGGGGCCGGGGGCAATATTATAGCACTAGTAGAAAACGGTAGAACTTAGTTAACAGAACTTAACAGAACTTTACAGCCCTTTTTACTGGCAAGTTGCTATAGATTGCCGTATATTATAGTTATATAATGCGAAGACCTTATAAAACATCGAGCGGTATTACTCCTCTTCTTCTTTCCTTTCTCTAGCTTTAGATCTTCGTTTATAGACAATCTAATTATATAGGCTTACGCGTTCCTCTTTCCGTGCTCGTGCCTTAATTAACTAAGTTGCTAATAGGCTATATCTTTCCTATTAATTGGGATAATCTCTACTTAATAATATATAATAAGCTTATTAGTAAATACGGATACCAGGTTACTAATAAGCAGTTACTATTAAGTAAAGCTCTTATATTACTGATATAGAAGTATAGGGCAGACTTTTAGAATGGTCCTTTAGGTAAAAAGAGGCTCTAGCTATATAAGCGCTACTATCTAGCTTAAAGACTAGGTGCTTTACTTATAATTAATAATAATAATTATATTAACGGCTATTTAAAATTAAAGTACGACCTTACTATTAGCCCTAAAAGTTATAGTAGTAGAATATAACTACTAGCCGTAAAAGCTTATACTTCCGCTAGCAGTTATAAACGCTAGCAATTCTAAGTAGCTAGCTATATTTAAGTCTATATATTAATTAAACAATTCTATAAGAGATTACCTTTTATTAAGCTATAAGTCCTTCTATATTAAGCGATTATATTAAAACCGCATTTAAATAGTAATGCGCTAATATTAAAGACCTTCTCCTTACTATATTTAGTAAAATTAGTCTTACCTATAATATCTAGATATCTATAAATGGAATATTACTACTTAGTATAGTGGCTTCTTTTATTAATAAAGGTAAAAAGCTTTAATTAGTGCTTTTAGACCTTTTATAACTACGAGAATTTTACTCTACTAAGAATACAGTAACGGCCCTAGTGTCAGTAATTTAAAATTATTAATTTAATTATAAGCTTTATAACTACCTCTTATAAAGCCTTTTAGTAGCTAAAAAGTAGCGGCTTTAGTGCGTTAGCTATATTATTAGCCTTACTATTAAGGCTTTAATATATAGTAAAGGCGTAAGTAAGCTTAAACGCTTAATAATCGGCGCGAGCAACTATATTAAATTTAATCTTATATAGTAGAGAGGCTTTATAGGCAAGCTTTATAATATTAATAAATATATTATATAATTAACAAGACGCTATAAGAGCTTTACTAAGAACTAGACTAAGGCCTATATTAAGGACAATTTTTTTTAATTAAGTAAAGCTTCTTCTTATTAAGGACGGAGGCGTTTAGTAGAATTTAACCTATTTTATACTCTACTGCATATTACTTCTTTGCAGAGCGGTTAATAAATATCTACTAGCTTAGAGGAAGCCCGCCAAAAATAGCTATAATCTATCTTAGGACGCGCTTACTAATAAAGATTAGCAGTAATGTGTTTTATTAGTTATTTAGTGATGTTAGTCATCTAGTAGTCCCAAAAACCACTAAAAAGTAGAAAAACTACACCTTAATATCTTAATAACGGCTTAATAAATTACAAAATTACAAAATTAGCCTTTTATATCTATTTTAAACTTCTTATTAGATTTAAAAAAAATCTATTAAGTAGCTCTAAAAATATTATAATTTAGCTTAAAATTGGGGGCTAAAACCTAATATTTTAATAATGGCCAGGCTTATTAAACTAGAACTTTATTAAAAGTCTTAATATAGGTATAAAAGGCTAATTTTGAAATTTTGGAATTTATTATTAAGCTATTATCAAGATATTAAGGTGCAGTTTTTCTACTTTTTAGTGGTTTTAGGGCTACTAGATAACTAATATTACTAAATAACTAATAAAACACGTTAAGTAGAGTAGCTTATTAAGATCCTAAAGCCTTTATAAATACATAGGCTACTCTTATAAATCGCTATAAATTGCTAAAATTGCGACTTAAGCAGACCCTAATTTTTGGCCGCAATAATATACCTAAAAAATCCTAATACTATAACTACTATAAAGCTCTATACAAAGCTCTATATATAAAGGCTCTGCACAAGGCTCTGCGCAAAGCTCTACGTATGGGGATTTTATATAAGGCTCTATAACAAGCTTTACTAGACATATATTATATTCCTAATAGCCTCTATATATGCCTCTGCTAAGTATACCCCCTATATATACCTAAGTAGCCACCTTATTTTTTTAATCATTTTTTCCTTATATTCTTCCTACTTAGGGAGATACTAGGACGGCAGCTAGTAGATAACCGTCGCTAGGACTAAACAACTATAGCTAGAGCTAGACGACCGTGGCTAGAGCTAGACAACTAGCCAGCAAATACTATAAACGATTTAATCGATTAATTGAATTAAGGTAGTATAAATAGGTAGGCATAGGTAGATATAGGTAGATAGGTAGACATAGACAGGCAGGTAGGTACTAGGCCTAGTTAGGAAATCAGTATATAGGTGGATTGTTAAGAATGTCGCTAATTACTAATTTAAAGCCTCTATAAGAGGTTCCCCCTCGTTTTATATTTTATATAGTTATAATATAAATATATTAAGGGGTATATTATAGCAATCTATGGGAATATATAATAATTTAGTTATAATTTATATAGACTGCGAAATGTATAAAACCTATAAAATAGTCTACGCGGGGTGCTGTTAAACGTATAGGCTATATATAGGCTCCGCGTGGGGTGCCGCAAAACGTATAAAACGCATAAGACCATATACGATTGCTCGAATCGTACGTTTTGCACGTTTTGCAGCAAATTGACGTAATCTGCAACAACGTGCCAAAAAAAATCTTGATAAATTAGGTATATTGGTAAACTTTATATAGTAAGGAACCTGACTTAGGAAGTCTCTACTAATTAACAATACGTTTTTTAGTATCCTACCCCTCTTCTAAGTCACCGACGCGTTATTTATAACGATCTTTAACTCCCCTAAGCCTCTATTACAACCTTTGACTTATTCTCCTATTTTAGGGTCTAAATAACCTTTCTAGTAATAATAAAGTTTAAAAATAACTTGCTTTTGTCCTAGGTAACTTTATAGAAGTTATAAATAGGCCCTTAAATATATTAATTACGCTATTAAAACGGATATTAATAGCGGTAATTCAAGGAATACCAAAAGCGAGATCCGACCCATACTGTCCTATAGGGGTTCCTTTCCGTCTCATCCTATCTATACGGTCAAGCTAAGAGTGAGGATCTCGTCTGTTACTAATGCAGCGGCGTTACGTCGTGGCTAGAGGGCGCTTTCAAATGCGTCGTCCTTAACGCCGTTAGAACAGCAGAGTTTTCGCGGGTCTTAGCGTGCTAAGAGTTAAAAAACCATAAGGACAACTTATTATAAACAGAGGAATGGTTTTAAGAACTACCCGACGTCTTCTTACCTAGGCTCCAATCTAGGGCCACAAGCCAGCGCTTATATTTACTGGTAGAAGTAATAGGTAGATCTAAGGGGACGACAGGGCACCTCTATACTTATTCCGCTCTAAGACTGCCTAGCAGCGAGGGCACAGGAAGAATCTCAACACCGTTAACCACATTTAGCGACGTTAATCCTCCCTTTCTACGTAGCGGCGTTAACCTTTCTCTAGGCGGTAACGTTAATCTAAAACGGACTAAGAAAGAGCTAGGACGAACCTATACGCAGCGGCGTTAACCTTTCTCTAGGCGGCGACGTTAATCCAAAACGGACTAAGAAAGAGTAAGAACGAACCTATATAGGTAGGCTAAAACGGACTTAGATATAGGTGTTGGTTAAGATAAAAGGATAATAAGTTTAGTTAGTAGGCGGCTAAGGGACAATAGCTACGCGGCGTCGAGTTATTATAGGCCCACGCCTGCAAGACACGGTTGGCCTATTATCATAAGAGCGTTATAGGTAACGCGAAGCAGCTAGTAATGGCTGTGGGGCGTAGTATATAATGGCAGTGACAGACGACTCTAGAAACCTCACCCCTTTACTAGGCTCTGACTCCTAGTAGACCTATCTTAGAGGAAGGATTAATACCTTATTAATAACACTGTCTATATAGCCTAAAAGGACAGACGCGCGTGTTAGTTTATCTAGGCAGGGTAGGCTATAAGGATAGGCTTATAGAGCAAATTAGGTGCACATAGGCAGTGGCTGGTTTTGGCCGGCTGGCTGCTGTGGAAGTAGATAGACGTCAAGGGGCGTCTAAAGTAGAAAACTATGGTAGAGGGCCCTGGTAAGAGGGCCTCCGCAACTCTACTTTATATATAACTTCTATAGCTCTGCAATGCAAATGTATCCTAGCCACCACCAGCCTTATAGGCCATTAGCCTACGCCCTACCTAGATAACCGGAGCAGCCAGGAACGGAACCTAGGCCCTAGCTATACACCCCACCGGATAGACCTAGGAGTACGCATTAAGATGGCTTTTCTATAGCGCCTTAAAGAGATGTCTACTCGTGCTTGGCAGTTACTAATTAGAAGAGAGGCTATATAGGCCGTATAACAAGAGAAGAAGAGGTTTTATCCGGCCCGAGCGGTATAGTTCCCCTCTTATATATGTATATATATATACCTATATAGACCCGCTGCATGGACCCTAACGGGAGCCGCAATAGCGTAATTGAATATTATAACATAATATAATAGCGGTAATTATATATAAGGTTTTAAGTTTAGATAAATATTAGGTCTTAACGCAATTATAAAAAACTTTAGATAGCTCTATAGATTTAAGTATAAGGATATTTGTCTACGCCTATTATAAGTTAATACTATCTTTACCACTTTTTATACTAAATTTATACATTCCTATAATAAGTTCTAACTAAAATCTTTTAGATTCTATCCTTAAAGGTATCTACTATACTATCTCCTAGGTGTAATCCTTATATAAAAGAAATTTTAGAACCTCCTTTACCTAATTCTCTTAGAGCTTTACTACGCCTTTCTAGCTTTAGAAGCTTCTTTAGCTTTTTTAGTAGTACAACTATACTAAATACTCTCTTTATTTACTCTGCTATATTATTATAGAGTATCTATATAATACCTTATACACGTCCACCTGTTTCTATTAACTTAGCAATTAAAGACCAGCTATAACACTATAAGTTACCGCAGTCTATAGCGGTCTAACGGTAATCTGCTATATTCTACTATATTCCGCTAAGTTTTACTAAATTCTACTAGGACTACTACCTAAATCCTATTCTACTCTGTATATATATTAACTAAGTAACTAAGTAAATAATATATACCCTTTCTTCCTATTTTCTTACTTTCTTTCCTTATATAATGTTTTAACTTTATTACTGTCGGTATACTCGCATTATCAACGTGCACGAATATCACTTATAGTAGTACGTATACGGTGTTAAAGTTGGTAGTTATTAATGTCTAGAAGTAAGGGGTTGCTCTAAGGTCAGATTAGCTAGCCTCACTTCGTGGTCTCGTGACTACGTTACGTAATTAACGTTCTAACACTAGAGCAACTCTAAAAAGAAGGCTAATCTATACTCTAAAGTTAAGTCTACTTCTAGACTATTTATAGCGTATACGTAATAGCTAAAGATCTAATTAATACGCAATAGTTTCTACGCTCCTCTTATAGGTCCATAGTTGCATAACTAGTGTTACGGCTTATACTAATACCTCTAAACTAAAGCTTATAGAATGCTGTATTATAGGGATACTAAGCTAAGAAAAAGAAGGAGAAGAATTGTTAGGGGTAGCAGGTTAATATATTATAAGGGCCGCTAAGGCGCTAGTAGTAAGCGAGCTAATAGCAATTTTCTATCCCGGGGATAGAAAATCCTAATTGGCTGGTTAAATTCAGGGTCCGTAAAATATGGCGGGTGGCGTACCCTAGTACCGTTATAACCCATAAACCACCTTCTATTACTCCTTACGCTCTACCTAACCTATAGCCTATATATTGACTTAGTTCGTATTAATAAGTCGCTATAGGGTAATGTAAGGCTTTCCCTTAGTCATCGCGTCCGTAGGGTTAGCTTCACTATTAATCTATTTAACCTCCGTAATCTGCCAACGTTTATAGGCTTATTATAGGCATATTACGTTAATTATTAATTACTTCTCTTATATGGTTCTAAGTTGTATAAGACAATTATATAGCGACTTAGAATTGGTATAAAGTATAAGCGGGAGGTTAATCTATAGGACATTGTCTACCATAGACTTAATAGTGACGGCGATATTAAAGCCGTAAGCCATTCCGTAGAGTTTAAAAGCTAGAACGCTTCTAGTGACTCTTTTACACTTAATTAAGCTCTAATAGATGATATTAGCCTTCTTAGTTACGTTAGCTAGTATAATAACGTAGCTAATTTGCGAAGAGAGGTCCTTATTGTTAGTAAAGGAAGCGTCTATAAAGACTAAGAGCTATAGGGTCTTAGCCTCTAATTTAATAAACTTAAGACCTCTATGTGAGTTCTAAATCTGCCAACTTAGGCGCTTATTTAACTCCTTTACGTCTACCTCTTTAGGATTAGTTACCTAGGTAGTAAAGGATAAGTTAAATAAAGCCTTTAGTTAACAGACTAAGGCAATATAGGCTCCTTTGGCGCGTTAAGCGATATACTAGTTCTTTAGCGTAAGTAGGCCACGCGTAATTCCTCTGGAGCTAATACTATTTGCTAGCGTAGTATTAACTACACTAAGGTTCTTATACTGGCGCTTTTGCGTTAGTATAATACTCTTATCTTATGATAATTAAATAAGTCCTCTATTGAACTTAACTGGTATATTAGTAGTTAGTTACTCTCGCTCCTTAGCTATAAATTTAGCCTTATATAGTTCGCTTTATTTAGCCTCTATAAAGGTGTTATCTATAAGGAATAGTATATTATTAGTCTATAAGCCGACGATTCTAAAAGGTTTATTACTATAAAGTAAGCAAGGGTCGTACGTGGACTGGTCTATTTACAGCTAATTAACGTAGTATAAATAGTAGGTCTTAAACCAGTGGTTTCTAGCTTTAGGCACTTTATAAAGTGGCTTTATAACCTTTAGAACGGAGTCCTTATTAATTCCTAATTATTTATTTAGCTCGTGTAGTAGTTATACGTAGAATTTACGGTTTAGGTTTATAGTAGACTAGACGGAGGACGGAGCAGAAAGAGATTTCCCCTTCCTTTTTGGGACTAGCGGTTTTCTCCCCATAAGGTGCCCATAAGGTTGCTGAGGTTTTGGGCCTCTTTAGGGGGCCTTTAGCGGGTCTAGGGGCATAGACTGCCTAAAACCTCGTTACTCAGGCGACAGAGCCCCTATAACTTTAGCGACCTTATAGGGGGTTGCCACTAGTCCCAAAAAGGAAGTGGAAATCTCTTTTTGCTCCGTCCTCCGTAGTATAGCAGCGATATAGAGAATCAGCCGCTAGCTAACTTGTTAAATTGTTAGTAACTAAGTAAGGACTAGCTCTTTCTCTAAATTATTATAGGCCTATATAATAAGTTGTAATTTCTTAAAGGCTTTATTAGTTCCCTTATTCTTAATCTCGTTAATAAACCGTGAATTAAAGAGTCTAACCCCCTTTGGTATATTATATAGCTTAATAATCTTAAAGACGCCTTTCTTAAGTAGGCCTGTAACCTCCTTTTGCCGTAAAGCGCCAAACTGGGTGTTACTATCGTTTTATAAATAAATAGTAGTGTTAGCTATATCTGCGGTATTATCGTCCTGTAAGTAGATAGCGATATTAGCCGTATCTGCAATATTACCTATAAGAGCACCTATGTTTATTATAGCGTCCATAACAGCCGTATTTGTAACGGCCGTAAGCAATAGGTATTTATAGGGGCGACCCCTGCCTTGCTTTGGCGGTAGCTGTGGTTTAGCTTTAGGTAATAATTAAGGTTTAGCTAGTGAAGGTACTAGTTTAGCTAATTTAATAGACTCTTATGGTTTAACTAAGTCTTATAGGTCTAGTAGGTAAGGTTTTACGACCGTAGAGCGGAAGGTCGTAGGCCTATTTAGTAGCTTTACGGTATAGGTTTTACTATTAACGGTAAGTAGCATATATGGCCCGTCCCAATAACTACTTTGGCTAGTGTTACCTTCTCTCTAAACTAAGATAGGCGAACTAGGTGGGAGGCCGTAAATAGCGTTAGTTTGTTATCCATTTCGCATATTAAGAGCGTTAGCGATCTATTATTCAGCCTATAGCTTCTGGATTTCCACTATTACTTTCTTAATAGCTATAGCTCGCTGTATAACTAAAGGTAATAGTGCGTCCAATTTAACCATTTAGGGGTAGGCTCTAAAGACTAGGAGTATAGGGACTAGGCCTTCTAGGCCAGCCGTATTATTAATAGCTTTAAGAGCTATTTATAGGGCTATCTCCTTACTAATTTTAGGGATTTTAGTTGTAATAATTTAGTAGGCTCGTTATAGCAGACCGTAGTAGCGCTCTACCATTTTAATAGAGTTGTGTGATTTAACTAGAACTAACTTTATAGTTACCCCTATAGTAGCAGCGTAGTGCTTAAACTTCTTACTAACAAAGTTTTTCTTAGCGTCTATGGTGATTAAGTCTAGTGGTCCTAAATAGCTATTAATTTAGCATATTCGTAGAACGTCCTAAGTATACTTGGCGCTGATATCTTATAGCTATCTGCCAGCTTAAAATTAAGTTGCTTCGTTAACTACGTATAATAGGGGGGAGCCGCTAATATACATAATGTCGACGATAATATTGTAATTAAAATTGATGTCGTCTTATAAGGTGAAGCGAAATCTACTTAGAGATCTACTAAACTTCTAGCAGTAGTAGCAGAGTCTAGTTAGCTCTTCAATAGCAGATCTATTAGTATTATAGCCGTAGCCAGTCTTATTAAGAAGCTTTTATAGTCTATTAACTAACGGGTAACTAAATCGACGGTGTAGACGTTATAGCTCTACGTTAGTTAAGTAGCAAGGGTTTGCGTTAAAAGACTTAACTAAATAAGACTATAAAGAGAAGCTCCATACGAGAAACGGGTGGCCAAATCGTCTAACTACTGGCACCTTTTTAGTGCGAGTAATAATGACGTCCTTTAGGTTATCGTATTTGATATAGAGTCTATCCATATCTACTAAGTAAAGTAGGAAAGAAGTATCTGCTTTAATAATATAGAATTATACCTTACCTATAGGGCTGTTAACGTCTATGGTTCTAATAGACGTAGAGGCTCTAATCCCAAATTAGATAGTTACTTAGCCCTTAGTTAACGTGTTAAGACTTACAGACTTATCTACGGCCTGTAGGGCTTAGAATTGGCCGTAGCTAGCCGTGGACTTGCGCAAAGCACCTATATCGATTATAATTCCCATAAAGACCGTTAAGGTGTATTGTAACGCTATAGTTGTGGCCGTATTATAGGTGAATAGGTCAGTCTCCGTATAGGGTTCTATAGTAGACTCCATGGTAAGTTTTAAAGCCGTAAGCAGGTATATATAAGCCTTATTAGCTAGCTCTACGCTTATAGAGGTTGCTTCCTCTATAGTAAGTATTCTAAAGGTGGTGATATAGGCAGAACTATTATTAGGTTCTCTAGCATTGCTTCTAGAGTCATTAGCGTCTTGTATATAGGCTTTAAAGTCTAAATCTTTATCTTTATCTCTTTCGCAAGCAGCAATATATTACTTAAAGTGGTTATTAAAGTTACCCTTATTACGGCCCTTAATATCAATAAAGCGTCTCCTATAGTCGTCTCTAGACCGACTACGCTCCTCTTCTAAGTATTTCTATAAACGGTAGTCCTCCTTCTTACAGACGTAGCACTTAGCCTTTAGTCTACTATTGGTTCTATAAAAGCGATTACTACTATAGCGATTAGTGTTTTGGTCTTAACTCTAGTCGTTTTAATAGTAGCGTTAATACGTAAAAAAAGCTTAGTAAGATGGTCTCATTAGGGCCTATAAGGGGTGTTCTTTTTCCTACGCAATAATAGAGGATTATAGTTTACTAATTAACTAAGAAAGGTCTTCTAAAGGGTTAGAAATAGTGATATGGCATACTAGCACTCCCTAGCAAGTAGTAACTAACTTATTTATAAGGATGCGGTTTATATAAAAGTCTAGGTATAGTCTATAACGTTACTTTAGTAGTTTATCTATAAGCAGTTAGAAGTTCTAATAGATTAACTTATTAGGGTTCTCGTCCATAACTCCTTAAAGGGTTATACTGTTCCACTCTATAAGGTTCTTATAGTAGTATTCTGGCCCTTTAAAGAACTGTTATATGTGGTTATAGGCTTTAGTAAAAGGTCTTAACTTAAGGTCGCTATTATAGTAGTGGTCCTAAGTAAGCCCTTTTAGTATACTAGGGAATGCCACTATATAGCCTTCTGGTGGTAAGCTAGATCTCTTACAGATATTATAAAAGATAGTCAACTTAAAGTCAAAGCTGTCACTAACTCTATCGTACTTTTGGTTATCTGTGTAGATCTTTACAATTATGGCTACCTTTTTACTATATCTAGGTCCTTACCTAGGTCCTTACTCCACACTAGGCACGGCTAATTCGGGTAGTATATATATATATAGCTGCTGCGGTTACTACGGCTGCTATAGTTGCTACTCTCTCAGCTATAGCAATTGGTCAATAAGGGTGTGTATTTACCTATAGTTAGAGGTAGGCTAAATAGGGGTAGGCTAAATAGCAGACTAAATAGTGGGCTGAATAACAGGCGTCGGAGGTAGTGGGGGTAGTAGAGGCGTAGATATAGGTATTTGCGTACTAGACCTAGGTGGTATTACAACTATAGCTATAGGCTAAGACGATAGACCGTTATAAGTGTGGTTTAACCTATTTCGCAGTGCTCTCGTAGCTAGTGGTTCTGACAACTCCTTAATAGTTACTATAATCTCCTTATCTATCCATTAATATAGTTCTTCTTATTATATAACTTCAAATAGTAGCTTAAATATGGTAACTTTGCTATTATATTTGCCTATATAAACGCCTCTTTTAAGGAGATATCTTCGTAGTTTAGATCTAATATCTATGCGTATTTTCTTAAAGCTCTCCACTATAAATCCCTTAAACTGCTCTTAAAAAACGGCCCATAAGTCATTATCTGTAAGGTCTTATGTCTTATATAGATATATTATCGTTTCTACAAACTCTATTAGTTCGTCCTTTATAGCCTCATCTATATTAATGTCACGGAACCCTACCGCAGGGGCCTCTATAGGAGAGCCCCGTGCTCTTACGTACACCTCGCGTACAGCTTATATCAGCTACGCGTAGGTATATTACCTCCTTACGCCCTCAACCCTTACAATCGATCGCGCAACGTCTTATAGACTCCTCGAATACATACGCTTTATAGCCACTGCCCCTGTCCCATAACATTACGTTGCGCCTTTTTTACTACCGACGCTTAGCCTACAACCAATTCTACGTCTTTGTAATACTGTAGGCGCTGCTAGAAGCAGCGTGTCTATAAATTACCTTACTTTATACTTCTAAGGAACCCACAATAGTAAGACGATATCCCTTACTAGCTACTATATTAAACCTAAAGAACAATCTAATACCTATACTTAACCTATAACGCTAATTAATCCTAAGAGAATTTAATTTATTAGCCCTAGCCTTAACCCCTAAAGAGACGGACACTAATAATGTTTTATCTTTTATTAACTATATAACTACGGATAAGTAAACAAAAGGGCTACTACCTATTAAAATCGAAATATAAGACGCCGAGATATTTATAAAAATGGTAGCATAAGACCCTAATAAATACTACCGCCTTCTATAGAACTACTACCTAAAGCTTATATAAGCTGAGATACATACTGCCTAAGATTGTAATATTATTTAAGACCTATAAGCTTATAAGGCGCTCGCTAATAACATACGTTAAGAAACTAAAGATAACCTCTGCGTGTCTAAACGCGACGTCTAACAGTTAAAGAAGGCTAAGATTGCACTAATCGCTACGGTTACTAAAAGAGAAGGTATAATTAAATACCTATAATCTTAGCTTAATAAGCACATTTGTAATAACGCTAGATACCTTTTTACTACATATAACGCCACCTAAGTCTCTACGCCCCCGGCAACTTTACCTACTTAATACTTAATAGAGGGCTAGCACTAAGCAGCTTTACCTAATAGGAACCCCTACCAAAGCAGCGACAATAAAAGCTATAATAATTAGACCTAAACTGCCACTATAGGGTTTAATATACGCTACCCTAATCCCCTAGTCTTCTAGGGAGACTGTAAGGAATATAGCCACTAGAAGATGCAAATCCGCGAGAAACTAACTTAGAGCGCCTGCCTTTTTCCTATAAAAGACACTAAAATTAGCTACATTATTGGGCGAATAAAGGGTATACTGTTTAATAGACTCTTCGCCTAATAGGAGACTAGTAGCCCCTAGAAGTAGCAGTCCTACTAAAAAGTCCTTAATAATCTTAACCTAATATACCGCAACTACAACCTACTAGCCACCAACCGAGCTAAACTACGTGCCCTAAAGATAAGCCCTACTAAATTATTTAACGAATTTTATATTAAATTCTAGGAATATACTGGAGCCCTTGCCTAAGATAATACTAAAGACTAAGAGGACCTCCTTAAAAAAGTTACTTATTGCCTTAGTCACGCAGCCGCTAGCTATAACTATAACGATGTTTATAATATAGTAGCAGCTTTACGGAAGATTAAACAATAACTAAATTAAATTGCTACTGCTAACCCTTACCTAAAGACCTCTCTATAGAAGCCCTCTGGGCCTACTAAACCCATATATACTAAGCTACTAACGCCTACTACCTTAAGTACTACCGGAACCAATATCGATTTCTCTATACTAACCTTCCTATAAAAACTCCTAGATAGAGAGCGCGAGCTACTCCAGAAACTAAAATGCTGCTATAAATGCCATTAAGAAGGCTGTTATTGCAATAACCTAAACTGCCTAATAGCTAGGTTTAGTAGCTGCCGCTTAATACCTAACCTAATACCCTAAATACTAAATACGTCGCTATATGCCACTACCGTATAAGACAAAGATATAGTAATAGCGGTAGAGTCGGATACGGAAGCAGAAAACGCCAAGTCCTAGCCCTAAGTCGCGGGTTAGGACGCCCTAATAATAAAGGGATTTATATATTAGCTTACTTAATAAATAACTCTATAAAAATAAATAGACGGAAATAGATAGTTTTACCTATAATAGGAACTACTGCTAAAAAATAATATAAAAGCCGTTTTATAATTGATTGCGAAGCTACTAATAAATTTATAAATACCTAATTTGTGTATACTTATAACCTACCTACCTTACCTCTTACTAAAGCCCGCGCCCTATAACTTGCTAACGGTAATTATACCGCATAAAAGATTACCTATATGGCATAATTCTACCTAAATATAAATAGGCACTAGAAAGAACTCTAGGCCTATATTATACCACTTACTAACTACCCTATTATCCTTAGAATAAACTAGCTTAAATAATATAACCCCTGTAACGGCGCTATCGCACGTTACCTGCCAAATTCTGCCATATTCTGCTGACCTGCAATTGGCCCGCCCAAAGCTAGCGCCTTAGCGGCTCACCCTATATATTTGTTTACATCGGTCCTGGCAACCCCTTTTTCATTCTCTTTAGCTTAGTATCTTCGTAATACAGCATTCGTTTAAGCTTCGGTTTAGAGGCATTTGTTTAAGCCGTAATATTATACTAAGCTCTCCCTACCTTGCCTGGGAAGGCCTCAATAATATCTTACCCTAAAGAAACTTCGTCTGCAACGACGCATTAATACGCTATACTTAGACACTAAAACAACTCTATATTGCCTGGGAAGGCCTAGATAATATCCTACCTTATAAGCCAAATAGGACTGGACCTAT
>Ga0307515_10015765_pt1 | contig 13904 bp, 16 predicted proteins | sample 17_EM_MG_FD_194513 | JGI IMG/M metagenome (GOLD analysis project Ga0307515, IMG submission 194513) | Populus trichocarpa ectomycorrhiza microbial communities from riparian zone in the Pacific Northwest, United States - 17_EM | ecosystem: Host-associated > Plants > Roots > Unclassified | place... | reverse complement strand
GAGATATATACAAGGTAGTTGGGTGCCTTATGCCCTACCGGCTGTGTGCCTTGACATCAGCTCAGCTGAAGCTCAGCTCGGTCAGGTTCATGCAACATTAATGTTGCATGTGTACCTGCATCGTGAGCCTCACAGCTCAGGTCCGTTTGATATGTAGTTGGTGTATGAAGATATGCCTCAGGAGTGCGGCTCATATCAGTGCAGAGCGGCTCATATCAGTGCAAACGGAGATAGATATGGAGGCGAATATGGCTGTGAATATGGGAGACAAGTCTGTATATATACGGGCTTCTTGCCTCGAGAAGATCAATCAATCAAGTCAATAAAGCATCCAAAGTAACAATTAATATGACACTACAACTCGAGTGATGAAATGTGCATCCATGAATTCCGCTAACGGGCCTCTTCCCCTCACTACTATTATTACAACTACTGTACCGAGCGCGATGCCTCGGATGTAACGCGTCACAGGGCAGCCGTATGGTAGGTAAAAACAATGATTTCATCACAGTCATAAGGAGGCCCGTCTAAAGACCCCCAGGTACGAGCGATCTTGGTCACACTGTCACGCCTATATTATATTAGAACTGGTAGGTGAATTAACAGGAGACGGAGCAGGTGAGCTGTTAACTATGCAAGGGAAAGACGGGTTTGTTGTTTCTTAAGATGTGGGAAAGTACTAGTGCACTGGACCCTAAACTTCAACTTACTTATGTATATATAAGAAATCAACTGCGGCCAAATCTTACTTGGGGACCAAACTCTACTCAGCTTCCAGCGGAATAATGATACGGATCCATTCAGTGATTGGGAACATCTTTGAAATCCTATTCATAATTTTGATACTTGATAGGCCTCTGACCTATGGTAGGAAACACTCTCAAATTTGGTGTCACAGGGCCTTGGAAGTTCGATTAGAAGGTGTCACAGGTACTCCATCAGTAAATAAAAATCGTCATATATGGGACCCCGTCCGAAGTATTGCGTTCGGTACCGTATTGTTAGTACTCTTCTTACTACTAGTCTAAACTAAATGCTAAAATAAAACATAAAATAATAATATGAGGGATGGTATTGGTGATGGCAGCATGATGGCAGTGGTGATTTAATTTATTGGCCCAACTACCATAAGGGTCACCATTTTGTGGTGACAGAGGACTGCTTTGAACAGGTAGTGGTTGTGATATACAAGTGGATATCAAAAGTTACCGGAGAGTGCCTAGATTGATTAGATTAGATTACTTGGGAGATTTCCATTTCTGACCTTAGTGTAATCAAGTATAGGTAGTACTCTAGGCAATATCTTGGAGTGTTTCCTGAAAGGGAGTGTCGGGGTACTTTTGATATCGAGGAGTAGTTGATGGTGACGACGGCCGCACCACACCGAAAGGTTTCTTCACCCTATCATGGATTCTGTCAATGGGCTTAATGCTATATAAGAATTAGAAATAAAAATATATGCGGTGATGGTGAGGTGATGGTGACGGCAGTCTAATTTATAGACCCAACTACGAAAAAAGGTTCCCATTCGATGGTGATTGGGATGGTGATGTAGGACAAATTGGAATGGGTGGTGGTTGTGCTAGTGTTTGTGGTGTAGTTAGTTGTGACACCAGCCGCACCACACTGAAGTTTCTTTACCCTATTCACGGATTACTCCGCGTATGGGTGGATCCACAAATGCATATACGATTTAACAAGTCGGTTTGATGGAAGTTCAGGAATCAGCAGTAGTGATTGTTGTTTAATTGAGAAAAAAATTAATTTTTTAGAATGCAGCAACTGCGTACTCTAGTCTCACATATCCGCTTGTTCGTCACCTCGTTACTACACCATGATGGTAGTCCTGGTAGTATCTGGCCAACGATGGGGCGGTTTCGGCTTTTCGAAACTAACGCTGGCAGTTCCACTTGACTTCCGAGGGCGCCTTGTGGTACGTAAGGATCGTAACCAGCTCACGTAACCAAGCTCCACGTCTTGTGATACAATCCACCCTCGATTTCATCACAGATTGCATGTGTTCACTTAATCACCGGCTCGGCATCTGTCTAACAACCAAAAATCCTTTTGATTTGCTGCTATCATACAGTACGTACTTACTCTTGAGCCGCACAACCCCACTTTTTAATGCGCTGTCACATCCTTACCAGCGCCTTCCATCGTTCAGCCTCCTCGTACTAGATCTCCCTGAATCAGCTCTTAAACTGTGAACCGACTCTTGCAACACTCCGCTAGAAAAGGCGATCCTTGCCGTCTGCATCACCTGCGAAATTACCGATTACCTCCGAGAATGCCGAAGTCGCAAGCGAAACTCGGAAAACAAGACAGACTCCTCGCGTTCTTCACCCACGGACAATCGTCGCATCATAATAGTCTGCCACTTTCGACAGGCCCATCCAGCACCTCAATACCCCCTGGCAGGGGTGGCGTGAACACGACGGCATCTACACCCTCATCAGAACGACGCGCAACATTACTCGAGCCTGCAGGCACAATCTCGAACCCGACGACGCCCAGACCGAACCTTGCAAGCGAACCCGGGCCGATACTCGGAACAACAGAGAACGATACAGCACACACGTACACGCATGCGGATAATAATGAGCATGTAACATTAACTGCAGCTAGCAATGCCGAGGCTCGATCTTTATGGAAAATGGCCTACGAGGAGTTATCCCAGCAAGAGCGCATTACTATTTCTAGTCTCGGCATTGAGTGCGGCACACAGGAGATCGCATCGAACTTAGAGAGCATCCGGAATGAAATTGAAGGGATCTTAGATCGGAATCGGGACAAACGTTGGCAGTTCACATTCAGAGGCGAAACGATTGTGATGCGAGATGTGGGAAGAAAAATCTTGCTGTGGGTCGATAAGTTCAAGGGAATTGGCGACGTCGTTATTCAGTTTGATCCTGGGCATGCTGCGCTACCTTGGGCGGGGTTTCGGTTCCTGCTGAAGGTTGAATTGAGCCACTAACATTGCAATCGAGACTGTAGAATCAGCTAATAATACATCTCTGCAGGTCTACATGAGCAAACAGGAAACTGTGGACGCGATCCTGGTCGGACTTGAGACGATTGCCTGCCTGATAGACCGGTGCACAATTTACGAGCTTCTCTACCTCAACCGAGGAACAGCAGCTTCGGAAAACCTGGAGAAATCAATTCTCCGGCTTTATACGGCAATCTTGAAGTTCCTTGCAGAAGCAATGAAGAGATCGAAAGGTGAATACACTTGTTGAACAGTACCTACGTGATTTACATGGCTTTATCGCCGCTCACCCTTTCTTAGATAACGCTATCAAGGCAGCGTTTACCACCGATGAGATTTCAAAATACCTTTGTGATGTCGAAAATTTGGAGAAAACTGTAGGACAAGACGCTGTCGTCATGACCGCTGAGTGTATTACTGCTATTGTTCACAGCGACGAAGTACGCAATGTTGACTCTACGTAGCTACACGGGTGAAGTTCAATCAGCTCCGAACGCTGCTAGACGATTTGAACACCACAACTTCACGGTTTGGACCTCAGTTAGATAACATACAACACAAGCTACAAGGTAAGAGCGGTTATCCAAAATATTTCCGAACAGCCATTTTAGTCCACTCACACTGCTGCAGGGGTCGAGAGAACCGAGATCCTGGAGTGGATATCCAAAATCCCGTACATGAGTCACCACCAGGAAGTTAGTGAGAGGCGCCTAAATGATACTTGTAAGTGGCTTTTTAAGAAGCAGGAGTACTGCGATTGGAGATTGTCCAGTGCTTCGACTCTATTACTGTTGCGAGGAATTCGTAAGTCGCCGACTTCCAACTTCATCGACGGAGTTCTTGTCTGATCAGTTTACCCTCTACTAGCCGGAGCTGGTAAAACATTTACTGCGTAAGAAATATGCATGTCTTCAATGTCAGTGGTGTCTGTAGTTGACCAAATGCTGTCACAGGTCTGGGGTCGTTGATTTTTTCCTTTCCAATCCAACTGGTGAGAGGATGGCGTACTTCTACTGTAACCGTGCCGAGGAAAATCGCCGAGAACCCAGGAGCATCTTGCAAACAATCGTTCAACAGCTCTCTCAGACAGGGGACCAACTCCTGAGGCCAGTCATCGATATCTACCGGACGAGAAAAAATGTCGGGCAATCGTCTTCGCAGCTGAGCCTGATGGAAAGCCAGGACCTTATCGTTCAACTCACGGATATATATCCCAGGACGACGATTTGTATTGATGCCTTGGACGAAGTCGAAAACGCAAAGCGAATAGATCTGCTGAAGTCGCTAAAGCACGTCATCAACAAATCGAAGAATCTGGTCAAAATTTTTGCAACGACTCGTATGGACCCTGATATTCTACTCCAGTTTCAGGACTTTCCAAAGATCGAGTTGCAACCGGATGACAATGTCAGTGACATAAATCAGTTCGTGAACACGAAGGTTGAGAGCGCCATTGACGATCAGATATTACTTTACGGCAATGTTGGACGCGACCTCAAAGATGAAATATGCAAGGCTCTGTGCCAGCGGTCCAAGGGAATGTGGGCTCATCGTAACCACCCAAACCGCTGATGAGTGCAGCAACTAATAGATCTATAATAGGTTTCAGCTGGCTGCGCTTCACATAACATTTCTCTGCGAGATGCGCACCGAAAAAGACATAAAAGATAGCCTGAAGGACCTTCCGGACGATCTCAAGGAAGCTTACGACGAAATATACAACCGGATTCTTAAACAAAAACGCAGCGCTCCTCGAATAGCACTGAACGCTTTTCGTTGGATTCAGAGTTCATACACACCATTACAATCGGAAACCCTACTTGATGCAATTAGCGTCGAAGTTGGGGAGCAATTCTCTCGAGAACACAAGATACAAGCGAATGACCTATTACACGCCTGCCAAAACCTCATTATTCTGGACGAAAGTTTAAATGTTTTCCGGTTTGCACATCTCTCGGTGCATGAATACTTGGAGACTCGATTGCCCAAGGTCCATTCTCATATAGAAATCACGAAAGTCTGCCTATCACTTTTGAGCAGCTCAAGTGAATGGGATAGTTATGATCGAACGCTTAAGGCCATGAGCTATAATTATGACCATCTGCATCTGTTGCTATACTCGGCTGTATTTTGGCCATGGCATTTCTCTCGTTGCGAAGACACTAATGGCTTCCAAATCTTGCTCGGCCTTAGGAATACATTTATATTAGGGAACAATTACCAAGAGTGGCTCAAATATCACCGTGCTGTAGTGGAAAGTAGACATTCTACCAGTGATCTCTATTGGCGTAGAATACGTGCATTTCAGGAGCAAAAAGGCGACGACCCTCTTTTCTCCGTTGGAGTGTTTGGGCTAAGTCGAACATTCAAGGCCGTATTTGATTTGAGGTCAAACGTGGAGAAGGCCTGCACAGACCAGTTATTAGTCCAGGCGTGCGTATTTGGATACTTAGAAATTGCCCGGCAGCTCGTCGACAATGGAGCCGACGTCTCAGTGGCCGACAAGTACGGGCGGACACCGCTGCACTTCGCCTTAAAGAATGGGCACCTGGTGGTGGTGCGGCTTCTCATGGAGAGTGGAGCCGACTTCTCAATTGCTGACAAATACGGGCAGGCACCGCTGCACTTCGCCTCGGCGAATGGGCACGAGTTGGTGGTGCGGCTGCTCATCGACAATGGAGCCGACATCTCAGTTGCCGACCAGGACGGGTGGACACCGCTGCACACCGCTTCGATGAATGGTTACGAGGCGGTGGTGCGGCTGCTCATCGATAGTGGAGCCGACGTCTCAGCTGCCAACCCGGCCGGGTGGCCACCACTGCTCCTTGCCTCGGTGAATGGGTACGAGGCTGTGGTGCGGCTTCTTATCGATAATGGAGCCAACGTCTCAGTTGCTAATGAGGACGGGCGGGCTCCGCTGCACATCGCCTCGTCTCACGGGCACGAGGCGGTCATCCGACTGCTCATCGACAAGGGAGCCGATGTGTCAGCCGCCGACAAAGAAGGGAGAACACCTCTGTATTTCGCCTTACAGAATAAGCACGAGACGATCGCCAAGTTGCTGCAGTGGCAGTACCATCTCCTCATCTCCACCGTGAATTCGACACTCCGTACATGCGCCTAATTTCCGCGATCTGATATCCGACCAGTCAATGAACCTCTACATTATGCTACCAGCGAGAGAATATATATCGGCCGCCCGAACAAGCTTAGACTTGTATGATGCTCTGACTGTGCGCAACCTGCCGCAATTTGCATTTCTACTCTTCATAATATCTTTTTTTCGATTTAGAAGGTTCTTTTGGTTGGGATGATGAGAATCAGCAGAACGGCAGTGGGTGGGGTTGATCTAGAATAAGCGAGTAGGAAATATACTGTGGGAGGTATATTGGATTTGTTTATTGTTTTTGACCGTTGGGGTTATTTCTGCGATTTGGGTTTAGGGTGTGCGGTTTTGCTTCGGCTGCTCGGATGTGGGAATGGAACTGGGTGAGAACACTTGGGAGTGCTAAAATGTTTCTTAATGGGATCGCTAATACAGCTTAACATCTTATATCCTGTTCGAATCGATTGATTAAAGCCGTTGGCAATCACTGCCTCATATTGCGGTGTTTTTGTTGCCCTCCTCTTCGGCATGGGGGCTGCAAGCCATCGGGCCAAAACCCGTGCCAACATAGATAACCGTGTGAGAAACTATAACCATTTGTATACAGAAGTCACGCATAGAGTAGTTAGGGACTCAGGGTATCTACGTACACAACTTCAACCCAAAGAGCGAGTGATAATATACGACACTTGACCTACAGAGATAAGTATAATGAATACCTGCTTCTACACTATTATCATTTCAATATTCCGTCTCATGATAGCGTCGTCTACCCTTACTACAGACAATCTGTGTAGAGCAAGGAAAATCAGAGTGTTCTGCGTAAACCACATCCACCACTTATCACCATAACTCGTCACCTCCGGCTAGATCGCAACCTCAACCATCAGCTTCTTGTTGCACCAAAAGCTGCTCCTACCCTTCGCTGGGACTGTATCACCCTCAGTAGCACTATCCTTATCCCACCCTCAGAAACTTTCTAAAAATAACCACTCCCAGCAAGTGGAAACACCCTAGCACACGCCGGGCCTACACAGCTCCGCAACATTTCCGGGGACTTCAAGGCCGGGCAGGTTTGGGCGGCAATGGGCGACGTGTGCAGCGGAATCTCGGCGTTGGAGGCATTGCGCGAGATTTCGTCGCCTCATAAGTAGCGGAAGTGGTGTAGAGGTGAGCATTGGGGCCGACGGCTTCGGCGAACAACTTGCGGGTGATTCAGCAGCAATTTCTTTCCAGTTCGGGTTTAGGATGGTGTCCCAGGTAGGTGGAAAAGTGGAGTGGGGTGGGTTGCTGGGGGAGATGGACGGATTTGGAGTAGTGTACGAAGGAAGGGAAGGAGGAGGAAGGTGGTGAGGAGAATCACTGATGTGGCGAAAGGAGGGGGTTGGGAAAGTAGAGGTAGATGTGCAATTGTGAGTGTGGTGCGGGCTATGTACCGTTCGTGTGCGCACTCATGCCGTAGTGGAATAAGCGAGGATATAGTCGATTTACTTCTTGCGGTTGGGTCCTGTAGCGTATAATCCCTGCGGCAACGTTGAGTCAACACGGCGGAAACCAGTAACTCAAATTTCTGGTTCGGCCCGATCCAATTTACTCGGATATACATGTGTCCATGGCTGTGCGCGGCCGGGTACGTTCGGCAACTCGACCCATTGGTCAGCGCTATATTTAACTCTATTGTGTATGCATGCTAAGCTTCCAGATGGCATGTCTTGTGTACCCGCTGCACATACCTTGAAACGCAAGCCTCTAAGACTCTACTGTGTCCAATCTTAAGGCTAACCGTTATCCCCGACCACTGTATCGAATTCCACTGTGACTAGTGTTCTCAACTGTCCTATCTATCCGGATCGCTCAGGACGGGACGGGACAGCGCCGTCATTTTGAGACAGGACGTGGATGGACGGATAGGACGATCAGGATTGCTACGTTCGGTCATTCCCGGTAGTCCCTGGCAGACATCTATTGATGAAATTTAAATGTAGTAAAATGAATTGAATCATACCAAGCCTCAAATCTATCCACATAATGTGCTGCAAATTCTATCCGTTATCGTTAGTTCTCTCATGTACGTCTATATAGATAATAGAACACCTATTTGCTGAATATCGACCGAGGACAGCAGACGTCAGCCGGGATTTCGAGACGGTTGAAGTGATGCTCTGAGATTGATTAAAGGGGAACATTATTGGGGTTTGTGTGAGAGAAGTTTCTGTCCAAACATTAGGATTCATTACCTCTTCCATCGACTAAGGATCCGTGTATAAAGCATCGACAACGTTTGGAATTATCCTGTCACGTGATGTCACCTAAATATGCGAGTGCGTACCGGTGCAATCCAAGACTTGTAGTTCTTGATATAGTCCAGTGCAGCCTGTTCTCTGCAATGGACTGGCCTAAGTCCTACTTTAGCGGGGGTCTCCATTTCAGGTGAGGCTCATGGTAACCTCTCAAACTTTATGACTATCCTGCCACTGTCACATACAAATCATTCAGGCAGATTTGATACCATTGCAGTGGACTGCAATGGTGACAGGTGAGATACACTGTCCTCAGTTGAAATTCTCATACTGCAGTAGCTAGTCACATAGCAGGTTTTATGTATTCTCACAATCTGTTGACACGAGAAGATGATGGAGAAGAAGATGAATTGTCTGTCTATCCAAAGAGAAGGAAAACTATGGACTTATATATGAACGAGAGAGAAGGAAAACCCAATGCCGACTGCCAAAACCGGAGCCCAATGCCGAGTACCAGTGCCGAGCCGTCCTCCTCGCCATGGGGGCAAGCGAGGCCGACAGGGGCATGCCAGGCCGATGGGGGCAAGCGAGGCTGGTGGGGGCAGGCGAGGCTGGTGGGGGCAGGCGAGGCCAATCGGGGCCGTAAGCTGCCGGGCCAAATCCATAGTCAACACTCCCCCTTTGGCCCAAGGTTTTCCAAACGAAATGAAACAAAACAAAAGAACCAAACGAAAGTCTGAGATCCTCCTCCGAGTTCCAAATCCCATTAAATTCAAAGAAAACCCAAACATACAGTGTAAATCTAAATGCTCGATCTGAAACAAAGGAAATCCTGCCCGTGATCGTATCCGAGTCCAATCGCCTCCACAAACTCGCCGAGTTTAACTCCCCCGAGGGCCTGAGTGAGAGCATCTGCCAGCATCTCCGTGCCTGCCACGTGCTTGATCTCAATCTCGCCTTTGGCAATAGCTTCATGAATTGAGTGGTACCGGAGTCGTCGGTGCCGGCTATCAGATTGGAAGTTGCCCGAGTTGAGAGTCGTAATGCAGTTTAGGCTGTCATTGAGAATACACCTAGTGATGCCTCTGCCAATTCCTATCTCTGAGACGAGATCTCGCAGCCAGTCAATCTGCACTTTGCCATACGCTGTGGCAATCATCTCTGCTTGCATTGTCGATTGGGCTACAACGCTCTGCTTCTTCGACTTCCAAATAACGAGGGTTCCGAGGGCCTAAACGACGATTCCCGAGGTGGACATGCCCGTGTCTGCTTCTCCCCCCAAGTCTGCATTGGCGTAGCACATGATTGACTGAGAGTCAGGCCCGAGGCTTTAGTCATGCCAGAGGTTTGGGTCATTGATCGTTAATTTGGTGTCGGAAGTGCCTCGTAGATATCGAAGCAGGTGTTTCATGGCTTCCCAATGGAGAGTCGAGGGCTGGGCGGCATATCTGCCTATAACTGAGGTTGAATAGGTGATATCTGGGCGAGTACCGAGAGCGGCATAAACAATCGAACCAATAGCCTTCCGGTATGTTCTAGCGTCGAAACGCTGCTCTTCGGCCTGAATGGCATGGGGTTTGTACCTGATCTCCATCGGAGTTGAACGCTTCTGGCAGTCGGTTATCTCAAAGTGGTCAAGAACTCTGTTGATGCAGCGAATTTGGTCGATGGCAATTGATCTTATGCTGCAGTCCCGAGTGACCATCGTGCCGAGATATTGGAAGGTGTCAGGGACAGGGACTTGGCCAGCGGCCTTGAATCGATCGTACAGTTGAGATGCAATGGAGGCCACAAGTGTAGATTTGCCAATGATCATGATATCGTCAACGTAAACCGGGATTAAGACGCCATTTGCTTTGCCGAGATTGCCACCGAAGAAGACACCGGGAGCTGCAATTGAGGCTTGGAGATTGATATTGTCAATTATAAAGTCAAAAACTTCTTCATAGTACTCCCGGTTCACTTGCTTGATGCCATAGAGAGTTTTATTCAATTTGGCAAGGGGTCTAGCCTGGCCATATAGATCAGGCCATTCGCCTTCAGGGAGGCGCATATAGAGAGTTTCATGCAGAGGGCAGCCAAGGAAGGCAGTCGGGATGTCAAGGTACACGATCGCAATGTCGTGCTTGGCTGCAAGGCCCAGGGCAAGCCGAATCGAGGCCGAATCAATGACTGGAGAGGAGATGTAATTATTGTCGCCAGGCTTTTTGAGATCGCCGCGGCCGACAAGTCGTACTCTCCATTTGTCAATTTTCCCATTCGCCATTAGCTTTCTTCCCATAACCCAACAGCTTCCAATCATACTAGCACCTTCTGGGACTTCCTCAACGAAGGTGAAAACCTCATGACTTTCCATTGATGCCACTTCCTTGCCAATAGCTTCTTTCCATTGCGCAGCGTCCTCTGCATCCAATGCTGCACGGTATGTCTTCGGACCTCGCTCGATCATCATGGCTCTGCTGACATTGGCTGCAGTTCCTCCGCTCCTTCTAGGCTTTGGAGGTGGTGTCTCTGGAGGCGGTGTCCGTGGAGGCATTGTGAGATCGTAATCCGAGTCGTCAATTGGATTGATCGCACAAGGCAATGCGGTTGCTTTCGGAGGGTGTACCTTGGCTTTCGGGGACTGTATCACGACTTTAGGAGGCGCCCCAATTTCCGATTCCTTATCCTGCTCGGCTGGTTCAAAGGCAATCTTTCTAGACTTAGTCTTTAGTAGCTGGTGATATAGGGTAGACTCATCAGATTTGACATCTCGTGCAATGAACACTCAGGTCGAAGTGACATCGATAACTCGGTACTGTGTCGATGTCTCTGCCAAGTAGCCGAGGGGTACACACTTGTAGGCTCGATTATCGACCGTCTTCCTGAGGTCGCCATGGATCCATGCAAATACTAGGCAGCGGAAAGTTCGGAGATGGGAGATATCGGGAGTCTTCCGCGTCCATCTCTCGAAAGGCATCAAATTGGGGAGAGCTCGGGATGGTAGTCGATTCTAGATGTAGACTGCTGTGGACACACCTTCGGCCCAGAGCTTATTTGGCATCCCAGCATGCTTCGGCATAGACCGCGCTGGATCCAGCACTGTGCGATTGCATCTCTCCGAAATGCCATTCTGCTGCTGTGAGTATGGGGCTGATACTTCCCTAATGATGCCTTCCTCTGCCAAGTACTCAACAAACTTCTCACGACTAGCATACTCGCCTCCACCATCAACTCCAATTCGTCACACCTTCGACATTGGGTGCTACTTCTCCACCTTCGCCACATACCCCTTGAACTTCGCTGGAGACTCAGATTTGGCCTTCATGAAGTAGACCTCAGTGTATCACGAGTGGTCGTGGGTAAACATAATGATATATCGGTAGGCGCGCATGGTCTGAGTCTGCATTGGCCCGATCACATTGGAGTGGATCAACTCAAGAAGTTTAGTCTTTGCCTTATCCTCCGTGGGGTGAAAAGGCTTCCGGAACATCTTGCCCATGATGCATGCCTTACAAGTGCATGTCGATGGGCTCTTGACATGCAATTGGATACCTCTGACTGCATTCGGGAGCCATTCGATAGCTGGCAAAGATAGATGGCTGAGGCGAGCATGCCAAACGAGAATATCCTTATCATCATCCGCGGGCCGAATGTTGGAATAGGTCTCGGAGATCGAGGGAACGGAGATCACGGGAACGGAGCTCGGAGCGGTGCTCCGTGGAACATATACTGCCACCGAGGTTTTCGAGACTGAGGCCGAGGTTGTAGAGGCTCTGAGGACGAATAGAATGTTGATAAGCAGTGCTTCATAGACGAGGACTGACCCAGGGCTCGCCGTAGCTCCATCAAGTTTGAAATCAAAGTTGACTCCTTTCCACATTAACTGGATGATACGGAGGAGATTGTTCGTAACGCAGGCTGGCACATAAAGGACATGTTACAGGACAATCTTCGGGGGCGTCGCATTTGGCCTGTCGACGTAAAATGTAATAGTTCCTGAGCCTTCGGCATCCACAAAGCTGTTGTTTGCCGTCTTAACCTGATGCTCCGCTCTTGCCGTGGGGTGAAAGGTCTCAAAGAGGTGACGATTGCCGGTGACGTGATTTGTCGCTCCGGTGTCAAGAATCCAATAATCGGCAGATCGATTTGCGGATGCGACATTGACCGTGATCACAGAGTCTGGCGTAGAGTCTGGGATAGGTTCGGAATATATGACTGAGGTGAGGAATGACTCTGACTCGAACTCGGCAGTTGAGGATGATGCGGTCGCAGCCAGGTTAGGATCACTTTTAGACTTCTCATATGAGGCCCACTTATGCTTACTCCTGCACTTCACCTTGATATGGCCTTTGACTCCACATCCATGGCATATGACCTGGCTCTTCCAATTGTCGGCGTTCCTATCGTTGCCGTTCCTATCATCGCCCTTTCCACCTTTCGACTGTCGTCCTCGACCTTTCTTCGTTATAAACAATTCGGCATCTGGAGCAAGACCGCGGGCCCTGCGGAGGCGGGCTTCGAATGACAGGAGGTGGGTGACGATACTCGCCACTGTGTCCGCTTTCTCAGTGAGGCGGAGTGTGGATGCAAAGTTTGGCATTCTTCAGTATTCGGGAGGTTGGACATGATGTAGAATTTCCTCCAAGAGTCTTAGATCGTGATGTCGCATACGGCAAGGTCATTGATGATTTTGTCCTGGGCTGAGATCCATTCGGTGACTGAGGGATATGACTCGAGTTGACATGATGTGAGCTTCGCCATTTCATATCGACCGTCGAGCTTGATGACCTTCTCGAAGTCGGTGTTGATCGTATCCCAGAGTTGTTTCGGCTCAGTGAGCTCTCGGTACCGTATCTGGATCATTGATCCATCAGGGCGGTGAGTTGTCTGCATGCCTGATCATTGTCCATCTGCCAGCGTTCCCAATCGCGAGGGAAGTGGTAGAACTGATTCAGGTAGGACGTGTCAGTCGATTCCGGGAGGAAGTTGTAACATGCATCTCAAGGATCACGAGCTGCGCGAGTAGTCGCGGAGGCGTCGCTGGTCGCTACAATCGGACGCCTGGGATCACGCATTTCTCCAGAGACGTATTTCCAGAGGCCTTGCGCACGAAGTAGGGCTTTCGCTTCTATGGCCCACTGCCAGTAGTTGCGCTCATTGAGTATTGTAGCCGTGGTTGACATGGCGGAGGTTGAAATAGAAGCAGAGGGTAGCGAGACAATAAAGGAGGGCAAAGATTAAGAAACAATAAAGAGGCGGAGGTTGAAAAACGAGAGAGGCACTACTACTAGGCATCGATTGAGTCCAATGCAGGCAGGCAGAGGAGAAACGATAAACAAAGAGCGATGTTGGCTCGATCCACTGGAACAGGGGCAGAGGAGAGGCAGTGACAAATACTAATAGTAGGCGTCGAGTTCAGCTCAGCGCTGGGCTCATAACCTGTTGACACAATAAGATGATGGAGAAGAAGATGAATTGTCTGTCTATCCAAAGAGAAGGAAAACTATGGACTTATATATGAACGAGAGAGAAGGAAAACCCAATGCCGACTGCCAAAGCCGGAGCCCAATGCCGAGTACCAGTG
>Ga0307515_10015764_pt1 | contig 13904 bp, 15 predicted proteins | sample 17_EM_MG_FD_194513 | JGI IMG/M metagenome (GOLD analysis project Ga0307515, IMG submission 194513) | Populus trichocarpa ectomycorrhiza microbial communities from riparian zone in the Pacific Northwest, United States - 17_EM | ecosystem: Host-associated > Plants > Roots > Unclassified | place... | reverse complement strand
ATGACAATGTTTACTGTCTTTAAAAAAAAAAAAAAATGGTAGAAGGATTGTGTTTCAAACTTTGAATCCCATATAGCTACCGGCGGACTGCTCTTTTCTATACAAAAATGCTAAACATTAAGTAAAAACGGGGGGGTGTGTTAAAGTGGATAAAATTTATTGCTATGTGGATTTAGATCTCTTTTAAGGAATTTTGAGGATCTTGCTTATAAAGAAATAATGACAATGTTTACTGTCTTTAAAAAAAAAAAAATGGTAGAAGGATTGTGTTTCAAACTTTGAATCCCATATAGCTACCGGCGGACTGCTCTTTTCTATACAAAAATGCTAAACATTAAGTAAAAACTTTAAGAATCCATACGGATAGTTGGATCATCGATCTTGAAGGGGGACCAATTGCGGGCCCACTAATCTGATGGCCCATGTGTGTTCTTGAAGTTTTTTCTTGACAGACAATTTTTCTTGAAGCTTTACTCTTTTCGTTGTTACATCAAATATATTATTCACTGTTTAATAGTTCAATTCATTGAATTACACCCTAGCATTTCAGCATGTGTGATGTGTTTCCACCTGTCAATTTATGGTGCTAAATGCTGATTATGATTTATTGATTTTTGCTTAATCTGGGTCTTCTCTCTCTCTCTCTCTTTTTTTCCTTTCTCTTTTTATTACGTATATTGCTAACCATTTCCTTTTTTCTCTTTTTTTGGTAGAGGCGGGTAATCAACATGTCTAATGTCCAGAGCGATCGACTTCTGCAAGTGGAAACAACTTGTGGAACCCTTTTATATGAATTGCAGGTTCATTTTTCTATTAGTTAAAAGAAACTTTATAAAATAATCTTCCTTTCTAGGTTGTAGTCTTGTATTTCTTTTCCGTGTTATTTTCTTGTGGGCTTAACTGTAGAATCTGAACCCATTATTTTTCCTGTCCCAAATGAAAATCAGATAATTTGGAATGAAGTAGGGGAAACAGATACTGATAGGGATAAAATGCTGCTTGAGCTTGAACAAGAGTGTCTTGAGGTATATAGAAGGAAGGTGGACCAGGCGAACCGGAACAGAGCTCAGTTACGACAGGCAATAGCTGATTCTGAAGCAGAATTGGCTGTCATCTGTTCTTCAATGGGGGAAAGACCAGTACATATCCGACAGGTTAGGTTTTAGAATACCGTCTCTGTTCTGTTTCTTTTTATAACTAACTTGATTTAATTTATTTTGAACTTCTATAAATTGTCTGGTGGATTATGAAAATGGATAACAGAGTTGGGATTACATGTAATAGTCATTAGAAATGATTCAATTAGCATCATTGGTCAGCTACCACTGACCATAGTTTACTGGCAACAGTTTTATGACAAAATTGTTGTTGTAGAATATGAAAAAAGTTGGAGCTGAGATAGATGTTTAGTAATGTAATAAGTTTAAAATACATCAATATAGTTGCTCAAACATGAATAGGTCAGCAACCACGCATCATAAAGGTGTGAAATCTGGTGCATAGATTAAATATGGTTTTAATCCTCCCTTTTCCCTTAATTTTACAAACAGGCTGATCAAAATGCTGGAAGCTTGAAGGAAGAGCTTGGAAGAATTCTTCCACAACTTGAGGAGATGAGGAAGAGGAAATTGGATAGAAGAAAGCAGTTTCATGAGGTTGTAGAGGACATACGGAAGATCTCAAGTGAGATCTATGGATCTGCTGATCATAATATATTAGTTGATGAAGCTGATCTCTCCTTGAGAAGGCTGGAAGAGCTGCACAGACAGCTGCATGAACTTGAGAAAGAAAAGGTTGGATTATTTTCTTCATTCTTCATCATCTATGTTCTGTCATTTACTTCATGTCGTTAGTTTTTACCTCCTGATCATCTTTTCTATTTGCAGAGTGATCGCTTGAAGCAGGTTCAGCAGCATCTAGATACTTTGAATGCACTCTGCTTAGTGCTTGGTATGGATTTCAAGCACACAGCTAGTGAGGTCCATACAAGTTTTGGTGATTCTGGAGGATCGAGGGACATAAGTAATCAAACAATTCAGCTTTTGGCTGCTGCAATACACAAATTGCGAGAGGTTAAAATACATAGAATGCAAAGGGTGAGTATTGGGTTGAATTTTTGTCAATTTTTTATCCTGAACGTTTTATCTTAAACTGACCATGTAGTGCCTTTGTGTGGTTATAGCTGCAAGATCTTGCAACTACAATGTTGGAACTATGGAATTTGATGGATACCCCTGTCGAGGAGCAGCAAGAATTTCAAAATGTTACATGCAATATAGCTGCTTCAGAGCATGAAATAACAGAACCAAACACACTTTCTCTGGATTTTATAAAATATGTGAGTTACAGATGTATAGTTTCATGCCTTTTTTTTTTTTTGTAAAAATGAACAGTTAGCTCAAAGAATAAGTAAATAATATACAGGTTGAGGCTGAAGTTTCTCGTTTGGAAGAGTTGAAGTCAAGCAAGATGAAGGAGCTAGTTCTGAAGAAGAGGTCAGAACTGGAGGAGATCTGCAGAAAAATGCATATGATTCCTGAAGCAGATGCTGCAGTAGAATATGCTGTTGAAGCCATAGAATCTGGTATATTTTTTATGATGGGTCATCATATATTAAATGCTACTCATATGTCTACCATTTTATGGAATGCCTTTTTTCGTCCATACTGTTGCAGGAAACCTGGACCCTGCGAGTATACTTGAGCAAATTGAGCTTCAAATTGCTAACATTAAGGAGGAAGCTTTTAGCAGGAAAGAAATACTTGAAAAGGTCGAGAAATGGTTGAATGCATGTGAAGAGGAGAGTTGGCTTGAGGAGTATAACAGGGTTAAGTGCCTATGTCATCTCTTATGTAACTTTTATTTGTCATTAATTGATTTTCTTGCTTAATTGTTACTTATAATTTGATGACTGTATAGGATGACAACCGATACAATGCTGGGAGAGGCACTCATCTTATTCTAAAGCGTGCTGAGAAAGCTCGTTCTTTGGTTAATAAAATGCCAGGTACAGGTTTTTTTTTCGATGGTTGGTAAAATGTGCAAAAGGGCATAATGAAGTTGCATGATATAGATAGCCTGAGTTTTATTTATAGGACATGGTATAGATAGCTGCATTTATATTTCATCATGATTTGCTCACCCAGGACAACTTTTTATTGCACCATGTGAACCTTTTATAGTCCATGGGTTTTATTCTGTTGATTGATTTTATTTGATCGCTCAGAGTCCTTTTCTCCATCACGCAGCATGCATTTGTTGTTATTTCTGTACATTTTTCAATATCTTGCTCCTCATATTATAATAAGCTTCCTTTTCCATATGGGGCAGGTATGGTGGAGGCATTGGCTTCAAAAACAATGGCATGGGAAAAGGAGAGAGGTGCTGAATTCTTATATGATGGTGTAAGTCCAGTATTTATTTCTTAACTCATCATGCATCTTTATTAAGGCTTAACCTTTTCCTACCCATGTCCAGATTCGCCTTCTTTCTATGCTTGAAGAGTACACCATATTACGCCAGGAGAAAGAGGAAGAAAGACGGAGGCAGCGGGTATGAATCTGTGAATTCTCAGTCTGTCTAATAAAAACAGACTCCATTATATCTTATTCAGTCATTCATGAATCTTTTTTACTATACTATATCATGGGTTCTTTCTAGATGCCTTTTATACAGAGGATATGCTTATTCTGATATGCTTGTGGTGGTTTAATTTATTATAGGATCAGAAGAAACTGCAGGGACAACTGATAGCTGAGCAGGAGGCCCTTTATGGATCAAAGCCAAGCCCTTCAAAGCCCCCGAGTGTGAAAAAAACCCCTAGAGTTTCAACTGGAGGTGCAAGCAATAGGAGACTTTCCCTTGGAGGAACAATGCTTCAGACTCCTAGACCTGATTTACCTCACTCTAGCAAAGCTACACCACATCCACGTGCTGGCAATAAAGTAGATCGAACACATCAAAATGATCATTTGAAACCCCAACAGGATGATGGCTTTGATGCTTTATCGGCTGGTAAGTTATTTTGAAATGCCAAGGTTATAGATTACTAAGGAGTTTGTAGCCATAACTTCTGTTCTAAATAATTTCCATTTTCCCTTTTCTGTTGAAGATGATATAATTGAAACCGAGCAATAACGGCTCGCCACTTTTCCTCGGGGTCTGGGAAGAATATCAACTGGTTCTTCACTATTTACTTGTTGTTGACGATGAAGTATGTACTGTCTCTTTGAGTATTTCTGTTGACTCTATCAGATGATGTTTGCACAACAGAGCACGGACAGCCTTTAGACACTATCTGTTAATATTTCATTCAAACACAACCTTAAGTCTTAACAGAGTTTTTTTTTTTTTAATCGTTTTTTTTTAATCATGTCTGGACCATTGATTGTCCGAGAAATGAAAATGATGTGGTAAGGATTAAATATCTAGTAGGATTGCTTAAGCAGCCAATGTTTATGCTTATTGGCAAGTTTGAATCTCTTTTAATTTGTTATTTCATTTTCTTTCTACTATTTTGCAGGTAGGAGAGGGTTGGATATTGCTGGTCTTGCTACGAAGAAACACGCGTTTGGTGCTGTAAATGCTCGCGAACCACAATCACCAATGCTGCGGCAACCTTTCTCACCTATTTCTTCCACTGTTTCATCAAAATCCAACATCTTGGAAGAAGCGACAACACCACACAATGACACCTTTAAGAAGACACTTCCGATAAATGATGTGTCCTTTAAAACTCCTTCGAAGACAAATACTATTGCAGATGAAGAGAATAGGAGGACTCCAAAGGCAATGCCAATTCCTATGCCCATGACACCTTCAACAGTATCAGTACCAATGCAGACGGCTATGACCCCAGCAGTTAATCCAGTTGAAACCCCTGAAGAAATTGAGTATTCTTTCGAGGAAAGAAGAGCAGGCTTCGTTCTTCCCAACACACATATAAAATCAGTCATACAACTAAACCCAAACCATTGGTGAACTTGAATGAGTGTGTGCTGCCATTGCTTGTTGATCTAATTGATCTTACCTTTTCTATTCGTATGATCTTCTCCAGGGACTAGTTCTGGAGTAAGTCAATTGTAATTGGCTTTTTGATGGTGTACATAGTCTACGAGCATCGAAACGTGGTTTAAGTTAAAACTGTTACCTCTTGATCGATGCTAGCTTCTCTTAATTTTCAGTGATTTTTCTTAGGAGCTTCTATCAAGCACTCGAAAGAGTTAAGACAGTGATTTTCTTTCCTGTGAATGTTTCTTGATACACTATTAGCCGTCAATTTCTAGCCGCATTTTGTAGGTAACTGAAGTAAAAGTCTTGTACTGAACTAGCAGTTTTAAGAAGCCTTATCTTTTCCCATGTAGCCCTTTTGTGATGTCTCTGTTACAAAATGAAAGACCGCTTTCCGAGTCCGTGTTCTTGTCGTTTTCTTCCTTTTGAACCTCCAAAGTACAATAAGAACAAATCTGTAGAAGATTCCCAGGGTAAGGAGATGGATTTATTTTGCAGGAAGCTTCTTAAGCATAGTTGTATTATCCACTTCAGACCCGACTTCACCTGCATCGGAGGAGGTTAGACAGGTTGATTCATGGGTCGACAAATCAATTTAAATTATGTTTTTTTTTATAAATAAAACAAAGAACTTTTGTTCCAGCCTAGACTACAAGTTAACTAGTCATCGAAATTGACATGTTGGGTGGATTTTATAATTGTGTTATTAATTCTCTTACAATTCAAACACAAGACATGGGATTGCATGCTTTTTTTTTCTTTCTTTCCGATGAGTCCTACTGGATCATAAATATTTAAATGAATGCATTTAAACCCTAAACAAGAACATAAAATCAATGGAAGAACAAAATTGATTAACATGGGGGGGATAGTCAATGGTCCAAAACAATACTCAAAGGAGAAAATGAAAGCCAATATCAAAAAAAGCATGACCTTGTGCATGGCTGCTTCTGGTTAGGTTTTGCCTTCTTCTTTGGGGTAAAAGAGCAGCTAAGCATTTTAGAGTGGCATTAATGGTAGATTCTAAAAACAACAGGGGCGATTAATTAATATAAATATTGTATAGTCAAACTTTAAGACAAAGGAAGATGTCAGTAGTTGGAAAATTGGCATGGCATCCAACCTTGCCTTTACAGCTTCTAAAATAATTTTTTAAGATTTTAATAATTAAAGGCCAAATTTAAAATATAAAAAGCCAATTTCTTTTCCTAAATCTTATCACTTTTTTAATAACTCAAACAATTTACAATCTCTGCCATTTATTATTAAAATCAATCTTATTAAATTTCCAAGACGGACGTGAAATCTTTTATTAACCAAAATTTATACTTTGAATTATTCAATTAAAATATTTGATTTATTAATTAAATTCAACATTATTAAATCACATGGATTTATTTTATATTTTATTTTTTCCATTTTCCCTACTTTATTTATTTCACCTCATTTTCCTGCAAAACCCTAATTTCATTTTCGTTGAAGAAATTCTGCAATCCCCTCGAAATTTTATTTTTTTGCAATTTTTCTCTGTAATTTTTGCAACTTTGATGTTAATTTTCAGTAACACCAAAAACCCACCATTGAAGCTCTGAGCATTCTATGCAATGCTGGAGATTTAAGCCACAAAACCCACCAAAAATTTGCTAATCTTTGAAGATTCAAAGCAAAGTTTGAAGCTTTTGTGTTTTCTTGAAGCTTAACAAGCTTTTTTGAGCTCATTTTCTCCTAAAAACCCTGATCTGTAAGCTGATTTTGTGTTTTTTTTTTATTGTATACCAAGCACTTGAACTTGAAAAGGTCTGATTTTTCGTGTGTGTTAAGCTCTAGGGTTTAAGGTTTTTTTGAATGATCTATGAAGTGATGGAGGCAAAAGAAGGAATAGCAGTAAGTTCAGGTGTAACAGTTAAGGCAGAAGAAGCTCCTGATGGCTTCAGGGTGGCACCCAGAAATGAAAATTCTAGCCCTAGTCCAAACCCAAACCCGAACCCAAACCAGAACAATAACCATAACCCGAACCCGAACTCTAACTCTAACTCTAACTCGAACCCTAGTCCAAACCCTGATCCCGGACAGCTTGGTGCCCCACAGGTGGGTGCCTCTCCTGTGAGTGCGGTCGGTACTGATACTGCGGGCAAGAAGAAAAGGGGGAGGCCTAGAAAGTATGCCCCTGATGGTACTTTAGCTCTAGCGTTGTCACCAATGCCAATATCGTCCTCTATTCCGCTTACCGGAGACTATTATGCATGGAAAAGGGGTAGAGGGCGGCCACTGGAGTCAGTGAAGAAGCAACATAATTATGAATATGAGAGCACAGGTAAAATGAACAGAAAAGATCGGTTCTTGTTGATGTTATAAATTTTGATTTTTTTGAAGGTTTAGTTTTAGTTACTGTTATTTTTTATTTTTTTTAATATGTTTTTATTTTTTACTGTTACATCCAGGAATCATGAATTTATGATATATTGTTAAATCATCGAGTTGGGTGTAAATGATGATTTGTTTTTTGATGTTTTTAATGTTTTTTCACGGTTGTGTTTGAGTGGTGAAATCTGAAATGGGACTAGACTGATTTTTTGTTTGTGATATGGATCTTCCAGTAGAATTATAGAGGATACTGTTGGGTTTGACGTGAGACAGTGAGAGTGGGACCATTAGCTCTGACATTTTCTTTCAAACCCCCAGAACTGGATTTAATGGTAGAAGTGAATGAGAAGAGGATTTGATAATGATGTAACATGGAGGAATCTTTTCTTCTTCTTCTAGATGCAAAACTGTACTTCTTGCCTTTTGAGGGGGAAAATTTGCACAGTTCTGCTAGAAAACTCAAAGAATATTTCTCAAGTTGCCTCTTTGTTGGACAGCAAAATCTGTTGGTTATCTGATATGGTTGGATCCCATCTGTCTGGAGATGGGTCTTTATTTAATAGCCTTTGAACTCTGGCTTTTAAGGTTAAAAATTACTACAGAAAATATGAAAATTGACAAGGAGCAGAGCAATAAGGCATAAAGATTGTATTGATCTTAATTGTCTTGTATTAAAATCACATAAAAAGAAAGCCATTCAGGGGTGCTTTGGATGGAATGGGATCTGGGTACAGTTGCCACCATCATTTTATGAAAAGAACTGCGAAGGCCTTTTGCATTCTCTAACTAAATGTACTGTTTCATGCAAGTGTTTGTTTGCTGCTTATGCAATTATGTTTTGCAAAACTTTATGCATCTCTATTCATTTTCATTTTGTTTTTTAACATTCCTTTCTAAAACAAATCAGTAGATGTATTCAAATAATTACTGAAGACCAGGTTTAAACTAAATGCCTTGATACAATACCAGTTGCCCCTCAATGTAAAGGGTTGTTTGTTATGTGAGATGTAACAAATTATGTGAAATAATACATCCCCTATTTCTTTTACCTTGAATAACTTATTAGACAGATCCTTGGGAATACTGACTGAGTTTTCCTTTCTTGATTTACTTACCACCTCTGAAGTCAAACTGTGTTTTTCTTTTAATTGGTAGATGTCAAGTTGTTAGGCCAAGCACAGTGACTGGTTTTTTGTATGATTCCTGAGTATTTTTAATTGGTATTTTTATGCTGATTTCTTGAAATATCTGTGTTGCAGGTGACAAAATTGCATACTTTGTTGGCACTAATTTCATGCCCCATGTGATCACTGTTAATGCTGGCGAGGTATGCCTTGCAGTTGTTCTAAATGAACCTTGGTATAATATAAGGATTCAATTGGCGTCAATTTGTCTCCCAAGTGAACTCAAATTTTGAAATTCTCAATGTCTTATAAATAAGTTAATTTAACATGTTTATATGACAAGAGAAAATGTATAGTCTCAGCATATTCATTCTCCAACTACCCATGCAATATGGGTCTAATTTCTCATGCATGCAACCATCCTCTTTTATTTCAAGCTGGTCTGTGATCTGAACTCCCCTAACAATCAGTTTAAAAATACACAGATGCTCTGCACTGTCTCAATATCTAGTCATTTTTCTTTTTGTGGGTTTTTTTGGGGTTTCTTACTGTCGTTGTTGTGGTTGTTGTTGCTGTTATAGGATGTGACAATGAAGGTCATGTCCTTTTCGCAACAAGGAGCTCGTGCTATATGCATTCTTTCTGCAAATGGGACTATCTCTAATGTTACACTTCGTCAACCTACTTCTTCTGGTGGTACTCTAACATATGAGGTGTGGCTCTTCATCCTTTGTTATTGTAATATTCATATAATTGAGTTTTATGCTCAAATGACCAATTAATTTTCTACAGAAGCACTTCAAAGAGTTGCAATGTTTTTTTGGGGCCTAATGACCAGGCTGTACAGAAGGAATAGTCCTTGCACTTCCACCATTTTCTGTTGATCCCAATGAGTAGCAGTTTCATATTTTTAGTCTATGTTAGCCTGTGGTGTTGTAAATATCTAGTCCAGGTTTTCAGGAAAGAAAAATCATTTTCAGTGTGTGCTTATGAAGACATCATCATCAGTAAATATTGTTTGCTCATATATGTAAGATATTTTACAAAGTTTTAGGAGGTATACTACAGAATCATAACACAACAATAATGAACTTGAAACATGAAGAGACATGTGGAAATAGCATGGCTAGATGGGGGGGGGTGTTTTGTTTTCATGAGTTGCATAAGACTAAGAGCCTGACACTTTCAAAAGAAGAAAGAAAGCTTGTATTATAGCATGAGCTGCTTTGAGTCTTTGATATCAGAGACATATATCAGTAAATGAATCTTATATTGTTGTTGTTATGTGTTTCTTGTTTAGGAGTTGGGGTTTTAAATTTGATCCTATTGCATGGAGTTTGTATTTGATGTGGATTAGAAATGAAAGACTTGCTAGACCTTTGCCAAACATAATTATTATACTGCAATAATTGAACTGATGTTGTCCTTGAATGAACTTTCCTTATCATCCACCGATTCCACTAAAATGTCATGACATGTGGATCCTTTTCAATTTAATTTTACTTTATCTCACATGGATGGCCTCGACTATGTTTTGTGTTGTTCTAGTAACATTCTTTGTTATATTTTCTTTTACCTAATTGATGTAAGTTTTTGGATGTTCTACCATCTCATCGCTTCAACTTCAAAATCATGGTACCTTCCTTATCAAGGCTTTCTTTCTCACGGGAAACCATCGATCCATTATTTTCAGGGTCGTTTTGAGATACTTTCTTTATCTGGGTCATTTATGCCCTCTGAAAATGGAGGAACAAAGGGCAGATCTGGTGGGATGAGTGTCTCTTTGGCAGGTCCAGATGGTCGTGTTGTGGGGGGAGGACTTGCTGGTCTGCTGGTAGCTGCCGGTCCTGTGCAGGTACACTATTCTGTAAGAAGATCAAATGAAAAGGAAATTAGAAAAAGATCGAGTGCTGCTGGATGCCTTCAAATTTCAAAATAAGTATTTAGTATTTCACCTTTTGCTCTGTTGTAGAATATCAAAGTGATAGTAAATTGTGTAAATAATGAGTGTTTCCTGTATTGTAAGTCAATTAATTCAATTCTATTGAGGAAATTGTGCCGGAGGTTTCACTGTGTTAATTTCTTCTTTGTTGTTTGTGTTGAGTACATCAGGTTGTCGTGGGCAGTTTTCTACTAGGTCATCAGCAGGAGTCAAAGCACAAGAAGCAGAGAATTGAACCTGCACTGGCTGTCATTCCAGCTACTATTCCAGCTACAATCAATGTGATCTCCCCAGAAGAAATGAAGGGGTCTTATGGTGGAGTAAGACCTATTGCCATACCATCTCCATTACATGGAGACAACCCAGCTTCTCTTAACCCCATGCAAGCCTAAATAGGGATCCACCTGCTGATAACAGAACTTCACTTCATGTTGGATCTAAAGGTCATTACCATTCAAACTGTGAGGTCTCCTACTGATGATGTTTGTATCTACATTGTTTAACTGCAGATACCACAGCATTTCTGCTGATTCAAACTTAGAGAAATATAAACCCGTCGGCTATTCATTGAGAAATATTCAGGGTTTAACATCATATGGATTTTAACCCAGAAGTGTACTCTCTTTTGTTAGCTTTAGGCAGGACTTGCAGTAGTTTAGCATCTTTTTCTGCTGTTGTAATCTTGTGTTTTGTAGCGTTGTGTTGTCGCTTTTTAGCTGTATGAAAACTGGTGTGCCATTGTTCTGATTTTAGTATTCTGTAACCGTACAAATTTAAATGGATGATATTTTGGTCATCAATGACTTGAACTCGGCACCGAATCTCTCTTTCAGCACGTGATTTGCCCTTGTCCTCTATCAGAATTTTTCTAGTTGAGATTTATCTGAAAACATTGACTGCAAATTTTCTTCCAGATTCGCAGAAACCCTCTCTTTAATCTCATCATGTAGTATGAATTATGAAAGACCTTCCATAGCACAGTGCAAGAGCCTCTGTTCAAATCCGACTTAGAAACCTAAGATCACTGTACTCCACATCCAATACAAGATGGGATCCTGACAAGTTCACTCTACACGATACCTAATGTTAGGGGACCCAGAAACAAGCATGCAAATGATGTTCCATTTCAAGATAAGCAAGGAATCTTAGTTGCCTTCATAGATGGCCAGTTTCGTTGTCCCCAGTCTTGATTGAGACCACAATCCAAGTACAAACAAGATTAAAAAGTGGTTAGTTCATAAATCGTTGTCAAATCAAATTATATTAACTCTGTCCTTGTGCATTTAGTAGTGATGTAACATTATTTGGAGTTGCATGATCAACAATGTTCTCATCTTCTGAAATTCTTGCTTAGGTTCTCCGGTCATGCACTTGCCTTTGTCTATGGATAGTTGAGTAGACAATTAATCTCTTTTATAAGAACCCTAATAAAAATAGCATCTCGTGCTACTTTCAAACTTGTTCTTTGTACCCTTTGTGTCACACTTTCTTTATCCATGTGGATGGAGAAGCCAAGCTAAATCAGGCTTTCAATTATTAAAAGTAACTCTTGTTTAAGCAAAGATACTCCATCCATAGTTGCCTTTTAGGCTCGTCCTTGTGCCCATTCCGTGGCTTAATCCACTTTTTCAATGCCTGTTTAGTACTTATCCATGTGAAAGAGAATCGCAGTCAAGAACAGATAATCATCCAAGACACCATAGAGGCTGTACTTGCATTCTGTTGTATATTTGATAATTCAAAGGCTGCACTGTACAACTGGATTTTTCTACTGTTGTATTTGCTTAATGTTGTGTTATAACAAAAGTGAAATAGTATAGAGAAATCATTGTAGATTAAAAGATTTTTTATTATAGATTGTAATGGTAGTTTTATTTTTAATTTTTTATCTTTTTACTAGATGATTCTTTGATTTTTTTTAGACTCATTCATTGCTTCTTCTGTGCCACTTTAACGCCTTGGATCTGACAAAAATATCAGATTCACAAACGCCATGGATCTGACAAAAATATCAGACCCATAATCATTCAAGATCCAAGAGTTGGGTCTGACAACCATGCCAGATCCAAGCGTTTTAGGTCTAACAATCATGTTTGTATCTGGAATGGTTGCTAGACCCATGCATGGGTTTGCCAAAACAACGCGCCTAAATCTGCCAAACCCACGCGCCTAGGTCAAAAAATTTAAAATTTTTCAAAAGCACGATTGGACTGCAAAAACAAACACTGCCTCATTTAAGCAGTATTTTCATTCATATACAGTGAACTTAACTGCAAATTCTTTTCTATTTGTGCTGCTTATTTTATAATTTGTTATATTCAAAGAGGAAAGAATGAAAAAAAATGTTGAGTTCTAAGTGATTTATTTCAGTCTTCAAAAATAAACCTCTCTTTTTTGTATGCATTGTGGATGAAAACATGTATAACGAAACTAAACACATATAGTCCAGTATTGTTAAAAAAATATATAAAATAATGTTGTTGTGGTGAAAAATCACAAATGACCACCCATTAAATAAATGTTTTTTTGCATTGAGTTTGATTAAAAAAAACATAAAAAAATAAAAATTCATAAAAAAGAAGAGAGAAGATAAAATTTCTATTGAAGGAATAACAAATTCATAAACATAAAAAATAGACTATTTCAATAGGAAGATATAATTTGAATTTTTAGATTTAAAACGTTAAATTAGATTTTTGTGATGATTTGTTGTTTATAAATAATTTATGAACTTGGATTTTTGTTTAGGATACTTTAAGAATAGTTTAAATATTTTTTTTTATAAAAAAATAAAAAATTATAAGTCTCAACATTTTAATTATCACCTGCTTAGACCCAGTCGCTTGGATCATTCTAGACCTAGACATTGAGTTAAAAAATAGTTAAAAAAGAGAAAAAAAGAAGAGAGAAAAAAACAGAGAAGATAGAATTTCTATTGAAGGAATATCAAATTCATAAATATAAAAAATAAATTATTTCAATAGTAAGATATGATTTGAATTTTTACATCTAAAATGTTAAATTAGATTTTCGTGAAGATTTATTATTTATAAATAATTTCTGAACTTGGATTTTGTTTTGGTTATTTCAATGATAGTTTAAATATTTTTTTATATAAAAAATTAAAAAAAATTATAAGTCTTAACATTTTAATTATCACCTGCTCAGGTTTGGGTCTGACATGACCGTTAGATTCAAGACGTTTAAAATATTTTTTATATTTTTTTATATTTTAAAAAAATGATATTAACCCGCTGTAAATCCCATACTAATATAGTAATAATAGATAAAAATGTGTTACTAAAACAAAAACATAAAAATAAATGTTTTTGAAACGGTGTTTTAGTGAATTTAACTCTCTAAACAAGTAAGGATAGAGGAACATTCCCTTCTACCTCATCCGCCTCTTTCTCTTTTGTTCAAAAACAGTGATCAAACTTTACCCTAAAAATGTTGGGACAACA
>Ga0307515_10015763_pt1 | contig 13904 bp, 12 predicted proteins | sample 17_EM_MG_FD_194513 | JGI IMG/M metagenome (GOLD analysis project Ga0307515, IMG submission 194513) | Populus trichocarpa ectomycorrhiza microbial communities from riparian zone in the Pacific Northwest, United States - 17_EM | ecosystem: Host-associated > Plants > Roots > Unclassified | place... | reverse complement strand
TTGAGTTGCTCTTCCTGAATGCGTTCCACCGTCACTCCGGTCGGCGCGAGATGATCGAAGTCAGCATCAGTGGTGAGGAGAACTCCGCCAACGACAAGTGTCGTTGCCGCGATCCGCAAGTCGTTCTTCCCCATCTTTACGCCAAGGGTGAAGCTGGATAGGTCGATCTTCGCATAGGCGTTCCATACTGCGCCGTGTGAAATGTCGGCGGCAGGCAACCCCGCGAGCATTCCGTCGAGGCGTTCGTGTTGCTTCGGACTCCAGCTGAACTTGTACCCGAGGGAAGAACGTTCGTATCGAGCACGAGTTGTTCTCCTGCGAGCTTCACGCGAGCTCTTTGAGTGCAGCGAAGACCTGTTCGTCATCCTCATCACCGGGCCACTGCCCGAAGTACGAGGAGAGAGCGTCGACCGGAAGTGCGAGCTGCTGTCCCAGCTCGCCTCGCGGTGTTCGAGTCCACAAGCCGTCCTGTTTCGTTGCAGCAGCAACATGATCGATTTCGATTCGCAGGGGCCGAGCGGACGGCCGAAACGCAACTGTTCCCTCGACAAGAACCTCAGTTCCAAGCAGACCCTTGACCAATTCGAGGTCGATGTTCGCACCAACGTTGCCCTTCAATGCGAGCCCGTCGGTGAGTTTGAGTACGGTAGTACGCGTGCTCATGGTGAGCGAATCGAGCACTCCGACAACTCGGTCGACCTTCGGCGCAGGAGTCTCCAGCGCGAGCTTCTGAAAGGTCGAGACCTCCTCGTCACCAAACTCGATCGTCGAGCGCTCGCCCCGCGAGATACGCAACCGTGTTGCTCCGCGCCCGAAGATAGATTTCGACTTCATCAACGTCTGAAGCATGCCGTAGTCAAGGCGATCGCTGTCTCTCCTCCCATGGAGCGCGTCATCGATCGCGCTCATCAGCAAATCGACAGCCGTCTCGCCCGCCGCTACTGGCGCTTCCGTCTCGGCGTTCGGGCTGAAGACGGCTGGGGCCACTTCGGCGAGCGGCCGGGCTGCGACATCAATCGTAAGCGACCCTTCACGCAAGGCGGTCATCCGAAGTTCACTCGACTCGCTGAGCCACCAGGGTGCGGTTCCACGAGCGGTGCTTCGTCCCTCGACCGCGAGACGCGCGGCCCGACTTGCGCCGTCGAGGAGCAAGTCGACCAGATCGCGAAGAACACCCAGGGGGAGATCCATGGCGTGGACCCCGTCGAGGTGTATTTCGTAGTTGATCGTCATACTTGTACCCTTCCGCGTCGTCAACGAGGACTCAGCCTAGCGCGTTCGAGGCCGCGAGCGAAACGAGTTCGACACTCCGGGATCTTGCCGAGATGCGTCCTCTTGGGGCATGGCTGAGCGTCGCGGAGTCACACGGTCGCGGCGCGTGCGGGTACTCGACAGAAGCGTTCAGACCGTCCTGTACGAAACTTTGCGGTGGTGTGTCTTGCCTCGACTGGAACGTGACGGTCGGCGTTACACCCTCGCCGAGGATCGCGATCGCGGGACCCGGCTGGGCACCCAGACAACCCGATCACCGCGGTGCGCCCATCGCGAAGGTGAGCTCGACTCCGTCCATCGCCAGACCCGACTCGGCGAGGACGCGCTTCAGGCTGTCCTTCGGCGCCGCGTCGTGGGGGGTGGCAGTCGCTCGAGGCTCCAGGTCGCGTCGCCGTAGCTGATCGTGTAGCGCAGGTCGGGCGAAAACTCGCGGCGGCCACCCAGGACGGAGCCTCTTTCGGCGTCGACCGCCGCGAACCGCGCCCCGGTACGGGCGTCGAGCAGCACGGAGCCCTGCGCGTCGCGCTCGACGAGCAGGGCCGAATCGTCGGCGCTCCACGTCACGTCCTGGTTGACCCAGCTCGGATTGGCCACGCGGAAGATCGGGCGCAGGCCCTCGGCGGCGTGGACCGCGATGGCGAGGCTGGTGACCACGGCCAGGCGCTGGCCGTCGCCGTCGAAGGCGAGCCCGTCGATGGCTTCGCCGGCGGGCAGCTGATCGAGGCCCGCGGCACCTTCTGCGTGGAGGTAGACGACGCCGGCGCGACTCCAGAGCGCCGCCGTTCGATCTGCTCCAGATATTCAATCAACAAATGGTGTCGATTGCAGCAAACCGCTGCACCCGTCTCTATGCGCCGGCGCGGAGTACGATCGCACACCAACTGAGCTCGGAGAGAGGAGGCGCGTCGCCGCCGGTGATGTCCGACAGCGACTGCATCAGCTCTGTATTGATCTGATCAACACGGCGGATGTCACCGATCAGGGGATCTACCGATGCCGTCCCGTCACGCAGGAACGCGAGCAGCGCGCGCCGGTCAGCGACGGGAAGCGCGTTCCAGCGGTGCGCGAGGTCGAGGAGTCCTCCGAGCCAGCGCGCGTCCTCGTCGTCACCGCCGACGCCGAGGCGCTCGGCGAGTTGCTGCCGCGCGTCCTCGAGCGCACTCGCAACCACGTTGTGCTCGTCGGCCGCGAACGCGCGGCGCTCGGGGAGCGTCAGCTGCCGCTCCGAGGACCCGCACGCGGGAGTGGCGACCACCCACGCCGACTCGTCATCCGTCACCAAGGCGTCGGGCAGGAGGCGCCGGGGCCGCGATGCGCGCCGCGGCGTCGCGGAGGGCCTCCGGTCAACGCGCAGCGCGAGCGGTGCGTGGCGCTCGAAGGGCGGCGCCGCGGTGCGCGTGGTGGACCCGGCCGCGCCGGGCTCTGCATCCCGTAAGGGACGCGCGACGAGCCACAGCAGGCCGAGGGCGACCAACACCGAGAGTGTCCCCGACATCCGCATTCGAGAGCCTCAGAACAGGCGCACCCCGTAAAGCACCTCTTGGTTGCTCGTCGAGCTGCGCACGATGTCGACACGCACGTAATAGTAGTTCGTTGTCGTGGCGATCGCCTGCGAGAAGGTGTTGGAGCACACGGAGATGTTGTTCGCGTTGTCGCAAAAGCTGGGCGAGGCCTGATCGCTGCTGACGGTGACGATCGTCGTGAGCCCTCCCGTTGTCTTGTTCATCTTGATCAGCTGCGCCTTCACGAAGTTGGATCCCACGCCCGTGCTGTCGCGGTACGTGATTGACAGCGTCGTCGGCGACGTGAGGCTGTCGCTGAACGCGATCGGGCAGTAGAACACGAGGTTCGTCAGGCTGCTCGGCGAGTGCTGGACCGTGCCGCCGGTGCCGAAGTAGGCGTTCGCCTGGATCGCCGAGCTGTCGGGCACGCAGCTCGTCCCGTTCATGCTGAACTCACCGGCGTGTGCCGTGCCAACACCAGCCATCGACGCAATCGCGAACACGGCCACCAGAATTGCAGTACGCATGTTGTCTCCTTGTGTTTATCGTTGAGGGTCAACGGATATTTGTTATGGCTATTCTGTTCAATACTCCATTTGAGCGCATAGGTAAAATAAACCGGCGTTTCAGAAGTCGCCAGGAGGTGGATGGGCTGGGTGGCCCTGGCAAGCGATTGATACGCGGAGCGAAGAGACGTGTGCTGCGTAAGCTGCGTTACGACGGAGGGCAGCGATCCATATGCAGATATTCACCCGATATGTAGTTCGCCTCGAAACGTGACTTGTTGGTGGATCCTCAAATGTCGTCCAAACGACGGCCTGGTGGTGCACGCGTCCGGGGAGGTGGCTCGGTAGGGACCCCGAGGTGTTCATCGAAGGGCGTGGTGGACGTCGTCCAAGACCGGTTCGCCGAGGACTACGGGTGGCAGCGGTGCCGCCTGGCATTGGGCTGCTCGCTGAGCGGTGACGCGCGCGCGAAGTCGACCACGTCAGCGCTCGTGCGAAGGACGCGGCCGAGCGGCTTGTCGTCGCCGATGAACCGCTTGGGCCAGGTGAGCTTGGGATTGTCAAGCACACCCGCGGTGATGAACACCGGGTGCCCTACCATCACGCTCTCGGCCGGCAGCATGGCAGTCGGCCCCACCTGGGCGCTGCAGGTCGGAGGTACGGTCTGCCGAGGGCGCTCGCTCGATGCGATCCACCGACAGTCCAGCCTGCGTTTCCGCGGAAACACGTCGCGGCCGGCGCTCGCCGTGCAGCGCTCCACGTGGGGGCGTGCGTTCGCCGGCGCCCACGAAGGCAGTCACGCACGTGCGGCCGGGTGCCATCGCAGTTGGGTCGGCACGCTCGAGCGGATCCGCAACCTCGAGGCAACGCTCAAGCACACCGACCGACGCCAACCGGCCCGCGCTGCTGAAGTGGCTCGAGCCGCCCGGCGCCGTCAGTTGCAGTCCCGCTCGCCACACTCGGTCTGGAACACGATCCTGCGGCTGCCGTCGGTGCACTCCTCCCACAGAACGTCCCTCCTGAGTATCGGGGGGGTTCTGCGGCAGACCGTGCAGACCCAGGTCTGGAAGCACTCGGTCTGCAGGTTGGCGCCGGAGGTCGACTTGGTGGCGTCGAGGTTCAGCGCGGCCGGCACGACAACCGGGGCCTTGGAGGCAGACATCGAGATTGCTTCCTCGCGGCTGGCGGTCTCCACGACGCAGCCGGTAAAGCCGAAGATCGAAAACATGGCAAGGTTGCATAGACGCTTCATCGGTATCTCCTCTTCATGGATCGAGTTAGCGGGCGCACGCTGCGGTAACCGAGGAGTGGAGCGTATGCTCGCGCGCTTGGCTCGAACCACCCGGGGTATGCAGCAAGGTGCGGCGCACTGATCCACGTCCTCGGGTCTCGACAGGACGCGATCGCGCGAGAGCTCAGCTGCGTCACCGAGCCGGCGATCGGCGTCCATGGCATCGACCGGCATCGCGTGCACGCGATCGTCGTACGCGGTCGAGCAGCTTGCGATCCATCTGTCGTTGAGTTCTACCCGTATGCGTAGGGTAAGCCAGCACGGGTGTGTTGATCGCGAGAAGTCGCCATCAGCCGGTCGGCGACCGCGCCGAGCCGGGGCTCAGCCAGCAGGTCGATAGTCCAGCTTCTGACCGCTCGCCGATAGCTGCGCTGTGAGGCCAGGCGGAGGCACGGTGAACACGGCGATCCGGCGTGAGTTCCGAAGCAGTGCGCCGCCGGTGCCAGTGCACGCTGCGACGGCGCTGTATCCTGCCCCATGATGCTTGGGCGAGCCCCTCGCGCTGGTCCGGCGCATAATGCGGGCATGGCGGAGGAACAGAACCCGATCCGGTGGGCGCGGGACCTGGCGGCGGCGGCCTGGATCGGCGCGCGCCTCGACCGCTCGAGTTTCCGCATCACCGCGCTGGTGCCGGCCGGGTACGAGGCCTACGCCCGGATCATCCATCCGCCGGAAACGTTTCCGCCCCACCAGCTTCCCCGCCACCAGCTACCGCTCCTCGTCGACATCCTGCGCGGTGAAACCACCACGCCCGATCGCTGCTGGTTCTGCGTCAACGACCGCTCGGGCAGCCTCGATGATCAAAGCGTCACCGAACGGGTGCGGCTGCCGAGAGGAGGCGCGTCCTACCTGGTGCACGGCGGGCCGATCGAGCGGGCGCTCCTGTCGCCGCCCGGCAAGTCGCTGCAGGTAGTCTTGCCCGACGGCGCCCCCCTGCCCGAGCTGCTCGCCGCGATGCGCGAGCAACTCGCGCGCACGCCGGACTCGATCGTCGCCTTCCCGAGCGATACCACCCGCGCCCAGCTCGAACAGGAGCTGGCCGCCGGCCCGCCCGATCTGCGTGGCCGGGCGCCCGACCTGTGGTGGCCCGAGGATCGGGCCTGGTTCGTCTGCATCCCACGCGAGCGACTCCTGGACTCGACGTTCGTGGGGGGCAGCCGGCGGCTGATCGATCGCTTGCTGGCCGTCCCCGGCCTTGAGGTCGTCGAGGCGCAAGGGACCGATCAACTCAGCGACGTGGAGCAGGACGAGCGGGAGCGGACCTACGGGGACCCGCTCGACCGTGTCGACGATGATCTGGGTGCGCGAGTCGATCTCGACGTTGACGCGGTCGCCCGTGCCCTTGAAGCCGAATGTGGTCCGCTTCAGCGTCTCGGGAATGAACGACACCCGAAATGTCGCCTGCTCGCGGTCGACAGCGACGATCGTCAGGCTCGCGCCGTCCAGCGCGATGAAGCCCTGCGAGAAGATGTAGTTCATCCAGGCTTCCGGCACGCGGAACGTCACCACCCGGTTGTTCTCGTGGACAGAGACGTCCACGATCTCGGCGGTCCCGCTGACGTGCCCGGCGAGCGCGTGCCCGCCGATCTCGTCACCGGTGGTCGCCGAGCGCTCGACGTTCACCAGCCGGGCCCCGGCGATTGCGCCGATGGTGGTCTTGCGCAGCGTCTCCTGCATCGCGTCGAACGTCGCGTGCGCGCCGTCGATCCGCACCACCGTCTGGCACACGCCGTCGATCGATACGCTGGCGCCAGGCTTGAGCCCCCGCGATCAGCGCGTCGGGCAGCTCGACCGCGTACGTCTGGAGGCCGGGCTTGCGCTCGACGCGAACCACTGGCACACACGCCTGAACGATCCTGTGTACATCTGGCTCTCCGGTTCGAGGTCGCCGGGGGATCGCGCTGTCCGGCGCGCGGCCTGCGGCATCGTCGATATTCTCACATGGATCCGCCGTGCGTGCCTCTCTCGATCGTGTCCTTCGCTACAATTCCACTTGAAGCGATCGGCGCCTACATGCCGGGCGGTCCGTCCGGACCATCACGAGGTAGGACCGCGCTACAGCCGCACCCGCGAAGTGCGCGAGCTCGACGAGCTCACCGCGGTGCGCCCGTCGCGAAGGTGAGCTCGACTCCGTCCATCGTCAGCCCCGACTCGGCGAGGACGCGCTTCAAGCTGTCCTCCGGCGCCGCGTCGTCGGGGGACGGCAGTAGCTCGAGGCTCCAGGTCGCGTCGCCGTAGCTGATCGTGTAGCGCAGGTCGGGCGAAAACTCGCGACGGCCGCCCAGGACGGAGCCCCTTTCGGCGTCGACGGCCGCGAACCGCGCCCCGGTGCGGGCGTCGAGCAGCACGGAGCCTTGCGCGTCGCGCTCGACGAGCAGGGCCGAATCGTCGGCGCTCCACTTCACGTCCTGGTTGACCCAGCTCGGATTGGCCACGCGGAAGATCGGGCGCAGGCCCTCGACGGCGTGGACCGCGATGGCGAGGCTGGTGACCACTGCCAGGCGCTGGCCGTCGCCGTCGAAGGCGAGCCCGTCGATACCTTCGCCGGCGGGCAGCTGATCGAGGCCCGCGGCATCTTCTGCGTGGAGGTAGACGACGCCGGCGCGGCTCCAGGCGACCCGGCGCCCGTCGGGCGAGATCGCGATCGGCTCGCGCAGGCTGCCGGCGTGGCTGGAATCGCGCCACAGCACCACCCCGCTGTCGACGTTCCACAGCATCACCTCGCGGCCGTTGTTGGTCGCGAGACGCCGTCCGTCGCGGGACAGCTGACCGGGGAGGCAGTCGCGGCATTCGAGCCGGGCCACGGCGGCACCGCTGTCGTCGAACACCGTCACGCGCTCGGGCACGCAGGCCGCGATCCGGCTGCCGTCGCCGGAGATCATCCCGTTGCCGTACTTGATCCGGCCGAGCTCGAAGCTGCGTACGAGCCGCCCCGAAGCGTCGTGGAGCGCGAGCTTGTAGTCGTCACCGATGAGCGTGATCAGGAAGCGGTGGCCGCGGCGCGAGAACTTGACGCCCATGCGGGGCGATGCCGGGAACACCGCCGGCGTCGTCGGCCGCGCGTCCCATCCGAGCAGCTGAGAGTTGCCAGCCAGCCCGGCGACGAGCAGCCGGTCGCCGGCCGGAGCGAAGGCGAAGCGAGGCGGTCCCGCCGGATAGCTCACGGACGACACGACCTTGCGCGCGCGCAGATCGATGATGTCGGCCTGGTTCGCCTCCATGCGCCCGACCGCGAGGACGTTGCCATCGGGCGCGACCGCGTTGGCGGTGCGCGTGAAGGCGCCATTGGCGTGGTGACCCGGCGTGCCGATCAGAAAATCGCCACCCTCGGTGCCGCGGACCTGGATCGATTGCTCGCGGACGATCGCCAGGCCGTGCGCGGTGAACAGGAGATCCGACGCGTCGGGGGCGCTCAGGGTTGTGCGCTCGGTGCGTCCGGGCAGATCCCAGACGTGGACGATGCCTGCTCGGTCCTGAACGGCCAGCTGCTTGCCGTCGGGCGACACCGTGCAGAGCGAGTAATAGAACTGCAGCCCGCGCATCAGCGCGCGCGTCCCGCCGCCCGGCTCCGGCACGATGAGGTCGCCGAGGCCGTCCGGCGTGCGGACGAGCAACGCCGGCGCCGGTAGCGGAGGCGCGCCACAGGGAATCCCGGTCTCCGGACGGAACTCGGCGAGCTTTCTCCCCGTCGCCGCGTCCAGGTACACGATGAGGTCGCGCTGGCGAAGGTGGACCTGGCCGTTGCCGGCCATCCCGTAGTGCTCGCTCGGCGGCTCCGCCACCGGGTAGCGCCACAGCTCCCGCTCGGTCTCGAGCTCGCGGCCGACCACGGCGCCGGGCTCGAACGCGAGGAGCAGGCCGCGGCCGTCCGCGAGGTGGCCGATGGCGGCATAGGCCCCGGGCGGGCCGGAGCGCGCCAGGATACGGCGCGGCATCCGCGCGCCGGCCAGGGCGACGCCCCAACGACCCTCGCGCGAGTCGGCCTGGACGCGCGCGGCGGCGTAGTACCCGGCGGCGCGGGCCCAGTCGGAGCCCCGGGCGGCGTCGCGCGCGCGCTCGAGGAAGGACTGGGCCAGCGCCTGGCGAGCCTGATGCAACTGCCAGCCGATCGCGACCGCCGCGCCGAGCGCGACGACGATCGCCGCGAGACCGAGGGCCGAGGCCGCGCGGTTCCGGGCCACGAACTTCTTCGCGAGCTCCCAGAATCGGTATTCGTAGGCGACGACACGACCGCCGGCGCGGAACGCCGCGAGCTCCTGCGCCAGCGGCCCCGCACCCGGGTAACGATCGGCCGGCAGCCGCTGCAGCGCCCGCTCGGCCACCGCCGCAAGGTCAGGCGGCGCCTCGGGGCATCGCTCGCGCACCGGGACGAAGCGGCCCTCGAGCACCCGGGCCATCGTGTCCGTCGCGTCGGCGCCCTCGAACGGGATCCGCCCGGTCAGCACCTCGTAGAGCAGGACGCCCAGGCTGAACACGTCGCTGCGCTCGTCGACCTCCGCGAGCGCGCCGCGGACCTGCTCCGGGCTCATGTAGGCGGGCGTCCCGAGCGCGACGCCCGCGACCGTGAGGTCGGGCGTGTCCGCGACGGCCGCGCTGGCGAGGAGCTCGTCGGCATCGCCGCGCTGCTTGGCCAGGCCCCAGTCGACGACGACCGTCTCGCCGAACGATCCGACCATGATGTTCGACGGCTTGAGATCGCGGTGGATGACGCCTCGCGAATGGGCGTACGCCACGGCCTGGCAGGCGTCGATGAGGTGGGGCAGCAGCGCGAGGCGCTGCTCGAGCGTGGCGCACGCGGCGAGGCGGGCCTTGAGGGTCTCGCCGCGGATGAGCTTCTGGGCACAGAACAGCCGGCCGTCGGGCCGCCGGGCGAGCTCGTGGATCGGCACGATGCTCGGGTGATCGAGCCGCGCGGTCAGCCGCGCCTCGCGGAGAAAACGCGACCAGGCCGCCTCCGACGGCGAGCCGTCGGCGAGATCGGGCGGTGGCGGCAGGACCTCCTTGAGCGCGACCTCGCGCCCGAGGAAGCTGTCGATGGCCAGCCACACCGCGGACTGCCCGCCGCGGCCGATCTCCTCGAGCCGAGCGTACTGGCCGAGGCGCTCCTCGGGGACAGCGCTCTCAGGACGATCGGAACTTGTTGGCGTCGAGGTCATAGCGCTCCATCCAGCGGAGGATCTGCGTCCGGTGCTTACCCATGGCGCGGGCCACCGCGGCAAGGTTCCCCTGGTGCTGGCCGAGCAGCACGATCAGCTCGGCGCGCTGCCGCTCGTCGGCTTCGGACAGCGATGCGGGTTCCGGATCGTCGCCCGCGCCAACGACGGCGAGCGGCAGGTCGGCGTGCGCGATCGCCGGGCCGCGCCCCAGCGCCAGCGCGCCTTCGAGCGCGTGCTCGAGCTCGCGCACGTTGAGCGGGAAGTGGTACGCGAGCAGCGCCTGCGCCGCCTCCGGCGCAAGCGTGAGGTCGGGCCGGTCGGGCGCGAGCCGGTCGAGGAGCGCGGCGATGAGCAGCGGCACGTCCTCGCGCCGGTCGCGCAAGGGCGGGATCTGCAGCCGCACGCCGTCGAGCCGCGCCAGGAGATCATGGCGAAAGCTCCCCTCTCGCACCATCCGCCCGAGCTGGCGATGGGTCGCGCTCACGACGCGCAGGTCGACCGCGACCGAACGATCGCTACCGACCGGCGTCACCTGCGACTCCTGCAGCGTCCGCAGCAGCGCGGCCTGCGCCGGCAGCGGCAGATCGCCGATCTCGTCGAGGAACAGCGTGCCGCCGTCCGACTGGCGCACGAAGCCGAGCCGATCCGCCATCGCGCCGGAGAACGCGCCCTTGCGGTGGCCGAACAGCTCGGACTCGACGAGCTCCGCCGGGATCGCGCCGCAGTTCACCGCGACGAATGTCGGACGCCGGCCGGACAGCTCGTGGATGGCTTGCGCCACGAGCTCCTTGCCGGTGCCGCTCTCGCCGAAGATCAAGACCGGCGCGCGGGCCGTGGCGACGGCGCGGGCGTTGGCGGCGACGCCGGAGAAGGCGGGCGACATCGTGCGCAGCGCGGGCGGCGACGGTGCGAGGTCGCGCGCGTCGAGCACAGCGGGGCCGGTCGCCGGCAACGCGGCCCGGAAGCGGAGCAACGTGTGCCCGACCTGCAGCCGGTCGTCGTCGGCGAGCGCCGCGCTGGCGACACGCTCGCCGTTTCGCAGGGTGCCGTTCTTCGAGCCGGAGTCGGTGAGCTCCCAGCCATCCGGCCCCAGGGTGAGCTCGGCGTGGCGCCCCGACATCCACGCGTCGGGGATCGTGACGTCGAGGACACCCGGCTCGGGCAGCGTCGCCTCGCGGGTGTCACCCCGGCCGAGGCGCACGCGGGACAGGCCACCGAGGCGATAGCACGCAGGGCCGGCGCGCGGCCGCTCGCACTCGATCTCGAGGTAGAGGTGCGGCGAGGCTCGAGCGCGCGTCTCCCTCGCCTGCTCCAGCTCGGAGAGGGTATCGGTCGGGCCTGCCACCCCGGGACTATACGTGCGTGTGTCGCCACGTGACGATGTGGCAGCGCCGTGTGGCGATCTCGCGGACGAGCCGGGCATCCCCCGGCCGTGCAGGGCAAGCGGCACCGGGCTCGCCGCCGAGGCTCCGGGCCGGCATCCACCCGCGGCTGCGAGGAAGGCCCTGACGTGGCCGGCTCATGAACGTCTCGGGAAAGCCTCCCGGCGGCGTGGCGTCTCCTGACGGAGCCTGGCCGTTCTGGGGCTGGCGCGCGGATTGCTCGCGAACGGCCGAGATTGCGCAACGGGTCGCGAGGCATTCGCGTCCGCCGCACTGCAACCGTCCGCGCAACGCGCGGGAAAAGGAGAGCTCATGCCTGCCGGTGTCTTGATGGCGATCAGTATTGTTTTGGTTCACGGCGGTTTCGTCGACGGGTCTGGCTGGGCGGGCGTCTACAAGATCTTGAAGGAGGAGGGTTACAACGTCACCGTCGTGCAGAATCCCACGCTGTCGCTGGCCGACGATGTCGCGGTGACCAGGCGCGCGATCGCCGCGCAACCCGGTCCCGTGCTGCTCGTCGGTCACTCCTACGGCGGTGTGGTGATCACCGAAGCCGGCAGCGATCCGAAGGTCGCAGGGCTCGTGTACATCGCGGCCTTTGCACCCGACAAGGGCGAGTCCGTATCGTCGCTGATCAAGGATCCGCCGGCCGGCGCGCCGGTTCCTCCGATCCTGCCGCCGCAGGACGGCTTCCTGTTCCTCGACCGGGCAAAGTTTCATGCCTCGTTCGCCGCCGACGTGGATGCCGAGACCGCCGGGTTCATGGCGAGCTCGCAGGTCCCCTGGGGCGTGCAAGCGCTGGCCGGAGCGATCACCGCGCCGGCCTGGAAGACCAAGCCGAGCTGGTACCTGGTGGCGACGGAAGACCGGATGATCCCGCCGCCCGCGCAGCGCAGCATGTCGAAACGCGCGGGCTCGAAGGTCACCGACGTCGCCGGCAGCCACGCGGTGTACGTGTCGCAGCCCAAGGCGGTTGCCACGCTCATCAAGAACGCCGCCCGCGAGCTGGCCGCGAAGTCGAAGTAGTCAGGTTGGGCGCGAGCAGATCGAGGTCAGGGATCCGGTAGCAGTTACCCGAGCCATCGAGTTTGTGCCGGCCGCCGTGTGGTTTGATGGGATGGGTTAGCTACCTCGTTCGTGCTCCAAGTAGGGGATGCGTTTGTTGCGGCCGCAGGTCAACCGAGGATGCACGCGACATCCAGGCTGTCCGCTGTCTCGTCGTACTCGATCGTGAAGCGCCGCGCCTTGCCCGCGTCCGCGTACGGCTGCGAGTCTGTGACGGCGACCGCGAATGCCGCCGTGGGTCTCGACGCGCCGAGCAGTGTGTCGAGAGCGGCGATGCTCGCCCCGCTCTGGACGTTGTCGTCGACGATCACGAGCGTGGTGCCGCGGGGAACCGGCGTCGACGTTCGCGCGAGGCCCGCAAGGATCTGGTCCGCGGTGCGACGATTCCCCTTGGTCTTACCCTCGACCGGCTTCCGCTGCACGGCAAGGACGGCGACGTGACCGAAGCCGACGCCTGCGAGCGCATTGCAGAGCCGCAGCGTACGAAACCGAGCCGTCTGGATCGTCGCTGCTGTGACCGACGAGGACGGGACCGGGATGAGCGTGATCGCGTCGGGCTCCTCGGCCTTGAAGAACCTGGTGAGCCTGTCGATCCGGTTCGCGAGCATCGCAGTCACGTACTCGATCGCGTTCGTCCGATCGACCTGAACCGGCCGGCCGATGGGATGGAGTCGGTGCTGGATCGGTTGCTTGGGGTTCGGTGGCACGCGGTTGTCCTTGACCGCGTAGACCAGGCCCCGGACCTGTGATGCGTTCGGCGTCGCGCGCGCGGCGTCGGCACCTTTCGCATAGTAGGTGCCGAGCGCGAGTCCTCGGATCCTCCTCATGACCCGCGCGCGAAATCGATCACGTCAGCGCTCGTGCGAAGGACGCGGCCGAGCGGCTTGTCGTCGCCGATGAACCGCTTGGGCCAGGTGAGCTTGGAATTGTCGAGCACACCCGCGGTGATGAACACCGGGTGCCCTATCATCACGCTCTCGGCGGCCTGGTGCAGCGAGCCACTGGTGTCGCTCGCCTCGATGATCACGGTCGCCATCGCGAGCCGCGCCATGATCCGGTTGCGCTCGGGGAAGTTCGAGGGGACGAACTTGTCGCCCCAGGTGAACGGGGAGAGCAGGAGATGGTCGCGGTAGATGGCGTGCTGGAGCGCCGCGTGCTTCGCCGGGTACACCTTGTCGAGCGGTGTGCCGACCACCGCGATGGTCTTGCCGCCGTGGTCGATCGCCCCGGTGTGCGCCGCGTAGTCAATGCCTTCGGCGAGCCCCGACACGACCACGATACCGGCGCGCGCACAGTCACGGGCGAGCTGTGCGGCACGGCGGCGACCCTCGGCGGTCGCCTTGCGCGCGCCGACGATCGCGATGCGAGGCCGAGCCGCGAGCGAGAGGTCGCCGACCGCGTGGATCTGCGGGAACTTGAGCAGGAGGCCATCCGTTACCCCGATGCGCTCCGAGCTGAGTGCGACGACGTCGGCACGGCTCGGCGGTATGTACTCGTCGGCGTGCCTAGCGGTCATGTCCAGCACTGATCGAATGTAGACGCCCGGTCTGACACTGCGGCCCGGCAGACACTGTACGCATCAGGCCGGCGACTGCGAGCATCGAGGGCGAATCACTCGCCGTGCGAAATCCGTTTTCAGGCGCTGCCGGGCCTGCAGACACAGCGGTTTCTTGCTGCCACGCCGCTGCCACGCGAAGCGAAAACTGGCGGGATCAGCAGAGACGAACCGG
>Ga0307515_10015762_pt1 | contig 13906 bp, 19 predicted proteins | sample 17_EM_MG_FD_194513 | JGI IMG/M metagenome (GOLD analysis project Ga0307515, IMG submission 194513) | Populus trichocarpa ectomycorrhiza microbial communities from riparian zone in the Pacific Northwest, United States - 17_EM | ecosystem: Host-associated > Plants > Roots > Unclassified | place... | reverse complement strand
TTTTGTTTGTATTGTACAAACGGCATTTTTTGGTTTGAACTCTTCACCCCAAGTGACCCTTTCAAGAACCCTAGTATACTAAGTGTTTCTCCCACGCACGACGTGTGTGTCGAAGGGGCGCACTTCAGATGGAAAAAAACCGTCCAGTGGTCCAATGAACAATCCAAAATAAAATGAAAAAAAAAAGAAGTATGCGTCTTAGGGTCGAAATGTGAGTCCTATGGGGGGGGGGGTTAGGTACCCCCCCACCCGTCCCATGCTCCACCTTCACGCTTTCAATCTTCTCTCTCTCGATCTCCGACATCGGTCTATTAATCTTAAAGGGGATAAACCGAGGAAACACAATGCCGGCATATGGGTTCTACTCATCTCACACCCGCTCTCTCTCACGGAAGAAGGGAGGGAGGGCTGGGTGGTGGCCCGATTCCGGGAGGTCTTGGTGCATGGTAAAATTAATTATATCGGATATCGAACTTTACCAAAGAGCTAATAGTGATACGTTAGAAATGAATACCGCCTTTTCTTTTCCTCAAAAGTCACAAATCGTGGTGCGATGATTGTCTCCCGAACCCACAGGGACGGACAGGGGGGAGTGGTCACACGAAGAACAGGAACAAACGGACAAACGATGAAAGAAGGGTATCACGCCACGCACCCCGGCCTTTCAACCTTGATCATCACAAGGAAAAAAAACCCCGGGTACAATCGAGACCGAACCCAACAAAGAGAAACCCACCCAGCCACTTCATTTCAAGAAAGGTTTCAGTACACCTAGAGGATGTGCGGCGCAAAAGCGGTTCGTTTGTCAGTCCCACGACATAGACGGGTGTTTCAAACGGATCAGAAAGAGAGAAAAGAAAGAAACCGCAGGGTCGCAGGGCAAGGGTAGAGAGAGATAGATATCCCAGATGAACCAATGGGGGTAAGAAAATATGCCCTAGCCCACCCATCTCCCCACCCCAGAAAAAATAAAACAGGGTAGAAACACGCACCCTGAACGGACGCCTGCATACTCTTCCTTGTTCCCTTTCCAGCAACCATATCCACCGCGTCTTTCGCAAGACCCATGACGCCTGTCTGCTGCTTCTTCCAGGAAGCGGTAGCGTTCTGATACGAAGATGACGTCGAAGCAGAGTGAGATAAGCCTGTCGTGTGACCACCGTAACCCTGGGGTTGTTGTTGTTGCGATAAACAATGGGGCTGATGAGGGGTCTGATTGAAACCCGGTCCAACGGGTCCGCTAGAAGAATTCGGTCTGGAAGGTGGTTTGTCGTGCCGACCTACAAAATCGCAATGTATCACACAGCACACCAGGCGTCATCATGTGGTTAACCAAAAAAAGTGGGGTCATAGTTCTTTTAGCTTCACAAAGCACGAAAATGGAAGGTTGGAGCATAGCGACACTTACAGGGTGGTGGCGGGTGTGGATGAGATCCCGGATACCCAGGATACGGCGACGTACCAGGAGGAGGAGGTTTATACCCCGGGTACGTGGATTGTTGGTGTTGAGGAGGTTGCTGATACCCGTGCGGACTAGGTCCTATCGGAGGCGAAGCACCAGGCTTCATCCCACCATAGGTGGATTGCGCCGGACCTGAAGGAAGGGGCGGTTGCACTTGAGGCGGCAACCCCGACTGGTGGTACGGCGTCGTCGGTCGAGAAGTGTGAGACGTAGGAGGGCGAGTCGGAGGACGGTCTTGTGGCCCAGGAACCGGAGGATTCGCCATACCAGCGTAAGTCGATTGGTGATGACCATAACCTTGGGATAGCGGTGGCGAATTCGACGGAGGGTGGCCACTGTGCGTTTTCCCAGGATACAAAGGCTGCTGCATGCACCCCGGACCTGGGTATGGAGAGTGCCCTGGCGGGGGACCCTGTCCAGACGTCGGAGGTCCAGGGTACGGCGAGTTCGAAGGCGGCGGTCCTCCCCACACATCCTGTCCCTTCCCATCCGTCTTCTGATCGTATCCGTAATACGAACCCGGTCCAACCTGTCCAGGGTACGTGCTCTGTGGGGGCGGGTAAGGCGGGTGCGAACCACCCGGTTTGCTGAATGACGGGGAGGAGTGTAAAGTACCGATTCCTTCATGCGGAGATTGAGGTGGCAATGACCCTGCATGAACGGGTGGACGGGCATGATGAGAAGGATGAAGGGGCGGGGGTCCATAGCCTGGCTGGTATCCCGACTGGAAGGGCGCCTCATGCGGTTTGGCGCTAGCTGGTGGACCCCAAGGATTCGAAGGGGCATTGGGGTTGTAGCCACCATACGGTTGCGATTGCGGGCTGGTATATTCGCCGTTCCAATGGAAAGGCGTGTTGAGGTTGACCGAAGCGTGGTGAGGATTCGACCCGTGCTCGACGTGCGGGAAGGTTACCGACGGCATTCCGCCATCGTGCGAAGGTCCAAAAGGTGGCGAAAAGTAAGATGTCGACATTGGTGGTGTGGTTAGCGGAGCGGGGGACTGAGAGGTCGGTCTATTTGCAAAAGCTGACATGGGGTTGCCCGTGGTCGAGGACATGTTATCGAACCCTCCAGGAATGTGTGGATGAGAAGAAGAGTGAGTCGATGGACTCCCGAGAGTATGTCGACCAAAATCGTTAGCCAGATCCGAGACACTATGGTCTTGCTTGTCACTAGGCGAGGTCGGAGCGGTCGAAAATCCATCATTCGTCGGGGAAGGTGAGTTTTCTTCCAAAGTGTACGGAGGTGGTGGTGGCTCGTTAGGGTTCTCCTCTGGGGGCAATACATGCACTGAACCCGACCCGCCAGCTTTCGGTGTACTATCCGCGGGTACATACCCCCCGCTGGTACCGTCCTCGTAGCGAGGTCGGGGACCCCAGTAGTCCTGCAGCTCCTTGTGAGGAAAGGTCTCGACAAGCCTGCGATCACCGTGTAGTATTTCGGCCGCCATACCGCATACTCTCATGTACCTACAAGCAGAGTCAGATGTACGTTTCGCGAAATGACAAAACCAAAGTACCAGTCAGACGGTAGGTCATAGGTACCCGCGTCCGGTGCCAGGAACCTATACTGGTCACGGACGGGCAACGGTAGTTGATTCTTATGAGTGACGATCGGCATGAGAGCCGTCCCCTCGTCGTACCTGTTCACCGTCAATCCCCAACAAAGCTTCGTGGGTAGAGAGGGGCACTCACTCATCCCACATGGCACCATAGACCGTCCTGACACCGTTCCTCCTAGCATTATAAACCTGCCTCCACAAAAACCTCCCACCTTCCCTCGGAGCGTCATTGAAAGCCCACTTTCCTTCAGACAAGTTGTATCCAGACCCTCCGGGAAACACGACTGGGATATAATCCAGTTTCCTCTGAGATCGCACCGTCTTGTTGCGCTCACTAATCAGTTTCATATCCTCCGCGATCTTCTCTTCCGCAAACTTGTCCGCATCCGCGATGTTACCGTACCGTCCGATCGTCCAAGGCGAAATCGCGTCAAAGCAATCAAGCCAAACGTCCACAAACTCTGGGTTCCGGTCCGCGTCACCCGTAGAGGTCCGCCAATGCGCAGGGACTATTCAATAGAAGAATGTCCGTCAGAACCCTCATGAATGTAGAGAAGAAGAGAAAAAAAAGATGTCCAGTGATTCCACGCGACTGACCTCCTGCCATCAAATATACACCGCCGGGGTGGGAGTTATTTATGTAAGAAGCGATTGAACGAACGAGACCGGGCGTATGGCGAGAGTCTTCGAACCCAAACCCTGGCGAGAACAGCCCATGATCAGTATTGGCCATCATGTGGCAAAGAAAAAGACAGTACCCCACAACGCGACGACGGGCTTTCCCTTCTCCCGGAAGTAGCTTGGGCTGTCGAAAATGCGTTTGTCGAATAGGAGGTGCTTCCAGTCGTATTTGATAATCTCCTCGATCCTGTCTGGTGGGACCCCAGACACGTCGTACCTACGAAGGATCAGTCCACAAGATCAGTCGAGCAGGACAGATGGTGAAACACACATGATGGCATAGGCTCTGCCATTCTTCTCTGCAGCCTCCTGGACACGATCGCCAACCTCATCACGGATCCTGCGAATTCCATCGCTCTCCGCGCTTCCATCGCACTGGCCAGCGAATCGTTGAAGGAACGCGCCGTCTACACCGTGCTGCGCCATCCAATTGAAGTGTCTATACCCAGGCGCGAAGATCAATCAGAAGCGATCCATTGAGTTGCGATGAGTTCCGACCTATCCACAGTCTTTTGGTCCCTCGAAGAGAATAAATAACATTTCTCGCCACTTTGGGTTTTGAGCCCAGGTGCTTCGTATAGTTCCGAGGCGTCGTATTCCGACACGTCCGGCCAGATGTCGGTATTGGGACGTCCACCATCGGGGACGGGGTAATTGAACCAATGAAGCCATCCGTGATGACCTCTTCCGACTATTTTGACAGCGTCATGGGTTACGCGATTCGTAATCGGGGAGAACCAAGCGCGGGCAAAAAGCAATGCAAATCGAGAGAAAATCAGGAGAAGCGGTGAGTCAAACAGACGCTCACTACGGCGGGGGGGAGAACAAAAAAAGGAGGGGCTTACCTGGTTCTCCATCTCCGGCGCAAGTGAACCAACCTTGGTAACCGACCAATAGTTTGTCTTGTATCGTCGACGGATCGGCCTTCTTGAGTGCCCTTCCGTTGTGCATCCCGATGACGACGAGGCGGTGAAGTGTCACAGGGAGGATATTTTTACTGCGAGCGTCTGCGAAGGTTTAAACTTTACTTGACGAAAGGATATCGAGGGGAAGAGGTGGCCGATTCAACAGCACTGAGAGTTATTCCGTTTGTTGAGAAGAGGAACGGCCAAGCGCGGGGATCGCACGCCCTGGGCGGTCTTCCCGTATCCCCCTTCCTGAGATCTGGGAACATCCCGCTCTTCGGTTCCTCACTCTCCAGAAATGGAAGTTCAACGTTTCAACGCAACCGCTCAAATCCCCCTCCCCACAAACGTTGCGTGCAAGCGATTCGGACAAACAGTTTGAGCCAAAAAAGGGCCGAAGATGGATGCGAAAGCGAAAGAGTTGGCTGGGTATCTAGTGGAAAAGATCCGAAAGTAAGGATGAAAGAAAATCCTAGGATTTAATTTGGTATTTCAAAGGTTCGAATTCCGGAATCTAATCTAAGCCTAGCGTACCTCCCCAAACGCGTCTCATAATCGGTATCGCGGGTATTCCGGCATCAGGCAAATCGACCCTCGCCCAGCTCATCGTCAAACACACCAACGCCATCCTCAAAACCAACGTTGAGTCAACAGAACAAACGGAGGCCATCGTCGTTGGGCTGGATGGATGGCACCTCACCCGAGCTCAACTCGCCGCCCTACCCGACCCCCAACTCGCAAAGGACAAACGAGGTGCGCACTGGACGTTCGATCCAGACGGTTACCTCGAGTTCGTGAAGAGCCTTCGTGTTCCTCCGGCCCACTCGTTGGTCGAACCGATCATCGCCCCCTCGTTTGACCATGCGGTCAAAGACCCTGATCCAGCAGGAGTCAAATTATACCCACGGCACAGGATTGTGGTGATTGAAGGGCTGTACTGCTTCCTTTCGATTGGAGCGTGGAAGGAAGCGGGGGAGATGTTGGATGAGAGGTGGCTTACGACTGTAGATTTTGAGAAAGCGACAGAGAGGATCATCGATAGGCACGTCACCAGTGGCGTCGCCGGATCCACAGAGGTAACCATTCACTGGAGCTTCGCCCTATGTACATCGCTCACGGAGGACACAGGAGGCACGGTGGAGGGCAAGGGAGAACGACATGCCGAGTGCGTCAATGCCTCTTCCGGGGTCTGTGATCACAAGCGTTGAATATTAAATCTCTGCGTAAAATAGATGGGCAATTCTTGCTGGACAACTCGCTAGAACCCACCAGGATGATTGAGAGCGTTCACGACCAAGCATTCTTTTCACCTTCGGGCAAATGATCGGTGTTGCGCGTCATAGGTCGCGTTAGTGTTTTTGCGATGAGTTGGCTCTCTTGCGTAGCGTAGCGGGTTCCAATCGCCCCCAATCGGGAATTCCAATTTTTACATTTCAGCTGTTTTTGCCCCACGCACGCCTGAAACGCGTCATTGTATTTCGATTCCGAGGGGCTAAATCGTGTGGCCGTCAACATGATGACGTTGGGTGCCAACAGAACGCCACGACAGCGTGACAACTTCCACGTTTCACATTCCTTCAACTCTTCAGACGAAAATAAATGTCTATAAATACTTCGTCAATTATGGTCATTACACTGGCCGGTAGACAAAAGGCAGAGTCCGTTTTAAGCGGGGATTGTCCGAGCAATAAGGAGACCTATCGTACAAGTTTAACTAGTCGGGGATTCGTTGGAAATTAGGCAATTTAGAGACAGAGAAGACAAAGAGGAAAAGAAAAAGAAATAAAAAGAGGGTCGACAAGGGATGACGAGATTTTCGATCCCCAAGAATGAGAGTCGATAATACGAGCGACGAGGCATCGTCGCTTGAGACGTATATCCGGATGCTCTAAGGAAAGTGTGGCATATGGAAAACACTGAGAGGTGGTAGTCACGGGATAACGACTGGAATTGCTCGTCAAGCGGCAAAGAGGTCGAATAAACAACCCGCATGCTAAAAGTGTGCCGGGGCACGACGTGAGCTGCGAAGTATCGCACAAAGAATGAAACTAAGCAAAGGCGTAAGAGTCTGGGCATAAAGAAGCAAAGAGATTGGACGCACGCATACAAAAACACAATGCAAATGCGGTGCGTTTATCTAACCTCATAGTTGCAGTTGCAAGACTTCTCTTTGCCACCGACCCAGCTCTTGCCACACTTCTGGCAGCGAGTCCTGGACCCACGCTCGACACCAATGTGCGAGTCCTCCAGTGGGCTATCACGATGGATGGCGGTCATGTGGCGACCAAGGTCATGCTTGCGAGAAAAGGAGCGTCCGCAGGATGGATGCGGGCACATGTGGGGCTTGGACCTGTTAGGGTTATGGGTCTCCCTGTGAGTCTTGAGATTAAAGGCCCGAGCGAAGGCTAGAAACGAATGAATCAGCGCGGGCTCCACGATGAACAAAGAGATGACAATACTGACCTCGAGGACAATTGGGGCACTGATACTTCTTCTTCGGATCGTCGGAAACCAACGTAATCTCCTCTTTGAGCACGCTTGGCACGTATGGCTCGGGGGAGGTGGCAGGAGGCGAGACTGTGCTCGTTGGGGTAAGGGTGGCTTGGCGACGGATAATTGGGCGCTCGACCTTGGCACCAGTGGAGGGGGTGTATTCGGACATTGACGTCAACATGGGGGCCACGACTGACAGAGGGGGCTCATAATCAGAGCGGGTATCCCTGGATGGGTGGGTGGGCATGTTGGGGGAGTTGTCCGGAGAGGACGAGTAGCTGTCGAAGCAAAAGGCGGCCGACAACTCGCTGATCTCGTGGGCAGAGTAGTCGGAAAGATTCTCCATGTTTATCTTGGAAAAGTCGAGATCGAAGTCGAAAGACAAGTTGGAAGAGGGGGCGGATGCGAAGACTGGGTTGGGGCTGTAGATGGAGCTGGAGTGGTTGGAGAAGGTCTCGTTATAGGCAGAGTCGGAATCCGCAGTAAAGGCTGAGGGTGGCCCACAGAGGAAGGGCTCGGAGCGGAGGACGGTGAAGGCGGGTGTAGGGTCCGCAGCAAAGGCCTGCGGAATCTCAAAGGCAGCGACGGAGGGATCAGAGTCTAGCTCAGACTCGAATTGGTCGATGCCAGGAGCGAAGATATCACCGTAAGCGTGGAAGGAGTCAAGCTGACTGTGCTTTGAGATGTCCGAGTGAAACTGTTGGAAGAACTCTTCAGACATTGCAAGCGGGAAACGGAGGAGGGGGGGAGGGGCGTTGAGGTATATAAGGAGGATCGAAAGTGGGTGGAGGTAAGAGAGAAGGGCGGATTGAAGATGAGGGTGAGTAAGAGGATTGAAATGGGAATCTGGGGGCGCTGTGGCTGTGAAATTCCGCAGCTCCATCGGGACCAATAATGCCGGCCGGGGTGTGTGAAGCTGACACATCACGCTTATCCTCGGTCCATGGCTATCAGCTCCGCAGCCGGTTGGTTACCACACAAAACACAGGTCCGTCAATCGACCCACATCATCAGCCCTGGCAGTGGGGTGACCATCGCCGAAGCCGCTACCCCGACCCACGTATACGCCGGATCGACTCGTCATCCGGCACTGACAGCGTGGGCGGTTTAGCACGGGCGTCCCGCTCGCTCACCGCTATTTCTGCCACTGGCGTTTCCCAAAAAGCGACTCTCACCTTGAGGCAACCGCCGTATGTAACTCGGTTCTGAACCTGCGTGTTTCCATCTTTTTCCTTTCAATACATCAATCAACTTTTACCCCCTCCAGTTGCCCGACTCTGTTCCGTTTTTCTGGTTTTCCCACAGAGATTGATGATGCCATTTCCTACAACTGGACCGAGTAGACGGCACATTTCCAGATCCTTGGCAAACGCTCCCAATGGCTCTCGTCATCGGAAACGCGAAATAACAAATGCACGTACGTATACAGTCTACCGTAAGTCGTATGATTCCTTTCAAACCAAAGATACCAAAGCAAAACGAGAATTCGGAACGCCGCTGAGGCCGTTTCCACTACACACCGACCCTAGATTGGGAAGAACGATTAGCACTACCCTGGAGATCGATGATAATACAACCAGTTGCTGTACCTGTGCACCACCTTCTTCTATTGATCCCATGGAGACGAATGCGATTAAAAAAGGTTCATCCAAGGAGAGAGCGGGGGTACTTGCCTGGTTCGAGAACCTCAGTATCTCCCGCTTCTCCATCACGAACAACGTCCGCTCCAGCGCGTGGCTCGAGTATCCCTGTTGGTTCACAAACTCCTTTACCAGGCTCTGGTAACTCGTGCTCCATCCGATCGGGAGCCGCCGCCGAACCTCCCTCTCGATCTTGTTCATCTCTTGGTTAAGCTCCCCTCTTGACATCCCGTCCGCTGACCCGGCCGAGACCGCATCCATGGTCGAAAACTTGAATAAGCGTATAGCCTCATCCACGTGGTGATTCTGGACGACAGGGGAGAGCGTCAACTTGGCCAAGGCCTCCGAGATTCGTATAATTGCTTCCAGTTGCCTAGCCCCCAAAAAATACCATGAGTCAGCCACCCCGATCAAAATCCAAATTTATCCCATGGGCGACATACCGGACGGTTATTGGAATCGAGCTTCTCTCATCATTGTCCTGTTCCACCTGCTGTACTTGTTTCCTCAACGCCACGAAGTGGCTGCTCAACGTTTCCTGTGCTTCGGGCGACAGCCGAGGTGCACATTTTCTATTACAAAAGACACGTTGTCAGCGAACCGACCACATCAGCATACATGTCTTTGCCGCCACGTACGATTTGCAATACGCGATATAGCGCTTCATCTTATCCAAATTTATCTCCCCCTCTGCATCACCGCTCTCCCCACCCGCGTTTGGCCGGTTCATGTGTAAGTTCATGACATGCTTTGCTATCAGCTGTGGGGCGAGCGCGTGATTATTCACACGAAGAATGGAGTCGTTGACGCTCGCGTTCACGTACCTTATCTCTTGACTCGTTGTGTTCATCCTTTACGATGAAAATCATATCGAACCGGGATAAGATCGTCGTCTGGAAGTCAATGTTCTAGATCCGAAGAACACGTCAGCGTCCACCCAATGAATCATCTATCTCGTAATGAGTGGGAACCCAAATAGGTTTTCCGTCTCTCGAGCGGGTCAAAAATCAAAAAACATTCTGCCTACCTCACCGGGGCTTTTTTCGTCGTTATACCGACCCCACACGGGGTTCGCCGCGGCCAACACACTTGTCCGAGAGTTTAAAATTGTCGTAATACCTGCCTTCGCGATGGAAATGGTTTGCTGTTCCATTGCCTCGTGTATGGCCACCCTGTCTTCGTCTCGCATCTTGTCGAACTCGTCTATACAGACGACCCCAGTATCGGCCAAGACCATTGCACCGCCTTCAAGGTAGAATTCTCTCTGAATAAAGAACAGGTCCGGAAGGAATCACGGGTTCGATGAGTAATGTTGTCTCGGTGAATGGAACACAAAGCACGGAATCATGGGAAAGGGGGAAACGATGAGAAGCGGTCAAGCTCACTGATACGGGGTCCCGTTGCACCGCCGCGGTCAAACCTGCCGCGCTTGAACCCTTACCAGACGTGTACACAGCAATTGGAGCAACCTATAGTAGATTCATATAATGCGTTTCAGGAAGTGGCCGGTTACGCCATATCAGTGGAATGCTCGGTGAACGAGGAGAGGAACGCGGAAACGCACCTTTTCCACGAACTTGAGCAGCTGGCTCTTGGCCGTTCCGGGGTCGCCAAGGAGGAGGACATTGATATCACCTCTCAGCCTCATCCCGTCAGGGAGTTGTTTTCGGGACCCTCCGAACAGCAAGCAAGTGATCGCCTTCTTTATGTCTGCGCAGCAACGGAAAAAAACCTATGAGCGCCAGCCAAGGCGAGGTACTGAGAAACAGAATCACCGATGCTGCCATAGATACTGGGGGCCACACTCGCTGCAAACTTTTCATAAAAGTTTTCACTTCGAGCCATCTCACCAAACTCTTCCTCTTCCTCTGGAGAGAACTGTTGTCCGAAAGGATTCATTCCCTTGCCACCTGCGGACGGGGTTGATACCTCAAGGTGGACAATCTTGAGGTAGGGAGTGCGCAATGCTGAAGCCGATTTCTATACCTTGGTCAGAGAACGGCTTGGGGAGAAGGAGTCACGCCCACATTCTTGGCTGATTGGAAGGTGGAGTATATCCCTGTAGCGATCACCCTCGAGCCGGGTACCACTCTCCCGGTCAAGTATCGTTCTACTGACAAGAGCATATGCCTGGGGAGCTCCCCGACGGGAACCATGTCAGGAGCCTCTTGGAGCTTCAGCGTCTGGTGATCTGTAAACGACGATTTGGGGTGGATGATCAGATATGGGTCCATAGGGCAGGATTTTTCTTGTCCGTCCATCTTTGGCCCCTCGCAAATGCGTGGTAAGCCCCTGTCTCCCCCTCCACCAACACCCCCGAGTCCACTGTTCGGCCTGATCTTCATGTTGTGCTTACACGCCCGACACTGAAGCTGAAGCTCGGTGGCTCGAGATGAAAGGACAGAGGCCGAAATAACGATTCCTGGTATGCGAACGAGTTTGTTCATGGTGCTCGCGGTAAGGTCTCGAAACTGTAGCATGTTGAGGCCAGAGGTGATAAGGATTTGTATATTGGGGATGGAGATGGTCGACGTCTCTGGATTCTCTTCTCTGGAGAGAGGGTATAAGATCGCGCGAGCCGCTTTGGTAGCGGATGATTCAAACTGTCGGGTATGTTGTGAGTCGTAAAAGTGGGTCGGACGTGGTCAACTCCAACTCACCAGAGGGAGTACGTCCGTGGGCCTATCCTGGATGGCATGAGCAAGCTCGTCATTGTAAAGGCCGACATGTCTCAAATCGACTTCCAAGAAATGTTGTTTAAGTAGCAGATTCGCCCTCAGTTTATCACTGTACCAGATTTGTGAGACTCGGCCGGTAGATGAGATAGAGGACCAGACGCACCGATATATGAACTCTCCGCCCACCCGATACTGCAGCAAGAAGTCATACAAGAGTTTCGCAGTCTCTGAGGGAGCATCTGGGGCGGTTGGGTCGGGCACACCATGGACGGAGACATTCCAGACCCTATCAGCGTCGAATCCAGACATCGTGCGGACGCGTCGGGTGGAGTGATGGATCAAACCAGACGCGACTTGTCAATTACATCGAGTGTAGGGCAGGCCATCTCGTGCATCCCCTCTTGCCAAGATCTGTTTGACGCCACTGTGGTGACTTACCCCTCCCACTCCCCCAGCCCAGGCACGATGAGCGCAATGGATACCGATGAATTGAACGTGGTCTTGCCGTCGACAACTACGTCTGGCTTATCTCTTTCTCTGTGGGTGTATAAACCATGCGCCGAGATGATCTTATATGCTCAGATTTTGCCAGCCACCCTCTGCCCATCCTCAACATATCCGAGCATCTGACGCGGATGAAACTACGCACTAACACGAACAATCCGTTTGGTGGGATACCTAGTCGGTCACTGTATCTCCAGCCGCTCACGATCTGGTATTACAGTCCTAGGAGCGCTCCTCGGGACACAAAACGGCCGAGAGGTCGATATCGTCAACACGTTTGAGCTTGCAGTCGAAGAAGATGGTCAATTGGTTGACCATGCATTCTTCACGCATAGGAGGGACCAATGTGCGTCACGAGTACACCCGGTCTGAAGTAAAGCCCTGACGTTCCAAGAAAGACAAACAGGTGTTTCCATCCCTCGAATTCATCGGATGGTATACTGTTGCTCCGACACCTACAACCAAGCACATTGCTCTTCACGAACAAGTAAGCATGGCCCCAACTCGTGGAATTCCGCGATCTTGATGATTGCGTTCGGTCAAACAGTTCACCGCCTACACCCCCACGCCTCTGCTCTTAATCTTACAACCAATATCATCAGTGGCTTCATCAAATTCGACCATCACCTCACAAAACTTACCGTTCCGAGCATTCGAACCCTCATTGGAAATCCGGGATAGGAGATCACGTTCTGTTTTCATCGAAGCACCTTTCACTGTCGAGACCGGCGAGGCTGAACGGATCGCTGTAGACTGGACTGCAAAGGGAGGTGCTGGTGGAACGAGCTGTACGTGTTCCAGATCCATGCTCCTCTTGATAGGGGTCTGACCGCCCAGGGCAGTGGAATCACACCTTCAAACGCAAAGGGCCGCCATCAAGATGCTTCATGAACGGATCATGGTGCTGGTCAAGTACGTGGCAGAAGTGATAGCAGGTAACCTGTTCTGTAATAAACCCGGGCTTGGCGGTTCTGAGAGAAACTATTCAAGGTCGGGCGACCAAAGATCACGCCGTCTTGAGGTCGTTATCCGCGCTAATGGCCTCCCTGCCGGCGACGGAGAGCCCAGGGTTCCGTGAGGAGTTTGATACCGTAAGATTTCCTATTTGGAAGCTCGGCCTCGGGATTCCCTGACTCTGTTCCAGGAATATGAGGATGTGCAACTTACGGCGTACCTTTCATCTCTCACAAAATCGACCAACATCCTAAATGATGTGAGTTATCGGTGGTAACCCCTCTGATGCATGGCGCTTACGATAAATGACAGTTGGTGGATAAGCACATCGTCATCATCGGTCGGGATGATAGAGGTCAGGGGGTTCCAGGCCGGAGGCGTGGTCCGATGGGTAGTCGGGGTATGGAGTGGGACCGTATGCACTAAATTCACGTATAGTCACTCTCGCGCGTTTTCATTGCAAACATACTGTTTAGCTCTAAACCAAAAGGCCCGTGTTCTTTTTGCGTGCATTATGAGACATCGCGCGGAAGTTTTGTAAAACTATGGCTACAGGGTGTGTCACGCGCCTACGGCGTCGACACCTGGTAAGTACCCCTCACGCAAGCTTCGCTCTAGTCGCCTGACTTCCTCAACGGAAGTGGCGTTGGCGATTGCTTGACGGACACGATCGGCCTCCTCCTTGGACATCAATCTTCCCGCCTTGGGTGTCGGACGAGGTTCATCGGTCGTGATGGTGGCGGTTGTCGTTGACGACACTGTCGTCGAGAGCTGGGTAGCCAACGTATTGGGCAGGTTGTCCGACGTGAGGAACAATCCCTTGGCTTGTTGACGTTCCTAAAAGTTTCCTTCAATCCACGCGTCACTCGATCCATGTAAGCGAAAGGGTTTTACCTTGTCTTTGATTCTCTGAAAATCTAAAACTCTCAGTCCTGATATCCTCCAAACAAGCCAGTCTCGATACCATTTCTTTTCTCGTACTGGGTTACCCAGTAATGACAGGTATTTGAGAGATTTGACGTCTTTCA
>Ga0307515_10015760_pt1 | contig 13907 bp, 6 predicted proteins | sample 17_EM_MG_FD_194513 | JGI IMG/M metagenome (GOLD analysis project Ga0307515, IMG submission 194513) | Populus trichocarpa ectomycorrhiza microbial communities from riparian zone in the Pacific Northwest, United States - 17_EM | ecosystem: Host-associated > Plants > Roots > Unclassified | place... | reverse complement strand
CTTTTAAATTATAAATTTTTCTTTGAATAATAATTAAATTGTATCAAAAGTTGATGAAATAAAAAAAACCACATCTTTAAAATATAGTCCAAACATATACAATGTACAATTAAAGAAGTCATTTATAATATTTTATTATGTCTTTTCTCCAAACCAAACACAAATTAGTCTAGTCTTGATGTTCATGCCACCTATTACCTGTCTCTCTATTAAATACTATCTACATGTCTTTTTTCAGGACAAATCTAAAAAAATATCCCTACACCATACTGGTATTCTAAGTTTTATCCCTAAACATTTCCTCGGGTTTAAGTTTAGGTAAGAACCCCTAGTTTTTTAGAGTATGATAAATTAATGATATGTATTATAATGTGGGCCAGATTTTTTTTTACATGAAAAAATATCCAAGTGTTGCTAATATTTTTTTTCTAATAAAAAATAAATTTAAACTACATAGGGGTTGACCTGATGCGACCCAACCAACTTAGCTTATTTAAAAGCAATCCGGATAACCGATAAAAACATATTTGACTAAAAAAAATGTTCAAGACAACATTTTTTTTAAAATATTAGGATGACAACATATTGGATTAACTTTGATCAACCCAAGTTAACCTGTTAAATTGATAACTCAGGTCATAAGACAATGACAACCCTATATAAGAAATTCAATTCTCAATCAATCCAATGTTAAATGATAAAATTCCAAAAAAAAAATCAATTACAAAAAAAGACATAAAATAGCCTAAGTCAACATAAGTTAACTCGTCACACTACCATCTTGGATCATGAGACTAGTATAACCTTAAAGAAAGCAAACTGAAATATATTATAAAGTTCAATCATCAATCAACTCAGTGTTAAAGGATAAAATTTGAAAAAAATAAAATAAAACAAAAAATAACTCGAGTAAACCTGTCACATCCATGACTCAAGTTATAAGACTGAGATAACCTCATAGAAAACAAATCAAAATAAATTATGATGTTTAAATCCCATTCAACAAGTTGAAGGATGAAATAAAAAAATCAATAAAAAATAACAAAAAAACTCAGTCAACGTAGGTTAACCCACCAAACTTATGACTCAAGTCATAAGACAAGGATAAATCCATTAAAGAAATAAAATAAACTATGAAACTCAATCCCAAACAAACTAAATATTAAAGGATAAAATTAAAAATAAATAAATAAAAAAAAATCATTTATTGAGTAAACAATGCTTTTGTGAGGAGGTGAAAAGTGAATTCACCTCCTTTTTTTAGTTTGTTAACTAAATCCTTGATTCACACTACATCATGGTTGAGATCAATTTTTTTTTTTTTAAATGTAAACAAAATGTTAAGGCGTCTTAAACGTGTTTTCTAGCAGAAAAATATGGTGCATATTGATCGACATCTTTTATAAATATTGATATGATAACATATTGAACATCTTCTTTTAAAAAACATGGAGATGACGACATGTTAGTTCAACACAGGCCAACTCTAATTAACCTGTAAAACTCATGACACAGGTCATTAATTTGTAATAATTCCACAGATAATGAATCATAATAAATTATGAAATCCACTTCCCAATCAACTATATATTGAAAGACAAAACAGAACAAAAAATCAATTAAAAAAAACATAAAAAACAACTCAAGTCAACCCGGAAAAACTGTCAAACCTATGTTCCGGGTCATAAAATCAGGGTAACTTCATAGGAAAAAATTTTAAAAAAATCATAAAATTCAATTATCAATCAGCTACAAATTAGAAGGATAAAAATTTTAAAAATGAATTTTAAAAAAGGTCCTAAAACAATGACCCGAGTGAGCTCGGGCCAACCTTCCAAACTCTCAACTCGAGTCATGATACTAGAATTACTTTATAGAAAAAAAATAAAAAACCCGATCTCGAACTAACTCAATGATGAAATATGAAATTGAAAAAAAAATGACATAAAAATAGAAATCAAAATAATAAAAACTAAATTTTATATAAAATATAATTGACATCCCGCTATGATATTTTGACAAAGTAAGGAGAGAAAACTAATGAAAGGTGAGAGAATAAAGAAGAGAAAAAAAAAAAGAAAATAATAGTGGTCGACTGGAGCGACACCACCGCTCCTCAACTAGCAAGCCTAAAAAAAATAAAGGTTTCACAGAGATGATTTCAAAATCACCAAGAAGAACAATATTTGGAGATCAGTAGCCACCGTACACGTCACTAAAGTGTAGCGGCCTACCTCACACGCTAGCACCTATGTTATGCGCGTTAATAAGTTTCAGTCTACCCGTTCAATTTAGCCCCTGACCTTGTAGAAAATAGGGCTGAACATTTGTTTTGGTCTTAAATTTTGTCCCCAAACCCTTAATTGTCTTAAATTAATTAAACTTAATTATTTTACAAAATTGTTCATTAATGAGTGCCAAATTTTTTTCTATACATCACAAGATGCTTATATTTAGCAAATCAAAACAAACCTTCAATTCCAATCTAAAATAAAAACTCAATGTGAAATAATAAATTAAAAAAAAAAGTGGAGAAAAAAAAAATTCAAACCACCAAGAAAAGAAAGGGGGGGGGGGGGGTGCATATTTCCCTGCCCCCTCAATTCAGACCCTAATCTATCAAGAAAAAAAAAAAAACTCGATTCCCAAAACCACAATTATAATTTAGTGATTTATCTTTACTGTTACAGTGATATAGCCACACTTAGTTTTTTTATTTAATTGTTAATGTAATTGTAATTTGAAATAATAATAATAATAATTTGAGGCTTGCTCTTGTTTTTTTTTTTCCTTCAGAAATTAGAGAAATGAGCTAGATAAATTGACCCCTATTGTAACTTGTTAATCTAATAAATATCTAATGGGAATACCCAAGATTGATTTGGAGAACGGTATGCACAGGGATGTTCTCATCGAGTTTTAATGGAGAGATGAGATTGATTTCGGCAATAGTATGCAGAGTGGAGGTCTTGTTGTTTTTAGTGGAGAGATGAGCCAGAAAGCATCGACCTTAACATATTGATGGATGGTAGTTTGATTCGGCGCCAAGCTGTGGAATAGATTTTTTTTTCCAGCGCAGAAAAAAATAAAATGGCATTGTTAATGCCATAAAATACATTATTGCCAACTAAAATTTTTATACATGCTTTCAATAAAATAAAACAACTAAAAATTAAGAAGATAAATATATTTAAAAAATATATATATATTTATTTGAGTTTAAAATTAAATCCCAAAGCTGAAATAAATTATACATTAACTCAACATCGCAAAAGCTTGTATAAAACCAATGGAAACAAAACAAAACATGAACCCACGATGAATTGTTCTATTATATTATATTTTCATCTTTTTAATATTTCTTTCATTTTGCATTTCTACTATTATCAAATAGAAAATAAAAGAACCCAATAAAAAAAAACATGAAAAAAGAATTGAGGTTAATTAAATTGGAAGCAAAAGAATAATCTTCACAATATGCCCAAATCCAAAATAAGCTGGTTTGCAAGAGCCCAATCCAGCAGGCGGAAATGGCCACAAGCAGCGCCACAATCTTCACAAGATGCTTTCATTAGATGGGTATCGAGCATAAACTCCTGTGTCTGAGGAAGATAACGAAAGACAAACTCTTTCTTTTAAGAAATCTAAATAGATAGTTGAACAATAAGACCTAAGTTTTTTACTCCACGAGTTAATTGTTTTAGTTTCTTATAGTTATAAGAATGTTAATCTGGCAAATGGGTCATCTTCAATCCTAAGATGCAAATTCCAGGAGTTAATAAGAGCATGTATAAGATTATAAATCAAAGAAGTGGCACAAGAGCCAAGTTAGTACAGGTTAATTGGAGAAACTGTAAAGACCCATCAAACTGCTGGCTGCTGGTAATCAGAGGGTATAATATGAATTATCTCATCAATTCCATTAAAATGGAACTCAAAGCCCTTGCACAATATCCCAATCATCATTTTAGCAGCTGCGACCATGGCCATCACCTAAGAGGCTAAGACCTCCACTATCCTCCAAAAAAAAAAAACAACAAAGCTTTCACGTAAATAAAAAAAGGAGTCTTTGGAAGTAGACACAGACAAGATATTAAACTAAATATTAGATCAGACTTTTGCCATCAGGAAGGAGATATGATTTTGGTTTATATCAAAGTCCCAACGTGAAAGTGGGGAACTCATAGCCCTTGCGCAATTTTCCCAAACATCATCTGGCATCTTTTTTTTATCGGATCTACACTCAATCCAAAATTCACAATCTAATTAATAATCAGATTAGGGTTTACTGGCTTCACTAACTAGTTTTATAGTATTTTGCTGCCTGTAGAGGTGTTCAGAGTTTGGTACCCTGACAATACCCTGAACCTGGAATTAAGGTTAGGCATTTCTGCAAATCTGAACCTAAAACTGGCAATCAATGAACTTGTAGACTCAGGTTTGGTTTTCCAGTTAACCTGAAAGTGTTCATACAAGTATGCATTCCTTCACCATACGCACTCAAAAATCATATTTCAACCTCAAATATCATTCAAATTTAAAGACAAAATCCATGATAAATATCCCATCCTTGGGAAGAATGTCGCATGGACATCCTTAAGAATCATGCATCAATCAATTCTATTACCCTACATTGAACATAGAGATAGGACCCTAACATAGTTCTTACTATCCCTGAGTTGATTTTTCGATTAAAAAGATGAATAATGCACAATGTAAGAAAATAAATCTCGTCGTAATGAATACGGTGACCTCCGAACTCGATGGCGTGAAGACTGTGAAAATCAATCGCACAAATTTTTTACTTTAATTAAACCTAGATTTTTTTTTGTTTTTAAAACTTAATTGCATGAATCCATGGTTGCCGAGAAAATGATAACAAGAAAACTGGTGGCATTACGAACCTGAAAAGGGAGATGGAGCAATTCGTATAGCAAACAAAAGATAAAGAGAAACTGTAGGCCGATAAAAGAGATGGAAGTAAAATGGTCACTGACGCGGTAAATAGGGTAGAATAGAGTTGGCAACAAGCCCTGGTGGATGGAAGCTGCGGCCGTGGATTGGCAGGAGAGAGAGACTGCCTGAACGACTGCCTGAACTTGGATTGTGTTTTTGTTTCATCAGTGTAAATATAGAAACAGGAGGCGGCGGCTGGGTTTCGATTTTAGGGTTATAGATTTGGATGAACCCTCACAGGTCACAATTGCCCCTGTACTTTTATCAATTCCGCAAATTACCCCCTGTAAAAAAGATCTGATCAAAATTAGCCTCTGTAAAATATAATATAATTTAATCCAATTAAGCTGAATTATTGAATTTAATTAATATAAAACTATTCATTAATTAAAGGTCTATTTTTTATTCAGTTCATGCACACTTAATATGATAATGCAAGGGTAAAGCAATACAATTGGATTACTGTAATTACTAATTTGTAATGCTCATATTCGTTATCTATTTAATTTGTATTTTTTTATATATATTAATATGGTTCAATTGTGTATACAGAGGATGAAATTTTTAACGTAAAAAAATTCAAGTATTGTTAATATATTTTTTTAATAAAAAAATTAAATTATATAAATATTTATCTAATATGACCCTTGTATTGCAGCAGTTCTAAGCATTTTCAAAGTAAAATCAACACAGAAAACATGAATTGCACCACTCTGCAGATTGTCTTCAAACATATTCGTACAAGTTGAAACTATAAATAAGGTCAGAAACGAGTATATTTGCAGTTCCTTTCGAAGCCCTTAACTGGAAAAATTGGCAGCTGAAAACATGAACATTTTATCTTTAATTTCAATGGAGGTATTGGTTGTGATGGAGGAAATTTGATGATTAAAGTTAGTATTAGACATAATGATGGGAAAAAAAAGAGGCTTTCCACGCAGGTCTCTACTAGAATCTCAAGGAATTGCAAGGTTCCTAAAAATTTCTTCTCTTGGATTGAACACAAATAACTTTGTAGACAATCTCAAACAGAGTTGCTTTATTCATCAAGAAACTCAATGGATTCACGTAGAAATATGAGATGTTTTGGTTCAAGATCCTCTCTTTCCACACTCCATTACCCAGAAATCATTATGTGCCTTCATAATAGTATACAAGGGTATTCTCCGAAAAGCTTGTGTGCATAAATTTTTTTGACAAACAGGAGGGAGCGGAGCACATCTTTGATAGAAGGATTGAATAGCAACACGGTGTATGGATCAGGACGAACACACATCAAGCCATTACAGGATCCAATGAAAGGGACTTGGTCAAAGCCCCTGTTCTTCAATGGATAATCAACCTCTGCTGCTTTGGCATCATTCTTTGCTTCATGGTCAGCAGTGTAAACTGGGAGAGGAGAAGGATGATTGTCTGCTACTGCTGGACAGAGGTCCATTATGGATCAGGAACTGGAGAACAGCAGGCTTTTGCTTACACATCTGAATCGCAATGGAGACTTCGCACGTAGTCTTGTGAGAATGTGGAAGATGATATCAAGAGGGAGGTTTGCAGCCATCCTTTATTCTCTGTTCAATCCTTAATATGAACTGAGAATTTAAAATGAAAAACTGAACACAAACAATTTTATAAAATAAGGGCTTGAACCAATTACAGAATCCATTAATTAACATTGATAATCCTATCCTTTAAGAATATTGTTAAGAAATTCTCCAGAATTTCCTTTGAATAGACTAAATTTGTTATGATGTATTTTTTAGAAGAGAGAAAACAAATCAAAATACGATTAGTTTAGAGACTATGTGTGTTTGGCGTTGCGGCTGCGGCTGCGGTTGCAAGCAAACATGAGTTACACCCGTTTGGTTAATATTAACCACACTTTTAATTTTCAAGGATGTCACCACAAACTGAGGTCCAACCTCAGTTTGCGATAAGCAATTTCCAATTGCTTTTCTTCTCGTCTTTTCTCTCTCACCGATAGCATATTACCATTGCAAATAATTTCCCAAAACAACCCCTCAGCCCGTCTCCATCGATCAGCTCTCGTCTCCATTGAGATCGATCTGGAAAAATCCTGTCATTTTCTAAATTTTCGTTCTTGTTCCCCTCTCTTCCCTTCTCTCGTTTGATGCCAAAAGACAACCACAACAAAAATTATCCAAAACAATCCGAGAGTCTCCATTGTTAGATCTTGAAAAATCCTGCCCTTATTTCCGAAAATTTTCATCCTTGTTTTCCTCTGTTCCCTTCTCTCGTTTGTTGCCAAAAGACAACCACAACAAAAATGATCCAAAGGCTCCATTTTTAGATCTTGAAAAATCCTATCTTTATTTCCCAAAATTTTCATCCTTTTCCCCTCTATTCCCTTCTCTCGTCTCCTGTCAAAAGACATCGAAACTATTGCAAAAATATTTCCCAAAACAATCCGAGAGGCTTCATTGTTCATATCTGGAAAAAAATTTCCTAAAACCACAGCAGATCATTTGCCATGTTCCCCTCTATTCCCTTCTTCTTTCAAATGAAGATCTATCACCTTCACACTCATAAATTGTGCCGAGAGGTCTTCATTGTTTTGGTTTGCAGAAAAAAACAGCAGACAAACACCAACTGGGAAAACTCATAGGAGAGAGAGAACAGTAAGTTCTTGCCTTTTCTTTGTCTTCAAATTTAATTAAATCAACTCTTAATTTAATTTGTGTGCTGCTTCATTAATCATGTTTTTCTGGTTTGCAGAAAAAAGCAGCAGAAAAACACCAGCTGGGGAAACTCACACAAGAGAGAGAACCGTAAGTTCCTGCTTTATCTCCATATTGAAATTTATTTTAATTAGCTCTTAATTTATTTTGTTTGCTGCTTCATGAATTCTATTTACTGTGATTAATTATGTGTGTGTTCTGCGATGAAATCGGTTTCCTAGTTGGTTGAATGAGGTTTTACACTGCTGCTGCTTCATGAGTTCTTTACAAACGTTTGTTTATAAATTGTTGAAGTCCCATTAGTGGTCTGATTAGCCCAGGGGAAAAGTAATTTCATGTGTGCTTTGCTTGATTCTTTTACTTTAACAAGCGATTAGTTTTTGTCATCCTCTGTTTTTCGCAAAAATGCCCAGGTAATGCTGAACTTTAGATTTAGTTTTCACAACCATTTCCCTATTATGGTTATCAACTATAGTTAACCGTTACCTTATGAGCTTGAGTTTTTTTTCCCTTCAAAGCCTAACTGATTTTACTGCCTTCAATTGAAAATCAAAGAATATTTGTTGATGTGCTTCAGTTTCTGTCATTGATAAATGAATCCAATCTCACTTGTTTAAGATAATCATAATAAGATAAAATAGAAGTTTCATTTGTTCATTTGTTGGAACTATAAAATTTCAAAATTCTTCCAAAACATAAAGCTTAAACCGACAGATATTTCAACTATAATTCTGACTTGAGCAATTTCAGCTAAAGAGAGGAATCACCAACAAGAAGCATGATAAAAAAAACATGGATTCTTCTGTTGTATTGGTAAAATCCACGGTTATATTTGTCCCTCCAAGTAATTATATAATTGATTGTTTTCTTTTGTTAAATGTTTTAAAAGATACCATGAAAGATGTTGAATCTATGGATAAGGCTGCTTAGTCAAAGGAAATGTTGCATATATTTTATGATCTATGCATTAAGACCATTGATATGGTAATAAGACCTAATACTCATTTCGATAAAATGGGGTGGAAATTTGTTATAACATCATTCCAAGAAAAAACTGGCCATGCATTCACTAAAACACAATTGAAAAACAAATGGGATGGATGCAAAAAGGATTGGAGGATATGAAATAAGCTGGTTTCTGAAACTGGTGTCGACTAGAGTAGTGAATTAGGAACAATTTCAGCTAGCGATGAGTGGTGGAAAGAAAAAATTCAGGTAAATCCCTCGCCATCCTAACAATTTCTTTTATTGTTGTCAAATTTCGAAAAAAATTTCAATACATGATCCTCAATTAATTAATTTTATTTATCATATACAACAAATTAAAGGAGCCAAAAAATTCAGACATAACGGTACTGAACCGTCTTTGAAGAATAAATATGACAGAATGTATTCCAATATTGTCGCAACTGGAGAGTTTGTATGGGCTCCTTCATCAGGAGTACTTGGTGGCAATGATGTTTATCTTGGCACAAGCAATGCCAACATTGATCGTGCTGGTTTCGAAGAAGGGAGCGGTGATTCGGAGGAGGATGGGATTCCAAATTTGCAGACTGGCATGTCTCGAATGGTTGGAGGGATAAATATGTCAAGCAACAGCAACACAAAGAGCAATGACAAAAGAAAAGAACGAGATCCTTCTAAGGTTTGAGGTAGAAAGAAGAAAACGTTTGAAATTGGTGTTCAACTGCTGTCAAGGTGCAATCAACTACTTGAGAGTATGTCAACTAAGAGTGATTCCACTTTTTTGAATATGGATCGCGAAGGCTGTAGTATTCCCGAGGTGATGGCTAAGCTCCACTCAATTCCTGAAGTTTCAATTGATGATGATTTTCACGACTTTGCTATGGAGTATCTGAGTTTAAGAAGAAAAAGAGAAATGTGGGCCAGTATAGGTGATAAGCAACAAAAGTTGAAATGGTTGCAACGAATGTATGCACGAAGTAAACGTACTTAGCTCACATAGTATGATTTCATTTTCTTAACTATTAATCAATTAACTATGTTCAAGTGCTTACGGTATTTATACATGTTTATTTTATTTTTGCAGAATAATGTGATGACAGTTTTGAAAAGAGTAGTTTTTATTTGCCAAAGTTTGTTTGAGTCATTGTATTATTCCACATTTCGTGTTGAGACATATGGGCATATCCATTTGCGGTAATTTTTTTACTATTGTTGTATTTATTAAACTGCTTTTCATGAGTTAACAGACTTGGATGAAATTGCTGGTTTTTAATGTTAAATGGTTGAGACTTGGATGAAATTGGTGGTTCATTTACCTTAACTATTTTTTTCCCTGATAAAACTGAGCTTGATTCTTCCTGTTATAAGGCTTGTTTTCTTGTAATATTCCAGCTGCCACTATTGGGTCTAGCTGTGAGCTTGTGAGGTCTGAAATTAGTTGGTTTGGTTATAAGCTAGAAACCCTCTTTGCAGTTACTGTTGGTGTATTTTTCCTTTCTGCCGTGAGGTCTGATAGTTGTATTTTTCCTTTCCGTCGTGGGGCAATTCTTAGTTCACAGGAGGACAATTACGTGAAAGTAAATTGCAAAACATTATAGAAGGGTCATGACCCCACTGGTTATGTGAGACTGTCATGGAATGAAAAGTAAACAATAAAGTGGGCCAAGGAATCTTGAATAATTGAATGAGGACAATCACGTGAAACTGTGGAAGTAACATTTACAATACAAATGAAAGAATACATGTCAAAATGTAGCTCATATATGTTAGAATGTACTTATGTTGAAAGCATAAAAATTGCAAAAGAAACGTAAACATCATTGAATTTTTTCTATATAAGGAGGGATGTTTATATCATATTTTTCAATGACCTAACTTTCTTCATAACAAACCTCTCAATTGCATTTGATACAAGCAAGTGGAACACCTTTTTTTTTTTTTTTTTTTTGCTTTACAGGTATGGAAAAAATTATTTCCCACCAACTCTTTGATAGTTTTTTTTATTGAATAATATTTAATTATTTAAAGTTTTTTATTAACAACATATCATTTTTTTACATGTAATTGAAGCTATGGATGATCTACGATTTAATGTTATATTTAACGAAGATTTTGATGGCAATTATGATAGTGTAATGAACCGCATTGTAGACCACATTAATTATCCTAGTTGTGAAGGTAGTGGTGCCTTAGTTGCTGGTGCTGGAGATGATGGTAATGGAAACGGCGACGACGACAGTAATGATGATGACGATGACGATAACAGTGATGATGACGATGAATTTATTTTAAGGAGGCAGTTTGATATGAATAAATTAATTATATGCACGACTGGAGCTATAAACATGTATTATATTAATTATATGTATAAAGAACCATGTATGGTTTTGTACAACCCAATGATGCGTTGGTTGAATGAAGTTTTAAGAGGTCATTGGAAACGATGTGTTAACATGTTCAGGATGGACTCAACCACTTTGTTGAGTCTGTGCAATGATTTAGAAACACACCATGACTTAAAACCTTCAAGAAGAATGAGCGTTATTGAAAAGGTGGCAATGTTTCTATTTACGATAGCAGTTGGGGCGTCAAATAGAGAAGTGCAGGAGATATTTCAACATTCAGATGAAATTATTAGTAGATGTTTCAAAGAAGTGCTTAAATCATTATGTTTGTTTACTGTAGAAGTCATAAAACCAGTAGATCCACAATTTACGAGCACGTCAAGAGAAATTGCAATGAATCCAAGATATATGCCACATTTCAACGTAAGATGAATTTTTGTTTAATTAAGTTGTTTAAATGAGTATGAAATATTTTATAAATGTTTATGATTACTTAATTTTTTTGTGGCCTGTAGAATTGTGTCGGTGCAATTGATGACACACATGTTTGTGCCTGTATATCATCTGATAATCAAATTTCATTTATTGGAAGAAAAGGTGTACCAAAACAAAATGTCATGGCCGCTTGTAGTTTCGACATGCAATTCATGTTTATGTAGGCAGAATGGGAAGACAATGCACACGATACGTGTATTTTTCTTGAGGTTATTGATAATAGCAGTATAAAATTTTCAAAATCACCAAAAGGTTGTGATTTGAAATAAATTAAAGACTTGGTAATTGAAGGCATATAATTTGTTTTTTTAGTTTTGTTAAAAATTACCATGTTGTTCTTATTTGCAGGGAAATACTATTTGGTTGATGCTGGATATTTCAATGAGTATGGGTATTTGGGTCCTTACAAAGGCGAGATGTATCACTTACAAGAATTTAGGCGTCGTGGACAACCAAGTGGTCGGGAAGAAGTGTTTAATCGTGCACACTCATCACTATGTAACGTGATAGAGCGTTCTTTTGGGGTATGGAAACAAATGTGGAGAATTTTGCAAAACATGTCTACTTATCCATACAAAACGCAAGTTGAGATTATAGTTGCATCAATGACATTACATAACTATATTAGAAGGAAATCACAAGATGATGCGGTTTTTTCTGAGTATGATTGCAATCCCAATTTAATTTCAGATGACTTTTTAACTGATATTGTACCTTGCTCGGTCGTTCAAGAATCATAGAGGCCTTCACGTATGGATTTTGTACTTTTGCAATATTATATATATATGTGTGTGTGTGTGTGTCCTTTTAAGTAATTTTACAATCAAACATCAAACAAAAAACATATTAACCAAACATAAGAAATAGTTTTTTTTTTAACCATAGTTTTAACCAAACACCTCACTTTTTAAAATAAACATCACAAAAAATACGTTTTATTAAACTGTTTTTTTTAACTATAACCACAAAAGCAACCACAATACCAATCAAAATATTTATAAAAATTAAAATTATTTTTCAATTTTAGATTTTATCAAACCACACCAATCCAAAAACTAAAAAATCATCGTCATCATTCTTAACCTTCAAATTCATTCAAGTGGATTTGAACATATTTTTTTTCCTACACCGTCCCTCAAAATCCATTAAAGTGGGCTATCTGTACATCTATTATCCCCTATTTTTGTCGAATGAAATCAGAGCATGGGTGAAAGATTATTTTTTTTCTTGATTGATAACTTTCCAAGCGTGAAAGCATTCTTTTATATGTTTCTGTGTATGTTTACATACAAAAAAATAAATAAACATTCAATTATCAACCAAATACAAATAATAATTATTCATGTTCAAAAGAAAAAAAAAATGAAATTAATGATAAACAATGTAATCAACCAACAAGACTAGAAAAAACCAAATAGCTAGGAGTTATGATATATTAAAATAAAATGATTTTAATTTTATTTAAAGCAGAAGTTCTTGATAAGCTAAACTGATTTAGTGGTATAACTTGGTTATGATTTACATAATTATTTGAAAAGAATAAGTTTAGTTTGTATTAATATCTATATTGGTTAAATGTATAAGATTATAATTAAATGTTTTGATGAAACTAAAATATTATAAAAAAGATGACTATTCCCACACATTTCTTTCTTCAATTTGTTGATTTGTTCGATTGATCTTTATCCTACCTTTTGCCTTTGTTTAGAAGTTTTATGGTTTAAAATTATTATTTTTAAGAAAAAAAATAAGGTATTGGATGATTGAGATCCTTTCTTTCAATGAATAAGATATTCTAATAAATAAACTTTGTAAGAATATTTGTTAGTATTATGATTCTTATTAATTACAAGTTTATTATTATTAATTATAAATTTATTTATTTTTATATTTTAAAAGTGTTTTTGAAAAAATTATTTATTTTATTTATTTTATTTTAAATTATTTTTTTATTGTTTTCAGATCGTTTTGATATATTAATGTCAAAAATAATTTTTTTAAAATAAAAAAATATTATTTTAATATATTTTAAACTAAAATATTTTTAAAAACAATTACAAACACATTTCTAATTATTCAATAGCAAAATGTTTATATTCAAAACTTATAACTGTGATTATTTTTTTGTTTTAAAAATGCTTTTGAGAAAATTTGAAATTTTTTTTATTTTTTCTTTACTTCAAATTAATATTTTTTTAGTATTTTTAAATTATTTTAATGTACTAATATTAAAAATTATTTTTAAAAAATAAAAAAATATTATTTTAATATATTTTTAAATACTTAAAAAAAACAACTGAATTATTCATATTTTCCAACAGCATCTTAATCAATAAAATCGAAGCCAGCAAATAGAAAAGTTTCAGCCCATAGGGAACGGTCATTGACGAGTCCCAAAGCCCAAACAATAACTAATATATGTAATAATAAATATCAATACCGAGTGTCG
>Ga0307515_10015759_pt1 | contig 13908 bp, 2 predicted proteins | sample 17_EM_MG_FD_194513 | JGI IMG/M metagenome (GOLD analysis project Ga0307515, IMG submission 194513) | Populus trichocarpa ectomycorrhiza microbial communities from riparian zone in the Pacific Northwest, United States - 17_EM | ecosystem: Host-associated > Plants > Roots > Unclassified | place... | reverse complement strand
CACAATTTTTGGGTAATAAAAACCGCTGTTAATGTTGCTCGACTAATACCTACTAGAGGTTCCTCCGTCCTTCTTATCTCCTCTTTTACCCGTCTCCTTATCTAATACTATTTATATTACTATATTAACTAATAGATCTTTTAGTAGAGACTAGGGAGGGGTATTAGAGCGCCTCTAGCTCTTATAAGGAAGAAGAAAGAAGAAGAGAGGAAGGTATAGAGGAGGGAGTATTTATAGATGGGAGGAGGCCTACGAACGGGAGATTAGGCAGCCATAATATAGATATTAACATTGCTTAACTAACACCTACTAGACGCCCCTCCGTTCTTCCTATCTCCTCTCTTACCTATCTCCTCATTAGATATTATCTATATTACTATATTAACCAATAGATCCCTTAGTGGGGACTAGGGAGGAGTATTAGAGCACCTCTAGCTCTTATAAGGAAGAAGAAAGAAGAAAAGAGGAAGGTATAGAGGAGGGAGTATTTATAAATAGGAGGAGGCCTATAAGCACGGGAGATTAGGCAGCTATAATATAGCCAGTGATGTTACTTAACTAATACCTACTAGACGCCCCTCCGTCCTTCCTATCTCCTCTCTTACCCGTCTCTTTATTAGATGCTATTTATATTACTATATTAACTAATAGACCCCTTAGTGGGGACTAGGGAGGGGTATTAGAGCACCTCTAGCTCTTGTAAGGAAGAAGAAAAGAAGAGAGAAAGGTATAGAGGAGGGAGTATTTATAGATGGGAGGAGGCCCTATAAGCACGTGATTTGGTAAGTACTAAGCATAAGATTCTCGTATAAGATGGGCTTAATTACTTACTAAAATATAGGGTGTCTCTATTACTGTAGTGGCTACTATAGTAGTAGAGACGCCTTAAATATTTAATATAACCGACTACTATGTTAGGAAAAAATTTACCAGCATCCGATTTTACCTTTTTGCCATTTTAGCATTTTCTAGCATTTCTAGCATTTTCTAGCATTTAGTAGCTAAATGCGGCATTTATTACTAAGTACTAGCATTTAGCGCCAAATGCCGCATTTATAATTGAGTATTAGCATTTAGCTGCATTTATAATTAAGTATTAGCATTTAGCTGTATTTATTACTAAGTACCAGCATTTAGCCGCCAAATGCTGCATTTATAATTAAATATTAGCATTTAGCTGCTAAATGCTAGAAAATGCTAAAATGGTAGAAAAGTAAAATTAAATGCTATATAAAGCTCTGCACGAAGTTCTGTACAAAGCTCTGTATAAAGCTCTATACGAAGTTCTATACGAAGTTCTATACGAAGTTTTGTACAAAGCTTTGCATAAAGCTCTGTATGAAGTTTTATATAAAGTTCTATACGAAGTTCTGTATAAAGCTCTGTACAAAGTTCTATACGAAGTTTTATACAAAGTTCTGTACGAAGCTTTGCACGAAGTTCTATACGAAGTTCTATACGAAGTTCTACACGAAGCTCTATACAAAGCTCTGTACGAAGTTCTATACGAAGTTCTATACGAAGCTCTGTACGAAGCTCTGTATAAAGTTCTATATAAAGTTTTATACAAAGTTCTGCACGAAGCTCTGCACGAAGCTCTGTATGAAGTTCTATACGAAGTTCTGCACGAAGCTCTATACGAAGCTCTGCACGAAGTTCTATACGAAGTTCTATATAAAGCTTTGCACGAAGCTTTATATAAAGCTCTGCTTATAAACTCTGTTTAGTAGGCTTAGAGCCCTCCAAATCTGGAGGGTTTAACTGCTAGTTATAGAGGTGTCTAAGCCGGGACTCGGAAAATCTTATATCTATAGAAAATTAAGTTTCTTAGCTAATCTTTCGGTAATCTAGTATCCTTATCTAATGTTAACTATAAAAGGACAACCTTCCCCCGTTCTCTGTATTTTACCTTTTAATCCTCCTTCTTCTCCTAGACTTCCTAACGCTATACTACCTCTTTATTAGATTATAATCCCTACTATAAGGCATTTTTTACCAACTTAGCGTTAATATAAGTGCTGTACTGCCCTCGTATTCCTAATATCCCGTGTCTTATGCTAATAATAGTGTAGAGTAAGTATGCTTCGGCCTCTCCTAATATTATACCTATAGTTTAATCCTTTAATATCTAATAAGCGCTCTTATACTACCTCTGGGCTTCTTGCTTAAAAATGACCCTTCTATATATCTATAGCTATTTACTCCTTAAATTTAGTCTTTAGACTACCTAAATAACCCCTTTTATTTAGAAATTACTCTTTTCGAGCAATCTAAACTTAACTTAGACCTATATCGTCCCTTTAGTTTTTAGAGGCACCGCTCCGCATTAGCGCAAACTGTTAGATGTTATAATTAGTGCCATAAGGACAATTCCGTAAAGGGCTAATATTAAGAATCCTTAAGCCGCCTTAGCTTATTTAGTGTCCCGGTGTTACTCTATTGCATACATTAATTGGCTAGTATATTTATGCGTTTTTAGCTAGAAGCCTCGCTAGATTATATAGCTACTTTAGCTTCTATGCCATCCTTTACTTAAGGTAACACCCTATAGCAGCTCATCCATAGAATATATATTTACTGCCACGTTAGTAATAGCACGAAATGGTAATAGAGACGCTCGCGGGCGCCCTGGCTCCTTATATCGCTTTATAGGGCTTAGTTTAGCCAGCCGCTGCTCTATATAATTTTAGCTAAACTCCTAGTAGGACTACGCTATTATATCTTTGTTTAAGGAATACTATTAGTCCTAATCCTCTAAGTGTTACTACTAACCGCCTTTTAATGTATGGGGCGGTTTTAGCGGTATAAAGCGTGACCGTGACCTGTAACTCTAATCCCTAGTAGTATAGCTATAAATGGCTGTAGGGTTATACTAGGCACCGCTTAGAACTATAGTTTTACAGAGGATCTAGCACGGAAGATCTAGTTTATTGGTATAATCGGGTTAAAAAACGGATATGTTAGTGCTAGCTTTAACTCTAAGGAATAAGTATAAAGAAGGTACTTTGCCACTAACCTCCTTAATAAGGAGGCTTAGTGCGATGCCCCTGCTAAAGGCTAAATGTGCTAGCTTAGTTAGTTAGGTCTTAATCCCAGTTTCCTAATAGGCGTTAATTTTATAATAGAGCTTAAGCCTATATAAACTTTTATGCGTTATAAACGGTAATTACTAATGGAGTGTAGATTATACGTTTTAATTTGCTATAGAGCTGGTAGGGTTATTTTAGTATAGATGCCGTGGATAAGAGCTGGTGGCGAAGAGGGGACTGGCTTACACTTAAAAGCCTAGCGTAATCCCCCCTTAGAGCTATTAGAAAGGTATAAGATAATAGTAACTCTAATAATAATAGCAGTAGCAACGATAGCACCTTCTTAACCCCTTTATTTTTATTTAGAAATTTTGCTTAATAATAGCAAGTTCTACACTGGTCCCTCTAGAAAATGGACAGCTTTACCTTAATATTATACAGTTACAGCTTCCGAGAAAGGCGCGAGTAGTATACCTTAGATAAAGTATAAAATACCTCTTTCCCCTCTAAGAAATAACCCTAGGGCGTATTAAGCTTGGCTAATTAGAGGTATATTATTCTATATAGAGCTTTAGTCTAGAGATTTTGTCTAATAAAGTGCTTATAGACCCTAACTATAATTACGAGAATAATTATTATAAAAATTTTAAGGATAATAAGGAAGATGTCTATAGGGATGTATCTAGTTAAGTCGCTAGAGGAAGCAGTTAAGGTAATTATCCCTAATAATTACCCTATTACTCTCTCCCTATTCTCTTAGTAGCTATAAACACGTATATTTAACGGCTAGTAGTAGATCTAATAGTTATTAAAGATAGTATAGCCGACCCTAACCTGGAAGCTAAAGGTGATAGAGCTAATAATAACACTAGCAATAAAGCTGGTAAAGCCAATAATTAACTAACACCTTATAAATTGGGTATGCTCTTCTCCTCTATATAATTGCTTTGCCTAATAATTATTAGGTGACGGAAATGACTGCAGTAATAATGATGAGGGTAAGAAGTTACCCTCTTTAGAAGAGTTTAAAGATCTCTTTAGTATATCTATATATAACTATATTAAACTTATAGTAGAAGATATTAATAAAATAAACGGTCTAGTTAAGAGAACTAATGTTGTGACTATTCCCTAGGCTAATCCGCTTACTGGGAAAGAGAGTAATTATAAGAAAGGGAACGTTAGAGGCGAATTACTTTTAATACTAAAGAAGCGGAAGCTCGAATAGTTAGAGCGGAGTAGCGTTATTAGTTATAATTCTAATAATTCTGCTAAAGATAGTAGTGGGTGTAATAAGGGTGGTAAGGGCGGTGGTCCATAACCCCAGAAATAACAAAAGCCGCCCACCTCTTGTGAAAATTGGGTCCCCCGGCCCCCTATTAACCTTAACTCTTAATGCCCCTAAGTTAATTATAACGATTATTAAGCAATATCTACTATATAGCCCACCAACCCTTTGCTTTAGGGGCCTACCTCTCTTTATAATGTTAAACTACTGCGTAACGAAACTAGCAACTTAAGTAAATATAATTATAGCGGCGACGACGACTAGGGCGGCGTTTTAGACTTAGAGCCTGCTGCGAAGCATTATACCCCACAGCATTATACCCCGTAGTATTATACCCCGCAGTATTATGCCTGGCGTTATCGCTATTGCTTACAGTTTATTTTATAGAGATCCCGCGCTAAAGATAACAAAGTTAATAAAACCGTAGACGATAAATAGGAGATCTGTAAAATTTTAGAGGAAAGAATAACTAAATTAGGGCTTAAATATAAGGTAGCTTGGATGCCTACCTAGGTTTATAAAAGCGGGCTTTTAAATACTAAATATGCCCTTAAGTCTTACTAAAAACGCGTTTAGTATGCCAAAGTTAAATAACGGATGTACTCTTCTATAGAGGTAACTAAGGTAAAGACCAAAGCTGCTATGCGGAAGGGACGGGGTTAATAGCTTAGTATTCTTATATTTTAGGTAGTAGATCTTTTGCTTAGAGATCTATTTCTAGTTAAAGTTTTATTTTTAGCTAATACTATTCTACTAATTATCTTGCTCGTAATATTAAAGCTAAAAGCCTAGCCTAATAATAGTATAAAACCTATAAGAATAATCGCTATAATTTATATTCCTTACTCCTGCCGTTAAGCAATACTTATTGGGTCTTATGTTTGGCGCTGCTTATTTCTACCTTATTGCCTTCTTTTCTTTAGTATTACTAGTCCTGCTAGTTGCCTTATTTCTTTTTTAGGAAATATATATATAATGCTGCCTATATAAGAGTTATGTTCTTTCTAGAAACTACCTTCCGAGGTTATTCTATGCTATGCCTTTTTTCTCACGTATGTCTATAAGGCGTTTCTCTTTATTAGCTATCTATGGTTTCTCCTTTACAGCCTCCTCTTTAGGCTTAGGCCTTAGAATTTTATAATAGCACCTATATTCCTATAGTGTTCTACTTATAAAATGTCTAGCAATTTCCTCCTATAACAATTCCTTATTAAGTTTTCCATTACATAAGCCTATAAGGAGGGCCTCGCCATTGGTTATCTATGGCACTATTTAGGCCTATAAGGTTTTATTTATAACTTTAACCTTTATAAACGAAAGCAAAGGATAAGGCTGTATATTATTTAATAAGGGAGACCTACTAGTAATACGCCTTAAAACTCTAAAGGTATGCTAAAACTTAGGTTAGGTCTTTACTTAGGTAGAAGACGATATAATTAATAAGGAAGGGGAGCTAGATAAGCAATATATGACTATTAAGATTAACTATAAGACTAAGGTTATTGAGGAGTAATATAGGTAGCTTTTAGTGAGCTATTCTATATCTTTTCCTTTTATAGCATTATACTAACGCTAAGCCTTATATAGACGTACGAGATTACTTAGCAGCGGCTCTATTCTCTAGGAAAGCGCATCGTATAGCTTAATAACCTCTTCACTAGCGTTAAACTATTTTAAAGGCTTTGTGAACTTAGAGTTAGAGCGGCTAGAATAGTTAGAACGATAAAGATATAGAATAAGGAGTAAGGGTAGAATTTTATTAATATATACTAATCCTTTAAGTTTTAAAACTCTATCGGAAGTTACGTTAAATATATAAGAATTATTAAAAAGTAATTCTTAGGGATTGCGTCTTTCTAAGGAGATTGTTAATTAGGTAGGGTGTTAACTCTATATATTTCTATAACTGTTATTCTTAAATACCGGCGCTAGCCGCTTTTTACTATTACTGGTGCCTCCTTACGTGCTTATACCTACTAAAACAATTCCTAGCAGCCATTTCTGGCATTCCTTGGCGGACTATCTCTACTTAGGTTCTTTATATAATAGTCCTTTTAGTATAGACCTAAACGTCTTTAGCGTACTTGCTATATAAATAGGGATTATATTATAGACCTAGTTATTATACTGTTTGGGACTTAGTAGGCTATAGGAGCCCTATGCCTCTAAGTTAGGCTTTTAGTTGGTTAGAAGTTCCAGTATAATAAGTTTAAAGGACTATATATCGATGGCTTTGGAATAAGGTAGGTTTATTATATAGAGTTTAGGGGCTATATACAATAATAAGCTAGTAATAGTCGTTATATTTCCTAAAGCTTTAAGTTTTAATTCTCTAAAGTCGGCGATCTTGGGAGTAAGCCTGTCGTCATTAACTCTAATAAGGATGTTCTCCGGCTTTAGGTCCTGATAAGTAAAATCTTTATTATATATAGCAACTATTCTATTATAGATCTAAAGTATAAAGTTAGGAATGTCGTAAGTATTAGGTTTTATTAAGTTAAGGCTATATAAAATCTACTCTATAATTATCTACAGTGGCTGCTAATTCTCTAGTGGTATTAAGTTGATTACCTTTACTAAGTTTAGCTAAAAGGATAATTAATTAGCACTTAACGGCAACGTAGTTTTGGTGGCGTTTACTTATATACTCCCTAAGCTTAATTATATTCTTATATTCCGCTCTTAATTCTTTTCATACCTTTCTTACTATACTATTGTCGTAGTTTCTTAAGTATAGCTCCTTGGCGGCGAAGATAACTTTAGACTTTAATTCCTATACCCTTATAACTAATATATAACTTCCTTTCCTTTTTAATCCCCATTTCTGTATATATATAGCATTGTTTTTTTTAAATCTAAGATTACTGGTTTGGTTCTTATTTGTCTTAGCCTTAGGACTAGAGAGCTGTCTTAGTAGGGAGTTTAGAAGTTCTTTAGTAAATTTTACAGCTTTTTCTTACTAACTGCCTTCTTCCTCGCGCGATAGGATTGGACGCTATGCCCGGAAACTAGCCGTTTAAAGATCGATAGTGACTAGGTTAGAGATTTCTATAGATAATCCCTATATAAGGACTACTTCGCGGCCGTTACCATTAATTATATAAATAGGATTTGTTAATAGCGTCTTTACTCTTAGGCGTTTTATAACTGGGCTAATATTAAACCTAATATACCGCCTGCTAATGCCAGTCTTGTTATTCTTAATAAGCTAGAGGTTATATATCTTAGTTTTGCTAAAAGAACCGAGGAAGTATCTATCCGGATAGTAGTAATCTCTAAAAGTTAGGGCAAAAAAGGGGCCGGTAAGCTCCTGCTTTTTAGACTAGCCTTCCTTCTAGTTTACTAGAAGAGCATTAATAGGGGGAGTAAACTTATATTGTGAATTCTCGGATAGTATAAGGATATTAGGTGTACCCTTAAAATTTCTAAGAATTAAGAAAATGTTAGAGAGATTAATAGTCTTAGTAGGTGCTATAGTTATAGAGACGGGAAATAAATTAATAAGATTATAGGGCGAGTGTTGGTGGGTAGTAGGGATAAGAGGACCTGTAAACTTATACTAAAGGGGTACTAGGACCCTAACTTATAATAGAGGGTATACTAGAATAGAGGAATAGTTAATCTAGATTATATAATAATATAAAGGATTAAACCTAGCGTGCCTTAGCGCTGACCCCGCCCCTATAGAGTTGTTAGCTTTAGGCCTTATTATCCTAGCTAATACCTTACCAGCTAGAACTAATCTAGTAGTTAGTTTTAACTGCCGTGCTTATTATACTTTCTTTATTAAGTGCTTCTCCACTATCTATATCTTCTAAAGGGCCGAAACTTCCTAAAAAAGCTTTACCTTAGGCTGCCAGTAGGCCTAGGTCTTAATTAATAGTCGGCATTCCCTTACTTACTTTAAAGAGAGCCTGTATTACTTTAAGAGATATATATAGAACGTTATAACGCCCCGCCAGCCATCTATAGAAGGCATCTCGTCTATATTATATTTATAAAGAGCATTTTGCCAAATATGCTTACTAAGTGCGTCCTTTAGATATTAGGCTTCGCATTCCCAGTATTTAGGCTAAGTAATATTCCGTTAAAGCTTATTAACTTAGCTTAGTGGGAATCTATTATATTCTATTTCGTATAACTATTAGTATAATTACTAAACATCGCTAGTTGGGAATTTAATCTTAGAAGTTCGCCAGGCCTCTTCTTCTAGGAGTCTAGCCAGATCTATAGCCTTAATAGGTAGTACGCTAAATTTAGTAGGCGTGGCTATCTTGTAGGACTATTACGGTAGAAGATTTTAAGTGTTTCTAACTATAAGGAGAACGTGTGCAAAATAGGGGAGTTTACTTAGGAGATTTGTTAAGTAAGTAAGATGGTTTTTTTAATAAGTAATAAAAAACAGTCTGGTGATAGTGAAGGCGTAGAGATTAAACGCGTTGTAGTTAATAACGGTGAATAAAATTTGCCGCGGCGGTACGTGCTATATTAGGCACTAGCGACTTATAGGGTACGCATCCTGTCCTATAACTGCTTTAATTTTTATTCCCCCTAGTTTATTCCTCTGCCTTTAATAGGTTAACGTTTATAAGCCAATATTTAATTTAATTAGTAATATAACGTCCTAGCTTTATATCTTAGTACTATTTTTACCTTTCTAGATAAATTTATAATATGATCCTCTATTAAAAAGCAGTGTGACTTTTCGTGCTAATCTTAGAAGGAGACTATTAGAGAGATAATAATAAAAATATTGCTAGTGTTTATAGAATCCTTTAAAGGAATTATATAGGCCGTCCTAGGTACTTATTATAGAGCTCTCTTTATACTAGTGCCTTTATAAATTAACCGGCTTTAATACCGCTAGCATTAAATATATATGCCCCACTTCCTTAAATACGCATTCCCTAAATCACCTGGATAGATTTATATAGGGGTTATATAACATAGGTACTCCTTTATAGCGCGTTTTGCGGAGTCTTATAAAGATATTTTATTGCACTCTTCTATTTAATCCCTATTATTACCTAAACGTACTTACCGTAGCCTATCTAGTAGATATTCCCTTTGCGGAAAATAGGATTGATGTTATTTATATTAATCTGCTTATATCAAATCCGATAGCTTTTATACTAGGGTAAAAATTCCTATTTCTCCGTGCTAAGTTTCTTTTAGGCTTTGTTTTCTGTTTTAAAGTATCGGCGCAGTAAAATTTTGTTTTATACTAGTAGCAGTCTTTTAGCGACTAAGTAGTTAACATTATTAAAGAGAGGGTCGTTGCCTGTTGCCTTAATTAGGGAAAGCTAACACGCCTTTTGTAGTCGCTTTAAGGAGTTAACTATGCCGCGCTAGCCTATATTAATACCCCGAATAATAAAGATAGAATAAAAAGAAAGATTGGTGATTATTATTTTAAGAATTTCGGCGGTACTAAAGACCTAGTAAGAGACTTTTATTGATATAAATCTAAATGCGGGGCGGACTAGTGGAGAGATAAGGAAGATAGTAAAATCGGTCTATAAAAAAGGGTAGTATAGGAGGAAGAAAGTAAAATGGGTTAAACCGGACCCTTTATAGAGTACTATTAGAGCTATTAATTACTTTGTAAATAGCTTATATTTAGGGCTGTAGCTTAAGCTATCTTGTAAGTGGTAAGGAGTTAATAGCTAAATATAGAGATTAGTTAGGGCATCTGTGGAGCGAAACTCGCCTTTAGAATTCCCACGCCTAAATTAGAGGGGACGCTCTTCGGCGCTATTACTGCGCTGGCTAATATTAAATAAAGGACGTTAGGTAATAATTATTTACGGTAATAAAGACTAAAGGTAGAAGTGTTTTTTGGAATTGATATCTATATAATATCTATACGTTAATATTTCTCCTCTATAAAGCTCTTTATAGTGAAAAATTAAACTAAATATCTATGCTGTCACCAGCCTAGCCTAGCCTTAGAAGGATACTATACTATATAGTTTCCTAGTGGAATATACACGCTTAAGATCCGCCTTATAAGCGTTCTGTAAAAGAAAACTATATACCGCGAAACTGTCTTAATAAGCTTTTGCTAAGGCTGGGTCTAGGAGTTAGTCTGGGGCTATAAAGCAGACTAAAATCTCGCTCTATTATAGCGTCTAGCTTTTAGAATAAGGAGGAACTTATAACTATTAAGCAATTCTCTAAGAGGCTAGTCTAGCCCTTTTTACACCTATATAAGGGCTTTAAGTAGTTTAATATAATTTATAAAAAAGCTAGTATAAACTAACAAAATAACTTCGCTGGTATTTTTAGAATTAAAGATACTACTGTAGAGCTTAGTATCTTTAATATAGCTAATTAGTAATGCATTTATAGCAGCTTCCGTATATTTGCGAATAAAGTTAAGGTTTATGTTATTAATACTACCTATAATAAACTTAGTACTAATTTATAATACGTTAATAGAGTATACCCTTACTTTTAAACACCTTTACAGCTGCTAGGTAGGCGGTAGAATGGGAACTTATAAGGCCATAAATGTTATTATCATCCCATCTAAGTTAATTTAATAGGCTGACTGTAATTCCACGCTCCTGGAAATTGTAATAGATAACTAGCTAGGTAATCCAATATATAGTTATAGTATTATAAGTCCATTGACAGGTAAACGCGTTACTAGCGAGGCGGTCTTTAATAGTAACTTTAATATAAGAGTAGGCGGCACTATTGGGTAGATACTATGCTTGAAGCCGGTCCTTACTAAGTCTTATATAATTCCCTATCCTTACTGTTAGTAAATAGGAGTAGAATAACTTAACCTAACTTACCTGGTTTTGCGAAGGGGCCTGATTTCGCGGCATTCTTACCCTAAACTCTATAGTTCTTATTAAATAGCTATAATGCTTCTACTAATATATTGTCCGTAAGTTTGCCTCTATTAAACCTTTTAAAGATCTGCTTTACTATCTTTAGGTTCTTTTAAGCGCTTAAGCTAGGTGACTTATTAATATATTATATAGTTGTTTCTACTCTAAACGCGACTACCCTTTAATAAGAAAGTTTGGACGTGGACGTATTATATAAGAAGAGCTACAGATTATTGTTAGGTATTTCTATACAAACCTCTAAGCGATTTACTTACTTACTTTATGTTAAATTAAAAGGGTCTATTAGACTAAGTTAATGAGGAGAGTTTAGCTAAAACTTGGAGTTAGAAGGGGTTAATTATTATTTAAAGTAAGTGGGGCTATTTGCCTTACTTACCTATTCTTAGCAGTAACAAAATTCTTTTAGTACTAAACGTATATAGAACATTTTTTACATTACACAAAATATTGGCTCTTTAAATGCTATTAAAGTTACTAAGCTATCTTTAGTAGTGTCTACCTTGCCCTTAACTATAGCTCTAGCGTAACAGAATTAAATAAGTATGTGCTAATACCGGGTATTAAAAACTGCGGCTTTTTCCTATAGATAACGTCCATTACCTGCTTAAAAGTGTTTCTACTCCTATTAACGTCCCTAAATTAAAAACGTACAGAGGAAATAAAAAGGTAGATTACACCGTAGGTAAAAACCTCCTCCTTAATAGGGTTATAGGTTTTATTTTAAGCTAAGGTAGTAACCTAATGTTCTTCTGCTTTGTATAACTGGGAGATATACGCCTATATAATTAGTGCTCGCATATACCCGAGTCTGTTATTAATATCCGGTTTAGTAATCCTACTATAGACGCCTAAAAGCTCCTTAATTAAACGTTTGGCTTTATTAGGGAAATCTTATCTAATTTTAATCTTAATAAGGGAGAGAAGTAAACGTCGGAAGCCTTTTAAACGCCGGCTATAGGCTCTTATATAGTTAACTTCCCATTACACTATCTCTCTTCCCTTATCTAGGTACGCTGTTGACTAATAGAGGTTGTTTTGCTGCGTGTAGTCTAGTTTATAGTAGAGATTAGAAAGGTAGGATATAATAAGGATTTGCTTAAACTTAGGGAGTATAGTTGTGGTGAGGCAGCCTTTAAAGTAATTCTTAGCGTTGGCAAATTAACCCTCTCCTCTAAATATTCTGCTGTTGAAATATAATTAATTGCGAAGAAGATATAACTTACCGTCTAAGAGATGCAACTTACTGTCTAAGAGATTATTGCCTAAAGGATGCTATTTACTTGTTTCCTTACGTGCCCTATAGAAATTGAAATTATAAACCTAATTAGAGGCTTATAATAGGTGTAGAAAGCTAAGAAAATAATGCGATTCCTAATTTAGGTCCGAACCTTGGCGGCTTAGAAACTCTTGTATAATGTGCTGCGAGTCTAATATATACCCTTTCGAGCGGAGCATAATACTCTACTAATGTGCTATTTCCGCTTGCAAATAGGCCTTATAAGGAGATTTTCTCTGCCGCTTAGACCTTTAAATATAGAGGCCGATAGTAAAGTTTCCACGGTATCGTTATAAGAAAGAGGCTTTAAGCCGGTTTTATTATATAGGCGTAAAAGATAATAAAGGACGCCTAATAATTTCCTTCCCGTAGAATTAAACCTTAGAAGGTATAAGCAATCTAATAAGCAGGAATAGAAAATTTATTACTAACTTATAAGGGATCTATTATTAGACTGCGTAGAAAGACGTAATAATAAAGTATAAAAGCTTAGTAAATCTAATAACCCTTAGACTACTCGAATGAAATATAAGCTAATTCTTATTAGCAGATATAAACCGATTCTTGTATACTAATTATGGAAAGCGAAATAAGGCTTCTAATACTCTGTCTTAGAGTAGTTGCGTCTAAAAGGTTAATTAGGTCTTAACTAAGGCCTATATTATATAGCTTTACTTTATATATCTCGCCATACTTATTAATTTGTCGTTGGGGACATATTGCACGATTAAGTAAGACTTTTAGGATGTGGCTACCTATGGCATAAAACAACGGTGTAATAGGTGTTTTTAGTGTAGTATGGGTTGCTACTTTTGGCCGACTTATATCTGCGCAATCCCGTCTAAGGTTGGTCTTGCCGTGTAGTACCCTTAAAGTATTTAACCGGGTTAAGGATACGCCTATTTATAATATTATTTATAACTTTAATTAATTAGTATTCCCCTTACCTAAAGGCAAAGACGGCTGTTTATTTTGGAAGGAGCCTAGGCCTATAATATAGATAAAAGATATGGACACATTAGAGCCCTTTATAGTAGGGCTAACTTTATATATATATTTGATTGATTTGGGAATAACAGCAGGATTATATCTAAGAGTAATATATATTTCATTAATTCTAGTAACTATTAGCCCTACTTTCTACTAAGGGATAGAGTAAATATAAGAGTGTGTTAGCTGTATAGACCACGTGGACTATATGCGTAATAAGGCCTGGGATAGTGTATTTAGGCCTAAAATAATCGCTGAAGTTATGCTTTATATACTCGTTCTTAGTGAGCTTATTAAGAATATTTTGGAGACCTTTATTATTGATACTTAAAATGTAAGTAGGGGACAGCGCATCTAAGTAAAAGTTAGGCTTATACTACGATAAAAGGAACTTAGGAATATATACTAATAAAAAAAAGCTCTATAGCCCGAAAAATGGTCTAGCCTCTATTAATAAGTTTA
>Ga0307515_10015758_pt1 | contig 13908 bp, 6 predicted proteins | sample 17_EM_MG_FD_194513 | JGI IMG/M metagenome (GOLD analysis project Ga0307515, IMG submission 194513) | Populus trichocarpa ectomycorrhiza microbial communities from riparian zone in the Pacific Northwest, United States - 17_EM | ecosystem: Host-associated > Plants > Roots > Unclassified | place... | reverse complement strand
TTAAACCCTCCAGTTGAAAAAATAGTTTATTTAATCTCACGATTCAATCTATTTTATTTTTTATTTTGATTTTCAACCTCATTCTTTTAATTACCATTTGTTTATTTTAAATTTTTTGTGTAGTTAATTTTTTTCACCATTATATTCTTCCGTGTTTGTTGACCCGGTCCAGTTTTTTTTATCTAATTTTGTGCTCCCTTTATTTTTTTTTCAAGGTATCATAATATTTTTTAAAAATATTTTCCGATTAATATTATTGTCTAAATTTTCTTTTACCTTCTAATTAAAATAAAACCAATTTATTTATCTCAGTCAGTATTATAACTCGAATCATTAATTTCTTTTATTTATTTATAACGTGTTTGCATTATCTAAACATTGTTTTCTATGAAAAAAATACCAACCATTTATATCAGCTAAATATTGTTTTTTAAGATGTGAGAAGATGCTTATTTCTTGTTCTGTAGATTCTTTAGAGAGAAAAGGAAACAAAAATCTAGAGAGATATCAATGTAATACATGCGTTTTAATTGGCAAGCACGCTTTTTCACTGCAACATCGATCATTTGAACAAATCAGAGGGTTGGGAAAAAAAAAAGGTGAGAATTTGGAGAGAATTTCTTTTGGTGAGAAAATTGATTGAGACCTCTGGATCTAATATGTTAATATTGTCAGGGCCACCTATAATCATTCCATGTAAAAAAACTCAAGTAATAGTAATTTCCAAATTTTACTTAAAAAAATTAAAAGGGAGTCCAAAGATACCAAAAAATACTAGATTCTGTTAATCTTTCTAAGGGATCATAAGCGTAAAAAACATAAATTATTTTCTATTATTAACCTTTGTTTCCTTATAAAAAGCATTATATTAAAAGATTAGATCATGTAGTGAGGTTGCCTCTGTGTTTATACAGTAAATCTGTCACAACTTGCAAAATCTAATTCAGTTCAACACAGTTTTTAACCTATTTTGAAGTACGAAACTCCTTTATATACTTGTCACCAAGTCATTTTCTTATACATGAAGAATATCTCTCAACTGCTAGTCTCTTCTCTTCATTATTTCCCCCATTCTAAATCCATCCATCTTCTTCATTCTTAATGGTGGAAAAAGATGATACAAGTTCTGATGAAAGAAGTACTGTCACTTCCAAGCTTAGAAGTAGATACATATGTTCACTTTGTGACAGAGAATTCAAGAGCGGGCATGCATTAGGTGGCCATTATAATGCCCACAGTAAAAAAAGAAAAAGAAAATACGTGCCCGGAACTGTAGGAAGGGTTATAAGAGTCCATGTTCCTTCCATTGATGTTGAGCCACCAGTTGCACCACGACATGGATCCGAGTTCACTCATGGTGCTCCGACCCCAGGGGTGCAGTCTGGTGTCGATTATGAAACTGGAGACGAATCCTCGTCTACACGACCACAAGGGGGCCTTAAGAAAAATATAAAGTTAAATATTGAATCTCATCGCTCTCATCCTTACGAGAGGGCTGTGAATAATGAGGCTCCTCGAGGTGGGAGACTACTAAATTTAACGACACTGATTCATGGTGTCAAGATTAATAACGGGGTAGATATGGATCTTGCGAGAACCATAACTAATCCTATTGTTGAGGTTTCTAGGAAAGAAAATGGTGATACCAAGTTCACCTCTGGTAAAAATGGCGATGAAGACTTGGAGTTGAGACTAGGGCTTGGACCAGCTTGAAGCTTTTTAGAAAAGGTTCTCTAATCTCTATATGTGTAGGCATTTCTTTAAATTCTTACTTGTCGTAGGTGTAACCTTGATTCAAGTTTGGTAAAATCATTTCTTTACCTTAAACAGAAAGAATTGACTACCAAACACAACCATGATAAGTGAGAATTTCAACAAAGTCAAGTCCTAGGAGAGATATGGGGCCGGTAATAAAGGTCCAATTATTTAGGGTTTATTTTTCTTTGTTCATCATTGTAATAGGTAATATAAAGGTCCAAATAATTAGGGTTTATTTTTCTTTGTTCATCATTGCAATAGAAACAATGAATTTATCTAGAACATATATGTTCTAGTTATCCTTTTATTTTAAGATTGAATATGGTGTTTTTGTTAGTTAAATTATCTTAAATTGCTTTAGTTTCTTAATCAGTCAAGTAATAAATGATTAAAAATTACTCTTATAATAATAGTTTCATGTAGCTAAGAGCCTGAAGTTGATCAATTCTAAGTCATATGTGTACTATTTCTTACTAACATGATTATTTTTTTGTGTGAATTTATTTATTACTTGTCTTCTAGAAATTTGTATTAACAAACATTATATGGAATTGCTAGTCAAAAAGCTATATAAATTTGTAGAACATTGTAAGGAATATTTCATTGATATATTGAAGTTCTTAGTTAGATGAACCTTCAAGTTCCTAAAAGATAACAAATTAATTTAGAGATGATTTTACGATAACATTTAAGATGTTCATAAAGTGTGCATATTAAAAGTTTTTTAAAAAACTATCATTTTGTAATTTAAGAGGAAAAAAGAAAATCATTAAATAAATTGAAAGATAATAGCAAAGCGTACGTTAAAGTCCAAAAATATTAGCAAAACCTAAATGGCATAGGTTTTTATTGTAACAATTTATAGAGAAAATTAAAATCATTAATTAAGAAATTAAATAGTTTTTTTTTATATAAGAACACATTAATCATATCGGTCTTTTTACAATATTATTTGGTAATAGGGAAATGACTAAAATTAACTTTAAGAGCAAAAAAAAAAAATGGCAAAGAGGCTTTACAAACATTTTTGTTTTTAATGCACAATTCTATTACTTAATGCGCTCGAGATCAAAAAATTATATATTTTCTTTCACAGGCTTTTGGGTCTTTCTCACTTGGTTTTTTTGTTATCATTGACTCTCCTCTTTAAGGCACGAAAATGTCTACAATTCTTGGAAAGAAACTAGCTGTATTTGTGCGGGGGAAAAATTAGGGCAAGAATTTCTTCCAAGTTCAAAACACCAGACCGACCTGCACGGGAAAATATACAAAAGATCAGCATGAGCCTAATCAGTCTGCACTCTACATTGAATAATACCCTGTCTAGGCAACACAAAACAAAAATGATTAATCAAACAAGCATTCGCAATTAGACCCCCGCATGAACCAACAAAAGCATTTAGTTCGTACAAATATTAACAGAAAATGAAAAGGAAGGCCTCGAATTTGGATCATCAACATGTTTCACGTATCAAGAATAAAAAAATATAATTGGAATACACAAACACTCCTATCTTGGAATGAGCTATGCACAACACAATCTTCTATACACTACTCTCAAACCTTCTGCCAGAAGACCTTTCTGAAACATTCAAAAGCCTTAAATCACCTCTTGTTGGATGGATAAAATTCAGATTCCTAAACCGTCATGTCCTGTTGCCTCGGAGACATCCATTTCAGCTCCTTGGGATTTCTTCAGCTTCGCAACGAGAACCCACATGTTAGCAAGTTCATTTTCCAGATAAGCTTCTCTTTGTTTGGATTCCTTAACTTTCCTTTGAAGATCAGTCTCTCTTTGATCCTTCTCCATAAGAGCAGCTTCATATTGAACTTCTCTTTCTCGACTCACGGCCAACTCTCTCTTGAGCTCTGAGGCTGCCCCAACTTGGTCTTGGTGTTTCATGTGATTGTCTCTCCGGCCATTTCGAACAGTACTGCCACTTCTACGCTGAGTGGGGGAGTTCTTCAATGCTATCAGCTCGGCAGTTAATCTCTCATTATGATTCATAAGCTTCGCCACTTCTTCTGATAATGCCTTGAGCTCAACAGCAGCAGCTGATGCTAGCCCTTTGGCGTATGAACTCTCCTCGGCCAATTTTTGGTTCCGAGTTTCTAACTGCTCTTTTGATTCTGTTAGTGCATCAACTTTTTGCTTCAGTTCTTCCATCTCAGTGGCCTGATCAAGGAAAAGTAAGGATTCACCTCTCGTACTTGTATGAGAAATGCAACTTCAAAAGCCATCACATGATCGAAATTATGCTGTAAAATTTGTCACTAGTAAAAACACAATATGAAGAGATACAGAAAGCCAAGCAAAGAATTTTCCATCTATATGTCTGCAATCCACCAAAAAGCTTGTTTTTCTTGATGATCCACCACAAGTATAAATTGGCACAAGAATACACTTCTTAATTCAAAGTAGTTTCTTTAATTTAAATAGAACAGCCAACCTAGCTTTCCTCAAAGCTACATGTTATGGGCGACACATATTTTCCTGGGGATGGTGATCCTCGAGATCCTACAAGGTTCTATTTTGGTTTCTTAAGATATGAGAACCTTGTAGACATTTTAATGGTATTATCAGAAAATTTAGCGTCATGAGCTCAGAATGAAATCTGAAATCTTCCTTAGTTTCTAAATCTTTTACCTCTGGTGGGGAAGCATTGAAAAAGGAAATAGTGCTTTAGCAACCAAAATAATACGTGATTGGGGTGCCAAAAGGTTTAAATACATACCTGTGCTTGTAGAAGCAAATCTTCATTTCTATCTTTTGATGCTGCAGTTTCCTTGTTCATGTGATGTTGTGCATGAAAGCTTTTTAGTTCAGAAATTCGTTGAGAGTAGCTAGCTAGAGGGCTAATATTTTTTGACTCCAGTGCATCTGAGAGCTGCTGCTTCAAAGAGACAATTGTTTCCTGCAATCCTTCACATTCACAGATCTGATGGAGAGGCAATGTCAAGTTAGAGCCTGCCATCAACCGACAACACAGCTTGCAAAACAGTGAAAGCTACAAACACACGCACAAAAAAAAAAATATGTTAACTGTTTGACCTTTTGGCTGAGCTGGTCTTGAATTATACAATTATCTGCCGCTTTAACCTGAAACAGTATACAGCAATACAACAATCATCAGGCCAAATTAATAAAATCAGATGCCTAAAAGAAAACCATGGGTATGTATCATTGACTAAAACAAAAGGAACCCATTGAATAAGTCTGTTCACACAACTTGGGTACCATTACCCATGACTTTATAATGTGTTGCATTGTTCTTACTCCAATTTGTTATGCAAATGAATTTAGATGGAGGATGAAAAGGTTTCCAAATGATTCTTTCAAGTGATTATCGAACATGTTAATATTCAGTTCAGAGCTAATGACAAATTTTCTTAGGTCAAGCTGTATAGGTACATCACCTCGAGTTCAAATGACTTCTCATTCAATTGAGCTGTCAGTTCAGCAATCGTCTGCAAGCATACAAAGACAAAAGGCTTAAAGATGGACTTGCAGCCGCCATATACAAGGAGTTTGTGCTACCATAAGGGAGCTAAACTTACTTGCGATGCTTCCAAGTTAGCCAAGCTGTTGTGAGAGGCCATGATGGAATCAGCAATTTGCTTTTCCAACAAAGCTATTTGTTCATTCTTCACCTTGATTTCATCACTCAACTTCTTCATCTCCAACTTAAATACGAAAGTATGATGATGCAAAATTTCTCAGCCTGTTAAGAGCAGCTAATAACAAAAGGAGGTATAGGAACAACACAATACCTGTATGTGTTCCTTCAGGGGATTCCTTGAAGCCTCCTCAGACAATCGCTTCAAAATACTTGAATGGAGTGCCACCTCTCCAGATAAAATTTTCTGCTGCTCCCTCAGAAGATCAATCTGATCACTTGTTTTTATGCCATTCTAGAAATCAGCAACGCATGAAAATTAAGCATGCAGACCATGGTAATGCATCCCCAACCAAAAAAAAGAAAGAATACACAATTAAATGAAAGGACCATTAGCATACCAAAGGAGTTTCCTGCTCAAGGAAATTGTCCTCAGGTACCTCTCTATCCTGCCTGACCTCAGATAGAAGATCAGCTGATGGAGAGCTTTCTGCAAGTGAAGGATGTGAAAGTCTGGATTCTGCATAATAATTGCTGTTTTCTGCTTGAGGTGTTGAAGGTGTACTATTAGATTTAACCCCACTTGATTTGTCACTGGTGCTCATTCCCAATCCACTATCTCGTTTCTAATCAAGAAGAATAGATATTTCTAAGAAAAAAGAAAATTGAATTCAATTGTATCAGTGCTGAAATTTACAAGAGGGATGATCCTCCAAAGTAAGGAACTAAAAGACTAAAAACCAAAATTTGGAACTATTAAAAGGAGGCTATCCGATCATTTAAGGATCACTCTAGCTGATAAAATAACAAGTTTACTTTGTTTTACAAGAGAACCAGTATAAAAACATGCAGATAAATCTTTTGAATTACGCATACCCGTAGCTTTAACCAGTTCAGCAATCCATGCTTTCGGGTTTTCTTCTCCTCTTTCAGTGTCTCATCCGCACTTTCAGTATTTCCTTCAAGAGAAACATACAAGTCAATATTTTCGTCATCCAATATCAAGTCCTGCCTCTTGTACGGTAGGTATGCAAGCTGCAAATTACACATAAGCAACCATAATCAGATATAAGAAAGTGCAGAAAAATAAGGGGTGAAGCCCTGCTATACAGAGGCTCCCACTTAAAGAGTTCTAGATTAGGAAAGTATTAGAGATAAAAGTCATAATCCAAGATTTTATACAACAATAAAATCATAGTTCAAGAGAAAAATAGATAGAAGTACAAAAAATCAAACAAATTTGCTCCAAGTACCTCTTCTTCTCCAAAGGAATGCCTCCTCCTTGGACCTGGGCGGTGAGAGATCCTTGATGGTTGTGAAGCTTTTGTTGACACCAAAATTAATTTTGTCAGCCGCTGTATTCTGCTCAATAGAGCTGCTTTAGCTTCTTCTTCTTGTTCCAATCTTGATTGCAGTTTCACTTGACCATCTTCTAGCTGTACATATCAAATCAAAACAAGGAAATTGTGTCATAATAATGGTTATTCAGACTAAATGTATCAAACCATTATGCATTAATTAAGTGACAGTCATATACAAGATTGGGACATGGGATGAAAAGGAAGAAAAGGACAGGAATAAAGAAACTAACATTGAGATCAAACATATAAATTAAATCTTGCAGTTAACAAATGAAAATTTATGAAATAGAGAAAGAATCTTCCAAGTGATTGTAGAACTCTTTAAGAAGTACCTTCTGCTTGAGGAGGACAATGTCGTCTTCTACAATGTCTTTCAATCGAGGAATTGTCACAATACCCCTTTTCAATTGTTCTAACTCTTCCTTTAAAGAGCGTATCTCATTTTGGTACTTCTTGATAAGCGATTTCTCATCAATAATCTGCAAATGGTTGAAACATCATTTCAAATGTTGGCAAGTGAGATTGTTTGAATGAATGCATACACTCTAAGGAAAAATACCTTGTTCTGTGCTGCTTGAATTTCAATGTGCTTTGCACGGTGGGCAAATTTTAAAGTATTGTGTGTCTCTTCCGAACTACTAGATGAGGGAGTGACAGTGCAAATGAGCTGTAAATTCAGACACGAAAGGAAAATGAGTCTCTTAAATGCAAGCAGCATTTGTTTGAAGGACAATGATACGATTATCATGCATCATACGACCAGAAAAGTAGTTTCTTTTAGCAAAATATTATCAAGCACTTACTGATACACGCCCATGACCACTTAATGAAGACTGAAGTAGCCTTGTCAATTTAGAGTCCCTGTAAGGAATATGAGCGGCTCTCCCATCCGTCAACTTCGATATAACCTATGCAAGTCACAAGTATACAATTTTATCCATACAATTTAAATATTTATGATTGTAAATTATTGGGGACTATCAAATGAAGCACATAACTTCTTTTCACTAGGAATTATTAGGGAATAAAAGTCACAGTTCATTTAATTGTAAATAATGAGCACCAAATTGATGGTTTCCATTAGTGTGTGCATGTGTGAGGGACAAAGGGAGGGGAAGAGAAAGAGAGAGTGTGCATTCAGTCTTGGCACATTAATAGAACATAAATATCAAATTACAATATTAAGTCCCTAAAAGCACACGGACCTAGAAGCATGAAAAGATAGCTAAAACAAGTCAATCAATCTTAAGGTAACCCAGTCACACTGGTTTCTCATTTTCTATCATGTTCCTGGCTGGGTAATTCATCAAATAGAAAATGATTACCAGAAACAAAAAACCATCAAGCATGATATAAACACATATGTAAGGCAGTAAGGCCGTCCCTTCAGTTTAAGAGTGAAATATTGGCAGTAAATTCTGAAACAGAAAGCAATAAGTTTGATAAATAATGTTTTTTATGTGATAGTTTTCAGATTATTTATCATGAAGGTGGTCAATTATTGTTGTACAGGCGAATAATACAGGTACAAGAGGCCTCACAGTTCCAAGTGTCAGCAAACTTTTATTAATATAGGATCCTTCTTTCCGTCTCACGCCAGTAGTTTCAGCCTTTGAGCTTTCAGAACCTGCCAGATCGATGAGGCTCTGCATGTATAAGTAAAATATCAGAAAGTTAAAAGGAATTTATTGACATCAAACATAGCAAGCAAAATCATTAATTGTAGTAAATCAAGGGGAAGAAAGAGTTGTCATAATTAAAGAAACAGGAGAAATTCCAATGAAAAACTTAAAAAGGTGACCAACAAGTCCTTTGACATCAATTCTAGATAGAAGCCTTAGGAATTACCAGCTGGGACAAATTTACAGCCTCTCCTTCACTATTTTCACCATACAGGCTACTCTCTACTGTCTGTATTTAAAATAATTGGAAAAAGTTAGTGGGAAAGGATATAAAACAATGAAATGAATATATAAATGATCAAACTATCATTAGTTGATGAAATGAATTATCCCAAAACAGAGTTGACAATGATTTCTTGCAATTCTTAAAGGCAAATGAATAATTTAGCAATTGCCAAAAAGATTGGATATTGGCCACTGAGTGGGCAGATGGGGTAAGATTGGATGTTAACAAGTAGACAAGTGAATATTCAAATGTTTCAGGAAAAACAAACAAGTTCATTAAGCAGGTCGATGAATATGACGTGCAAGTCTGACAGTTACGTGTAAGCTAAAAAGGTAAAACTATCACTTGCAAATCCACTACAATATAATAAACATGTAAAGCTTATAATTATCTTGAAGAAAGAGAGTATGAAATGTAACAATCAACTAAAGCTGCAGGAAGATAGGAATACCAGTGTAAATATTGTATGACTCCTGCTGCTGAGTAAATTAAAGTTTGTGGACCCAACATGTCTGTGCTCTGTGTCAAAAGGAAAGACCTGATCAGAAAGCGTGGAAAGAATTGTGATATCATGGAAAAGACATTGCAGTCTTGATATACATACAGGGAGGAGAGAGAATCAAATAGCATCTTTTGCAAGACAGACAAGTTCTGCACCAATTTGTAAATTTTTTCTATAGGTTGTTAACTTTCAACAAACCTGCCTATGGCATTAACTTCCACAGTTCTATCGGTACAAGTAATGCATATCAGTTTTAAAAGGATATCATTTTGATAAATTTTCCATAGATGTCGGTCCATTACTTGCATAAGTATTCAATTTAAAGGGCTATATGCTGATTAGAGTCTCAATTATGTAGTTTTGTTTTTTTCTTCAGAATTTTGGTTAAAATTAGTTTTGGTAACATAATTATTTTGGAACCGGAGAGTTAGAGTAAGAAACTATAGTATTAAATAAAGCTAATGCTGTTTGAATCCTCTTGTGTTTGTTTACTGCATATGATTTGACTTGAGAGTTACCTTCCCCAGCTGCTATAAGGGAAAGTGCATGAGCAGGGGATAATACAACTTCTTCTTTTATTCCCTCGACAAAAGTTCCCTACAGATAAGAATCAAAATAAATTAAAACATGTTTATTTCCAACATGTATGAAACTGACATTTTTAGATTAATCAGCTGACCATATCACTAGAGAAACCATTAAATTTCTACATTGGGAATTGAAATTTATACCATTTACTTGCCTATTATTCATTAAGATTCTACCCCCACCCAAAAAAATTAAAAAGGTTAAGATATGAGTAGGTGCTCAAATGATCTAAATACCGATTCTTTCATAAAAGCAGAATCGGTCAAATGATCTAAATACTGATTCTTTCATAAAAGCAGAATCGGTGGTTCAGATGAGAGTCACAATTTCCCAGACAGCACATGATCATTCAGTCATCCATTGCAGGTCCTCCTCAAACAGCTTAACCATATCACCTGAGCAAAAAATAAAAATATGCTGATTCTGATAACCACCTGCTCCCCGCAAGCGCAGTAAGAGTTGCCTCTGATATGATGCAAAGACAAAGTAGTCCATATAACACCAGATGCTTCAAAATCTCATGCCTTGACCAAGAGATTGAACCGATATAAATAATGAAACTGAAAACTGAAAACCCATGGAAGCAAAAGTGGAATGAGACACCCAGCAACAGCCCATTCCACCTAAAGAACCAAGCAGACTTGTAGCTTGCACCGCAAGGTTTATGCATATTCCAAGACCATGATGCATAATTTATTGTACGATAAAGGGATCCCTCAGCAACATGTAAAAGCTTGCTTGATGCTGTACCTCAGTTGTAGAGAGGGTGGGGCTTGCCATCATTATCATCATTAAATAAATAGTGCCCCTAACAACTTTTTTTTTCATTCACATCAGCTCAATATTGATTTAATAAAGTGGTAAACCATCATCATAAGAACCTGGCGTCATTTGAGGTCGTCCTCAAACCGAACTTCATAAAGTTTGCATGCCATGGTGCCAGCTATGTGTTGATATGGTCTCACAATTTATGGATAACAGTCGAGAGAACCGTAATCTTCTCTTGTGAAGTGTGATAATTCTTAAAGCTTTAAACCCTAAATTGCATGAAACCCCTCTTTCACATTCTTGAGCTAAATTACATCTCTATAAAGACTTCAGCTTAATGCTTTGTAATCTTCTCTTGTGAAGTGTGATAATTCTTGTGAGAGTTTTATCTATAGTGAAAGTGTAAATGGCACTTGATCACTTGGGTAATTTTTGGTTGTGAGCCAATTCAAAGTTTTAAATCTTGATCCTTGAAAAGACTCTGATTGTAAGGTTTTCTAATCTTGATCCCGGAAAAGGATTAGTGTAATCAGCAAGGTCTCACCCGCTAAAAAGACCGTAACTAAATAGTAAATACTTGAATGGAGGTTCAAGGAGATTAGTAAGCGATTGTCCAAACTACTATAAGAATCGGTGTCTTTCTCTTACTATCTATCTTATTTTATATGTTCTTTGCTTAATTGTGTGTTGTTACTGAAATTGAGGTGTTTATTTTATTAAAGCATCAAATGTTCAATTTAGCCCTAATTCACTCCTCTCTTGGGCTATTTTAGACTTTCAAAAAGTCCAAAGCTATAAGAGAAATACTTTAGCAAGCCATAGTTGGTCACACAACTGCAAATAGTTAATTGTATCCTGGTATTAAAACAACTATAAAAGTTATTGCCATGAGGATGATAGTATAAGTGTTGAAGGTAAGCATAGAGAAACACAATACAGAGATGGTAAGCAAGCACCTGAGCATCTTCTCTGATTCTTAAATTTTGTCCTGCTGGATTCAACAAGTCGTTAACAACCTGAAATGACGAAAACCAAAGAATAAAGAAATTGTAAAATGGAGGAGCTGTGGAGCTACCTCATATTAAACAATAGAAATATTAATAATAAGGCAGTAAATTGCAGCATTATTAAGCTAGTAGCTAGAGAGAATTGGAAGAAGCTGACCTCATTATAGATCTCCAGGTATGAAACACGGAGGAGGAACTCACGGTTTGGAGTCTAAGGCAAAGAGAAATGTTAATTAATAGCATTCAAACAAGTATCAGATAGAGTCGTACAAGGGGGTTCAATTCATTGTAAAGTACCTCTTGAATGATACTAAAAGCATCCTTCACTGCTAATGGTATAATTCCAGGTGACCTTTGATCCCCCTGATTGTTATTTGGATAAATATAAGCATAATGTTTTTAACATTAGTTAAAAGGTAATGAATAATGCCACCTCAATTACACAGACAACAAATACAAATATACATGCCAAGGAACACAAGGTGTTTTTATTTAATTTTACATGTGTTGTATGCAGGGAATGATTTAGATTTTTTTTATTTTTTTTCCTAGTAAATTAACTCAACATGTCCTCATATTTTAGGTCTAGTCTCCAATTTGTTCCTACGAGTTTAATACATCCAATTTGTTTTTTTATATTTTAGTTTATTTTCCAATCTATCCTTCTAATAGATATTTCCATGCAAGCTAACTAAAATATCCTACTTGAGAAATTCAAACCCCCACCTAATATATTAAAGTTATAAATTTGAAAAAAAAAATGAATTGTCATGTAATGTTAATATTTGTATTATTTTTTTTCATGGTTATTTTTTTAATAAATTAGGTTCTTTTAGGGAAAAAAAGAACGATTTGTCATATAATGTTAAGATTCTTATTTTTTTTCATGGTTATTTCTTTAATAAATTAGGTTAGATTTGAATTTCTCAAATGATCAAATCAAGGTATTTTCATCAGTTTTTGCATGGAAATAGATACTAGAAAGATAGATTGGAGAAAGAATGAACTGAAATATAAGGATAGATTGGATGCAATTAAAGTTTTAGGAAAAGATTGGACATTGGAGACTAGACCCTAAAATATAATGACATATTAAGCAAATTCCCCTTTTTTTCCTTACAGCAGTCTGAGAATGATCTGCTATGAGATTTAAGGCGTAGAAATATGCAGTGTGTGTGTGTGGTATTTAAGGCATTTCTATTTAATTTTGCATGCATAGTAAGAGTACAGCAGAAAAATAGCATCTCAGGTATTAAAATCTCACATGCATGGTATGGGTTTTCCCGCTGCTAGTCACTCCATATGCGAAAATGGTGCCTGTAAGAGCATGTATAAACAAAGGTAAAAAACTATAAGCTTAAGAAGGAAAGCAGAAACTGGAGTTCCTAAGCAGAGGAATATCCATTTTGTTTACCATTGATCCCTTCCATAGCACCATTGACAACATGCTGAGCAGCAACATCATATACATGGCGCGTTGTAGTTGTAGGACCAAACACCCGATCTACAAGCATGGGAAAATAAATAAAGAGACAAAAAAAGGAATAACATGAATGTCTTAAATATAACTCGTTTGATCAGCTATTATCCCCAAAGGGAAAAAAATGAAGGGGCCTAATAGCTTATTAATTAATGCTGGGTAAAAAGAAGCCCAGAATTTCTCGCTTTCCTTTTTTGGTAATGTTTCTGGCATGAGAGGATTAAAATCCCAGAAGCACGAATTATCTCCTGGAACTGCAAAGAAGTATATACCCCTAGAGTAAGAACAACAATGTCCTTAGAGTGCAAATAAAGCCTTCTATCGATTGATTATCGAAATTGAAGCACAAAGCCAGCCCATCTTCAATGTGTTCTTACCTTCACTACCATGACGTGAAAACTATGAAAATATAATTCAGAGTTTTGCAAAAGGAAAATATTTCACAAACAAACGACTATAAAACGCAGAACCTTTGAATTGATTAACGTAGCCATGGACTTCGGACAATATCTTCGGTTCCAACTAGACTCATAGCACTAACTCTCCAATATATGACATTAATTTCTTCAAAATTACCATAAAAGACACCCCTCAATCAATTCAAACAAAAGCATACAAGTTCTCAAGCGCATTTTAACTTAACTTCACACTACCTATCCACACATTAACTAATCTACAAATGCATCCGGCTTACACTACCAATGCCATTCCAATTAAATACATTCAGAGAAAGCTTAACAAATTACCATACGCATACGCAGTAGATGGATTATGTTCATTTCGCACGACAGTTTCTCCATCCGCATACCACGCAATCTCCTCTCCTTGCCTGATTTCCCTAGGACTAAACACCGAAACAAAAAATAAATAAACCACAAATTAGCAAAAACAAATACTTATTAACAATAAAATTTAGCAC